>MDTG01255278.1_pt1 | contig 10121 bp, 10 predicted proteins | sample 811421 | NCBI WGS metagenome assembly MDTG01 (sample SAMN05326645, study PRJNA326480) | marine metagenome | isolation source: seawater | place: Pacific Ocean: South East | collected 2011 | reverse complement strand
TGGAAAAAAAAGTGATAAATAAATTATATAAATAAAAAAAAGATTTTTTGATTTAAGAAATTGATTAGTCAATTTTTTTAAATCTTGCTCTGATAATTCTTATTATTGTCCACAAAGCAGCTTTTAACGGCTCTAACTTTGAGTCACCTATTCTATCTTTGTATTCAATAGGTTGAAAGAAAACTTTCATTTTAAGCCTTATAGGCCATAATATTAACTCTACAGGTAAAGATACTGATTTAGGGTTATATGGAAGTTTATCTAAGATTTCTTTTTTGTATGCCCTCATCCCACTATGTAGATCATTTATTTTTTTTAGAAATAGAATAGAAGCAGTTAAAGCAAAAAATCTATTTGCTATATAATTTATTAGCGGCATATTTTTTGGCCTCGTCTCCAATCTATCACCATCAATGACATCGTACCCCCCATCAACTATTTTATTTGCAAATGGTATTATTTGATCAGCTGGATAAGTATCATCACAATCTAAAGTGATAACTATTTCTCTTGAAGCTGATTTTAATGCCAAATCCATTGCTGGAGAATATCCTTTTGGTGGCAATTGTTTAATTACTTTAACACCTAGCTTCTTTGCTAATTCAGCTGTCTTGTCGTTACTACTATCGACAATTAAAATTTCTATTCTTGGTCCAATATTTTTAATATCTGTCACAACTTTTTCTATAGATTTTTCTTCATTCAAGGTAATCATTACAACTGAAATTTTTTCTTCAATATTATTCATTATAAATTATTGTTGATCCTTTTTTCTCAAATTCAAAATCTATTTTAGTCAATTTTTTTAATTTTTTTTCAAGTTTTTTATGTAACTCTTTTTTGACTATAAACAAGAAATATCCACCACCTCCCGCACCTAAAATTTTACCCCCTGAAGCTCCAACTTTAATTGCATCATTATAAATACTGTCAATAAATGAATTACTTACATTTTTGTCAAGTTTTCGTTTAATTTTCCAACTTTCATTCATAATTTTTCCTAAGTCATAAAATTTTTTGTCAATAAGGTTTTTTTTAAATTCTAGAGCCAAAGATGAAAGTTCTAAAATTTCATTTTTCTTATTTTTTATTTTAATTTTATTTAAAATTTTTTCTGCTTTCCTGTTAATTCCAGTATAAAAAAGCATTAAATTATTTTTAAAATTACTTAAATCTGAGTATGATAAATTAATTTTCGAAGTGATTATTTTTTTATTATTTTTAAAAGAAAAATGATTTAAACCTCCAATAACAGCATTACACTGATCTTGTAACCCTATATTTTTTTTTAAAATGTTTTTTTCAATGAAATAACAATCTTTTATTAATTTGTTTTTAGTGACTTTAATTTTTTGTTTATTATAAATACAATTTAGTAAACCAACTAAAAGAGAGCTAGATGACCCCAAACCACTTCCGGAAGAGGGTATATCTGCAACTGTAACTAATTCAATATTTTTATAAATCTTACAAAATCTTAAACCTTCTCTTATTACTGGATTTAAGATTTCGTTTGTATTATTTACATTCTCTGTTTTTGAGTAAGAAATTCTTACCCTATCATCATATTTTTTGTTTATAATGGTAAAGATATATTTGTTTATTGTTGTTGAAACTACATTTCCATCGAAGTCTTCTAACATCTCAGGTATATCTGATCCTCCTCCGATGAAACTTATTCTAACTGGAGTTTTTGAGATGATCATGTTAATAATTATTTGTGAAATTTCCATTTAAAAAATATTATAAAATTTCTTCTTTTACAAATCATTATTTTAAAGAGCTTCAAAGATGTATAGAAAGTTTAAATTATAATGACTTAAAAAAAATTATTAATGAACTGGACAAGCTTTATAAAAATAAAAATGGAACACTTTATGTTTGTGGAAATGGTGGTTCTGCGGCTATATCTAATCATTTTGCATGTGATCATCAAAAAATTTTATCTCAAATAAAACCATTGAGTCCTATGGTTACCAGTTTAAGCTCCAATAGTGCAATAATAACAGCAATTTCAAATGATATTAGTTATTCAGAAGTTTTTGTTGAGCAGCTTAAAGCTGTAGCAAAAAAAAATGATGTTTTGTTGGTGATATCTTCATCAGGAAACTCTAAAAATATAATAAAAGTATTAGATTGGGCAAATAAATTTAAAATTAAAACTATTTCATTTACTGGCTTTGATGGAGGATACGCAAAAAAAAAAGCAAAATTTAATATTCACTGTGATTCTTATAATTACGGTATTATAGAATCTATGCATCACAATATCATGAATATAATAAGTCAGTATATTAGAAATAAATATTCATCTACTAAAAAAATTTCTAGTGAAATGTTTTAATTCTTTGAGAATTTTAAAACACTACAACAAGCTAGAAGTACCCAGTAAAAGAAATAAAATTGCAATGTAACAAACAAGGAATATATTAAAATTGCACTTAATATAGTATTTTCAAGAGAAATTATTTTATTGGTATTAAATAATTTATAAAAAAAAGTTAAAAATAGTAAAAGTCCAAATATTCCTTTTTCTAAAACGATTTGATTAATTTGTGACTCTGCATTACCTCTTGAAATTTTTACTTCTTTAGTTGATTCCATAAAAATTTTAAATTCAAAATTAGACAAACCATGTCCAAAAAAAGGTTTTTCTTTAATTTTATTTATTGATTGCAAATAAATTTGTTTTCTCGACAAATTAGAATTTAAATGTTCATTCATTTTTTCTTTTATATTATTCTCAAAATCTAGGATACGATATAATTCAACTTGATCAGCGTTTGTAATATCATCATTAATTATAACTTGACTATTAATTTTTCTCCAATGATTCCAAGCCTTATAATTTTTTAAATTAAAGTAATTTTGTAAGTTTGTGAAAGGAGTAAGTGAAGAAATCTTAAATAATGTATAATATCCTAAATGGTTTCTATTGTTAAAATTTTTCTTTAAAGAGTTACTGTTTAAATATATTGTTAGAAGGACAATTGTTATAAATAGTAAAAATAATTTTATTAAGTTTTGAAAAATTATTTTTTTATAAATTAAATTTTTTTGTAAATAAAAATAAAAAATTGTAGAGACTTCAATAATTGCTATGGTTACCCAAGCAGCTCTTGAATATGTCAAAAATAAAATAATAAAAAGAAAATTATTTATAAAAAAAATTTTTAATTTATTTTTGTTGATATTTTTTATAACCAAATAAAAACTTGCAAAATATCCTGGTAAAATCGTAAAAACTTCTACATTTCTGTATCCACTTGCTCCAATTGGAAGTAACTGAAAATACGCATAGAGCCCTGTGTTATTATATTCCGTAAATGTTCTAAAATAATTTAATAATTCCAAATTATCAGGGTGTTTAAAAGTTAATTCATTTATAACGAAATAAATAATTGTATTAATTATTGCTAATATTGAAAAAAAAATAGATGACAAAATTAAAATCTTAGAAATATTTATTTCTCTCAAAATTTTCCTTAAAATTAAAAAAACTAATAAAAAAAAAACTAAGTAAAAATTAAGATAAAACTTACAAATAAATCTTTTAAGTGGGCCAAAATCATAACTTAAAAAAATTAAATTACTCTTACAAGAAGCTTTATTTATTAAGGAATATTCTGAATGAGCATCAAAGTTTATTGAGTAAGTTAAAACTAGAAGGAATATTATGAAAATTATATGTTTTTCATTTTTATTAAAATCAAAAAAATTATTAAAACATTTTTTTTTCTTAATTTCGTATAATAAAAAAAAAATACTTATTAGTGATAAAAAAGTAAAAAAAAAAAATAATTTGTTTAGATCAGTTCTAATTAGATAGAATAATATAAATAAATTAATATAAACTAAGGATAATGAATAATTAATTTTTTCTGTCATTTAAAATATTAATTAAAACTTTGTTTATTGCTTGTTTAGAAGACAATTTGAATTGTAAATATTTATATTTTTTTAGAAAATTTGCGTAACTATAAATCGGCACATCACCTTTCCACCCATATTTTTTCTTTTCATAAATTATTTTTTTTTTAGATTTAAAGATAAATTTCACTCTTTGAGCAATATATTTTACAGTAACACCATTATCATTTGGCGTTAAATTAAAAAATTGATTTTTAAATTTTTTTATATTTATAATTTTTTCAATTAGCACAACTAGTTCATCTGCATGAACATAAGGTTTTTTTTGATTTCCGTTACCTAAAACTTGAAAGTATTTTTTTTTTAAAAAGTTTTTTTTAATAAAATCATTAATTATACCATGAGTAAATTTCTCACTAATCACATTTGGCAATCTAAATATATAATATTTTATATTATTATTCTGACAAAAATATGCTAGGAAATTTTCAGAGGCAGCTTTCATTGCTCCATAATTTGAAATCGGTTTATAAGGACCATAATTTAATTTTATTTTTTTATTTTTTAAATCACCGTAAATAGCTGAGGATGATGTAAAAATAATTTTTGTACTTTTTTTGAGGTTCCGATTAATAGAATTTAAAAAATTATATGTTGTTAAAAAAGTGTTCTGATAATCAACGTTAGAATTTTTAATTCCTGTTTTAATATCTGAATTAGCTGCGAGCAACCAGATTTCATCAAATAAAATTTTTTTTTTAAAAATTGTGGCTTTTGAGGACACATCTTTTTTTTTAAAAATAAAATTTTTATTTAATAAGAATTTTTTTGATATAATGCTGTTTTTATTTAGAAAATTATCAAAACCATAAATAATATTATTTTTTTTTAATTTTGCCTCTAAGACTGTTGATCCAATCATACCAGCAACTCCAGTAATTAAAATTTTTTTTTTCATATTTTTTTTGACAAGATTTTTGATTGTTTTATTACTTGATCAGAATTTAGATATTCCCATGAACCAAATCTTCCAGAGCAAATTATATTATTTTTTTTATAATATTTAATCAGCTTATCAACATTTGTTCTATGATTTATATCATAAATTACATAAGCATATTTGAAATCTTTAATGTCGTATTTAATTATATCATTATTTTTTTTTAAAAACTTTAGAGAAATCAAGTCTTTAATAATTTTTAATTTAATTTCTTTATTACTCATTTTGTCTATTTGATCATTTTTTCTATAAGTGATTTCTATTTGAAAAAAAGTATAGTTTTTTTGGGAATAATTTTTTCCTAAAAAATTTAATTTAGATATTCTGTGAAAGATTATATCTTTGTCAGGAACCATAAAAGCAAAGTTGTTGCCCCCAAAATTTCCTTTGATTTTTAAAGTGACAATTTTAATTGAATTATAAAGTAGATTTTTTGAAGTTTTTTTTAAAAAATCATTTTCCTTATCAAAAAATAAATAAAGTTCGTTAAGAGGTATTGTTGATATAATCTTATCACTTTTGATTATTCTTTTATTGAAGTGGGTTTTTTGACTATTTTTAAATGTATTAATTTTTTTTATTTTAACGTTATTAAATATTTTAACTTTTTTATTTAATTTATTCTTATATTCATCAAATAAACTCTGAATTCCACCTTTTGAAGGGTAATAAAAAAACAATTGATGTTTATAACCTTCCGTTTTAGTTCCTCTAGCACTTTTAATAATATCTTCCTTGGGAGGCTGTGGAATTCTTTCTACCATTTGAGTATCTAAAAATGTAGGATCAAACTTCCAAATTTTTTCATTATAAGGTCTTAGATACAAATCAGTTATACCTTTGCCAAATAATTTAAGAAAAAATTGAAGCATATTTTTTGGATTATATTCATGGAATGGATTATTTAAGAATGAATTAAGAGCAAAATTTAAATCATTTTTATTTAGCTTACATAACTCATTTTCAAATGGATATTTAATGTAAGTTTGTTTCTTATAAATAATCTTATTTGATCTTTTTATTTTTGAAATATTATTCTTTAGTATCTTTTTGTTAAGTTCTAGAATATCTTTGTGTTTAGAGAAAATTATATGTGGTCCAATATCATAATATAATTTGTCAAATTTAAATGATCTTAATAATCCACCAAGTTTATCATTTTTTTCTAAAATATTAATTTCCTTAATTTTTTCCTTACTCTGTAAGAATAAAGCAAGTGATATTGCTGAAATGCCGCCACCTAAGATTGTAATTTTCATAACATTTTAATAAATACTATAAGTAATTATTAAATGGTTTATATATTATTTTTATAATGTTTAAATAATTATGATTAATAAAAAATCAAAAATTTTTTTAGCTGGCCACAGGGGTTTAGTAGGAAGTTCTATTTATAAGTTATTATTAAAGAGAGGATATAATAATGTTAAGGTAACCAGTAAGAAAAATTTAAATTTATTGGATCAACATAAAGTTTTTAAGTTTCTTAAAAATCAAAAATTTGATGCTATAATAATAGCAGCAGCCAAAGTTGGAGGTATTAAAGCAAATAATAATTACAGGGCTGATTTTATTTATCAAAATTTACAAATTCAAAATAATTTGATTCAAGGAGCGTATTTGAGCAAGGTAAAAAAACTTATTTTTTTAGGCTCAAGCTGTATTTATCCAAAAAATTGTAAACAACCAATGAGAGAAAGTTATCTCCTGACAGGAAAACTTGAAGATACAAATGAACCATACGCTATAGCAAAAATTGCAGGAATAAAACTTTGTGAGAATTATAATAGACAGTACAAAACCAATTTTTTATCTTTGATGCCAACAAATACTTTTGGAATTGAGGATAATTTTCATCCACAAAATTCGCATTTTCTTGCTGCTGTTATAAGAAAGATTTATCTTGCTAAGGAAAAAAAATTAAAAAAAATTAAGCTATGGGGAACAGGCAAACCTAAAAGAGAAATAATGTTTGTGGAGGACATAGCAGATGCATGCTTATTTTTTTTAAGAAAGAAAACCAGACATAGTTTAATTAATATAGGATCAGGTTACGAAAAAAAAATATCTGAATATTGTGATATTATAAAAAATTTAATTTATCCAAAACTAAAAATAAAATTTGATAAAAATAGAGAAATTGATGGTGTTAAAAGAAAATTAATGAGCAATAAATTGGCTAAAAGTTATGGCTGGGAGAGTAAATATAATATAGAAAATTCATTGAAAGAAACTATTCTTAATTTGAATTTTAAAAAGATAAAACGATAAAAATATTTAATTTATTTTTTAATGTTGAAATATTCGGTTATCACATCAATATATAAAAATATAAAAACAAAAGATCTAATTTTATCTTTAAATAGTTTAAACAATCAGTATTTAAGACCAAATGAAGTTATTGTTATTATTGATGGTTATTGCAATCCAAGAAACTTATTTATAATAAAAAATTTCTTAAAAAAAAATTTTAAAAATAAATTTAAGCTGTCATTTAATTTAAAGAATAAAGGCATTCCTTTTTCTTATAATAAAGCTATATCCTTAACATCTTATAATTTTATTGGTATTAGTGATGCTGATGATGTGTCCGATAAATATAGATTTTATAAACAAATTAAATATTTGGTAAATAACCCTAAAATAGCAATTTTAGGATCTTTTGTTAAAGAAGTTGGTGAAAAAAAAACTTTTATTAAAAAAGTACCGCTCGAAAACTCAAAAATTTACTTTACCTCTTTTTTTAAAAATCCAATTAATCACCCAACTGTGGTTTTCAATAAAAAATTATTTAAAAAATTAAAATATGAAGATTGTAACAGAATGGAAGATTATTTTTTATGGTTGAGAGCTATGAGCGCAGGTTTAAAATTTTCAAATTTACCAGAAACTTTTGTTAAATCTAGAGTTACTAACGATTTTCTAAAAAGACGTTCTGGCATTCAACTTGTATTTTCCGAATTTAAAATACAAAAATATATATTAAAAAAAAACTATTTTTTATTTATATTGGTAATTCCTTTATTTGTCCTTAAATCTTTTTATCATTTAATTTTCTCTAAATTTAAAAATCAAATTAGAAGACTTATAAATAATATTATTTAATTTTCTTAAATTTATTAAAGTTTATCAATAGAAAAATTGAAAACAAAATAGAGTAGATTAAAATACTTACTTCATTCAATAAAAAATAATTATTTATTAAAATTAATAAAATCATTCCTAGATAATATAGAATAATAAATTTTAGTACATAACCGTGTTTTTTTTTCCCTAGCAAAACTGGCTTTAAAAAAAAATAATCAAACATTCTTGCCCATGGATAATTTCCATTTTTAACTTTTAATATTAAAGTAAGGCTTACGTCAGCAATAAAATAAAAAAATATACTAAAGAAAATAATCCATAATTCACTTTGGACCATATTTAATAAAAAAAAACCAAAGATATACCCAATTGGTATCGAACCACTATCATTTAAAAAAATTTTGGCTTTAGGTTTATTAAAAAATATAAAAGATATAAGCAGTGGCAGAAGAAGATATGAAATGTAAAGATTTATACTTTCTATATAATTTAATGAAAAGTAAATAATCGATGTTATAAAAATGCATATAAATGTAGACCCTAGCATCCCATCTAAGCCATCAATAAAATTGGTCATATTTATTATATAGACCCAAAATATTACAACTAATAAGTATTGAATTTTTATTGGAAAATAATCTAGTGGTAAAATAGGGAAACTAATTAAACTTAAAGAACTATAGACGGTTAATAATTGAATAATAAGTCTATTTATTGGATGAATTTTAAATAAGAAGTCATAAATTGATGTAAAATATAATACTATTAAGCTAATGAAAAATATGTAATCTCTTGGAATATTCTCTATTACTTTTATTTGATCATTAAATAAATACCATAATAATATCGAAGAAATAATAAATAAAAGAATTACTATTACTCCTGCATTTTGAAAAATTAAATAATTATGCATTTTTAAGTCACTAGATTTTTTTTGAAAGATCATTGTAAAATCTTTAAATTTTCCTTTAATAACTAAAAATATTAAGAGGAGGTTTAATAGTAATAAGAATAATAGAAAAATTAAAAAAATTATCATAAATTTGATATTTTATAGTTTAGCATAATTATATTTCTTTATATTGTATCTATAAATTAATCAAAAAAATAAAAATAATATTTCATAATTTACGCAAATTATCGATTAAGATTGTAATTAATTATAGTAAATTTATTTTATAATTTTTTTAAGTATCTAAAATAGTCAGTATTACCATATTTTTTTCTAAAAAATTTAATGTCGATTTTTTTTATCCATTTATTTTTTAATGAAATTTCTTCAAGAGAAGCAATTTTTTTTGCATTATTAAATTCAATATTTTTTATGAATTCAGTAGCGCCAACTAAGTTTTCTATTGTACCCATGTCAAGCCATTTAATTCCTCTTTTAAGATTATAAATTTTACACTTATTTTTTTTTAACAAATAATTTAGTATATTACTTATTTCCATTTCACCTCTATGAGAGAATTTGGTTTCTTTTGCTAGATCTATTGCGTAATTAGGTAAAAAATAAAGTCCTGTAACAATTTTATTTCCTAGATATTTTTTTGGTTTTTCAAAAATTTTAATATTATTTTTTTTTTTATATATTACGCCAAAATTTGAAGGGTTTTTAACCTCGTATGAGAAAATTTTTCCATCTTTATTTTCTTTTTGTGCTAGTTTTAAATAATTTGTTAAATCACTACCGTAAAAAAAATTATCGCCAAGCATTAAACAAAAATTTGACTTATTGATAAATTTTTTTGCTAAAGAAATTCCATTTGCAATTCCTAAAGATTTTTTTTGTTCTATATACGAAAGTTTTAGACCAAGCCATTCGCCAGATCCAAAAAAATTTTCTAGTATATTTAGGGTATTTAAATCGCTAACAATGCAAATATCTCTTATTTTTGATAGCATTATTATTGACAATGAGTAAAAAATCATAGGTTTGTCGTATATGGGAAGTAGATGCTTATTTATTAGGTTTGTTGTAGGTCTTAATCTGGTTCCCTGACCACCAGCCAACAGTATTGCTTTATTATATTTCATTGATAATAAATGATATCATAAGTTTATGAATTTAAACAATTTTTATAATTTCAAAATTGATACGCGTGGCAACCTTTTAAGCATTGAATTAGAAAAATTCAAATTATTTAGGGTTAAAAGATTTTTT
>MDTG01224999.1_pt1 | contig 10121 bp, 8 predicted proteins | sample 811421 | NCBI WGS metagenome assembly MDTG01 (sample SAMN05326645, study PRJNA326480) | marine metagenome | isolation source: seawater | place: Pacific Ocean: South East | collected 2011 | reverse complement strand
TATGCGCCCGTGCGCGGGCTCTCCGACTTCCAGGATGATTTGGGGGATTTCAGAATGATGAACAGCATCATCAGGGCCACCGGAGCCCAGAGCATGATGATGAGACCGGTACTGATCAACGGGGCGTATCGAGTGAGCTTCGGAAACGCGAATGCGCAAGCGATCAGGACGATTCCGATCAAGAGCGAAATTCCGAGCCATGACCAGGTCGATGGTGGACGGGGGCTGACCGGCAGTCTTCTCAAGAAGTCTCTGGTGCGCAACCACACTGAGTTGGGTACGAAGCATGCCGCCATGGCCCACATCGTCGCGGAAAAGGAGCCGACCAAATTATCAGGTATCACCATGAAGAGCAGGTGGGCCAGCAACATCAGCACCAGAGCGACGCGAAGTGTCCTTTGGAACACGAGCAGAACCGCAATGGCTCCCTCCGCCAGCAGGATCACTATGGAGATCACAAAGAATATGAAGGTCTCGCGCGAGAGTGCGTCGCCGAACATGTTCGTCAGGCTCTGCAGGCCGTACTTGTCGAGAATGAGTTCATAGAAAAAGAAGGCGCAGCCATCATCACCGAAGTAGTCATGGTTGAGTTTGTGGATGAAGGCCCAGCTGTAGACAACGATCACGCAGATCCGAATCGAGGGCGCGAACAGCGTGAACGCATGTCGCCTCTGCATTTCGCGGTCCCTGAAATGCCTCACGGAACACAGGATCCCAAACGTCACCAGCATGCAGGTGCCCAATGCCAGCAGCTGTTGATTGGCCTTGAAAGGAAGTTCCAACAGACAGACGATCGCGGTGAAGAGCATGAGCGTGGTCAGGCGACCGATCGAACTCGGTCGCGACAGAACCAGGCCACTGAGCATCACTCCGGGTATGACGTAGGACCAGCTCATGTCCCCCTGTTTGATGTACTGCCCGGCGGTGGCCGTGTATCTGGCGATCGTCCAGAGTGCCCAGGCGACCGCAAAGGCCTGAAATCTCAGGTCAGGGGATGCGATGTTCTTTTCGGGACGATTCATGTGCACGTGCTAAAAGTATGCCGTGGAATGCCTCGATCGCCTCTCCATCCGGAATCTTGGATTCAAATGCTTGTTCTCGGAACTTGAGATGAGTCCGTTTCATGGTTCCCGGCCCTGCAGAAGGGTCACGACGTCGGATTCCGACAGCGACTCGTTCTGAAGCAGATACGTGAGTCCACTTCGTCCGCTGGCGTCCGTTCTTCGAATGTCGGCACCGGCCGCGAGAAGCAGTTCGATGATCATCGGCCCTGGCGATCGTGCCGCCGCCATCATCAATGGCGTGATTCCGTTGGGCAGAGCGATGTCTATGTTCGCACCAGAATCGATGAGAGTCGTCGTGATCTCGGGGTTTCGGTTGTTCGCGACGGCGTAGAAGAGAGGTGTCATCCCGATTCTGTCTCGAGATTCGAGATTCGATCCTGAATCGATCAGAAGACGAATCACCTCGGGGTTCGAATTGTCACCCGAAGCGAGTGCGAGTGCCGTCAGTCCTGCGTCATCTTTCGCCTCGATGTCGGCGTCGCTGTCGAGCAACACCCGATGAATCTCAGTGGCTTCATTCAGTGATGCCGCAATCATCAGCGCCGTGCTTCCCAGATCCGACCGGTCTTCGAGGTTGGCGCCCGCGGCAATCAGGCATCGGATGACCTCCGGATTCCTGACTCTGGCTGCTGCATACATCAGCGGCGTCATTCCATTGGCATGTCTGGTGTTCAGGTCCACTCCCGAATTCACCAGTGCATCGATTTTCGTCAGGTCGACCTGGTCACCCTCCAGAAGGAGAAAGACACCCATTCCAGGGTTCGGGGACTCTTCGGGCGGAGAGGTGACGGACGTCGAATCGAAATTCGTGCTGGTGTTGCGTGAGGCGTCTTCGGTCATCCTGCATCCCGCGATCAGGACGCACAGGAACCAGGCCACGCAGATCCTCGGTGTGATCCGTGTTCGATAGCTCGTGTCCTGTGAACCCATGAAATGTGTTTTCACGATGATCCGGTGGGAGGGTGAAGAATGGTCTCGATGACAGGACTTCCGTCATGCCGCCTCAACCGCATCCTACAACGGACGAACGGCACCATGCCGGCCTTCGAATACGTTTGAAATGATCCTCTGTCTCCACGAAGATGACGCAGAAAGCCCTCTCATTCGATGAGAGGGCTTTCAGGTGAGACATTTTCATTCGTTCTGCAGGAAAAGGCATGGCCTCACAGGCTTGGTGCAGCGGGAAAATCAAGATCCGTGGCATGCACGTGGTTGTAGAGATTCGTGAACGTGTGTGCCGAGATGGCGGCGATCACCTCGATCACGGCCTGATCTCCGTATCCCGCATTCTTGAACGCTTCCAGCTGTTCGTTCGAGACGAACCCTCTGGTTTTCATGACCGCTCCGGTGAAATCGATCAAAGCCTGATGTTTTCCGTCGCCTGCATTCCCTCGTCGTGCTTCCAGTGAGGTTTCGGAGTCGATGCCGACGCCCTCGGCGATCATCGTATGGGCTGCGGTGCAGTATTCACATCCATTGGTTTCACTGATGTGCAGTGCGAGCATCTCATGTTCGGCATCGGTCAGTGCGCCTGCCTTGAGACCTCCGGACCAGCCAAGAAAAGACTCAAGCACTTGCGGATGCGATGCGAGGCCCTTGAAGATGTTGACCTGCATCTCCTTGAGCGGGCCATTGAGCAGATCGGCACCTGCGCCGGTGTCGTTGTTGGGATCGATGGTTGCGAGTCGTGGCATGATGTCTTCCTTGGTGGGGTGTGTACGTATTCGACGCAGTGATCATTCGAGGTCATTGAAATCGGATCATGCGCCCTGATCGAGGAATTCTACCTCTTTCATGGCGCGGGATCCTCCGGTCCAGTCAGAACGATGGCGGCAGGGTCGCTGATCTGCGTCGTCATCATCACTGGTCCGGATTCGGCGAGAGACGTTTTTCAAATGGAAGCAGGAATGCCAGATAGAGAAACATCGAGATCCAGTCGAGCATGAATATTTCCATCACCATCGCGATGCAAAGATGAAAGATGATGCCTGTCAGGGCGACGAACCATCTGAGTCGCGGGACCCAGAGCCCGATCGCGAGCAGGTACTCGATCAGAACCGTTCCAGTGCCCAGCACCCAGGGGGTGATCAGCAAGGGTCCCAGCGGCAGACCGGTTTCCGGGATGACCGTGGTGAACGAAGTGGTCTCCGACCACTTCATGAGAACGGTGCCATTCATGAATTCAGGTGTCGACTTGTAGATGGCATTGATCCCGTAGACCACGCAGACCTGTGCCTGAATCAATCGGACCGGCCACATCGGGCCGCAGTTTTTCCTTCGTGATCCATCTCGCTTCCGGTCAAAGCGCATCAGGCTGGTGCAGAAGAGTGTGAAGATGAGAATCTGACCGCTCTGTCTTCCTTCGTCGAGAAGATCGAGTGGAAACAGCAGTGCGCACAGCAGAAGTCCCGAAATTCTCGACTTCCATCCGATCATGAACAAGCCGATGAAAAGACCGACGACGACCATGTAGGGCGTGGTCAGAACGATCGAATCATACAATTCGATGATGTCCGGATGAGCGTACAGAAAATGGACCGGTTTCTCACCCCGCGGCCAGAATCTCCAGGCCAGCATCATCGCAAGCATGATGCGAAAGGCCTCCATGGTCCTTCGATCGACCGGTGCGAAGAGAAACCGCGTGATCAGGTTTGAGTCACTCATCTGGTGGGCTGATTTCTGTTCCTGCCTGATCGGTGATGCCCGACGCTGGCTCCGGAGGCATCTTCCAATAGACGCGAAGTCTGAAAGCCCCGACCAGAAGACTCATCATCAAAACCAGGCAGAGTGCGACATCCATCCATCTTCGTCCAGTGATGAAGCTGGTTTCGTTGGAATCTCCGTGGGTGTTCACGTCAGACATTGAAAAGGAAGTGAACGACGTCACCATCCTGCACGACGTATTCCTTGCCTTCGCTGCGTAGTTTTCCGGCTTCGCGGATCGACTTCTCGTTCTTGAACTGTTCGAGTTCCTCGATCGAGTAGCACTCGGCTCGGATGAAGCCGCGTTCGAAGTCGCCGTGGATCACACCAGCCGCCTTGGGTGCGGTGTAACCCTTGTGAATGGTCCAGGCACGAATCTCCTTGGGGCCTGCGGTGAAGTAACTCTGCAGCCCCAGCAGGTCGTAGGATCCGCGGGCCACCACGGCCAGAGCCGGTTCGGACATGCCGAGTGATTCCAGCATCTCCATCTTGTCGGCGTCATCCAGTTCGGCGAGCTCCGATTCGATCTTCGCACAGACCACCACGACTTCACCTCCGGTGCTGGCGGCGTAGTCACGCACGGCCTGAACCATCTCTCCCGAGCCATCGGCATGATCCTCATCGACGTTGCACACGTAGAGAATCGGTTTGGCGGTGATGAATCCGAATGATCGGACGACCTTCTCCTCCTCGGGTGTGAAGTCCAGCGAGCGGATCGGCTGCTCCTCATCGATGCACGCCTTGCAGCGCTCGAGAATGCCCGCTCTGAATTTCGCATCCTTGTCACCCGAGCGGGCCTGGCGTTGGGCCTTGTCCAGAGTGCTGTCGACCTGCTCCGAGTCGGCAAGGAGCAATTCCAGACCGATGATCTCGATGTCGCGAACCGGATCCACCGATCCCGAGACATGCAGGATGTCGTCATCCACGAAGCAGCGGGTCACCTGGAGCAGCGCATCCACTTCCCGAATGTTCGCGAGAAACTTGTTTCCCAGGCCTTCGCCCTTGCTCGCGCCCTCGACCAGTCCGGCGATGTCCACCAGGCGGATCACCGCGGGGATGATCTTCTCCGTGGGCATGTGCGTGTTGATTCTGGCCAATCTGGGGTCAGGCACGCTGACCACGCCGATATTGGGTTCGATGGTGCAGAAGGGGTAGTTCTGCGCTTCGATTCCAGCCGCCGTGAGGGCGTTGAAGAGGGTGCTCTTGCCGACGTTGGGAAGACCGACGATGCCGCATTCCATGGGGGTTCTCCTAAAAGGAAGATCCTATCCGATGTTGATCCGTCATCGTTTGTGATTTGGTCACTGATCACACGAGACAGGACGCTTTTCTCGGGCGATAATGAACCCACAGAATGCACATCGTTCGATCAAGATTTCCGCTCTTCTTCTACCGACGACTGGTCCTCGTCGTCGCCATCGGTCTTTTTGCGGCTTTGCTTCTCGCAGTCCGGCTCGTCCAGCTGACCGTGGTGGAGGGTGAGGCCCTCCGACAGGCCGCGGAACAGTCGATTCGGCGCGATCAATTTCTCCCATCCTGGCGGGGTTCGATCACCGATCGAAATGGAGTGGTCCTGGCCGAGGATCGTGCCAGCTGGGATCTTGCCGTCCCCTTCGCCGTGCTCTCGGGGCGTTGGGCGAATGACCGGGCCACCGAGCAGGCCATCGATTTCATCGGTGCGGAGGCCTGGGGCATGCTGGCTCCCGAGGAACAAGGTGAATTGATCCTCGAACGTGTGCCCTCCTGGGCCGCTCTGGTCGAACAGCTGTACGAGGGACTCTGTGCGCAGACCGGACTCAAACGGGTCGAACTTGATCGCCGAATCGATGCGATACGACAGTCGATCTCCAGAATGATCGCGCACGTGCATGATCGGCAGCGCAGTGCGTTCGAGGCGATTCAGGAGACCACCACTCTGGATGTCTTTCGTCCAAGGCCGATCGCGGAAGAGCGCGAGTCCCATGTGCTGGTCACCGGACTTGATGATGAGGTGGCGTTCACGGTGCGTCGCTTTGCCCAGGCGCTCGAGCAGGAAGCCCGCAGTCGTCTCGATGATGGACGCTCGAACTCACTTGAAATGGTCGAACTCATCGATGGGGGGCGTCGCAGTCAACCCTCGAAAGGAAGTCTGGTCACGATCGATCGATCCGGTTTTCCTCGTCCATTGCGGTCCGAGGAACCGCTGCAACTGCTCGTCGCCGGAGTCGGGGATCACATTCTCGGCAGCACTCGGACGGATGTTCGTGCCGAGGATGTGAGACGTCGACCATTTCGTGACGCGGGTACCGGAGTCGTGCGTGACCTCGGTGGGTATCGACCGGGGCTTGATTCGATCGGAGTCCGAGGTGTTGAAGCCTCCATGGAGGATCGGCTTCGCGGAACCCGCGGGATCAAGTCAAGCAATCTCGAGACCGGCGAAGTCACGGTGCAGCCTCATGTTCCCGGCGAGAACATTCAGTTGACCATCGACTGGACGCTTCAGGCCGAGATCCAGGCGCTTCTCGATCCACGAACGGGCCTTGCGCGTGTTCAGCAGTACCACGTGGGTTGGAACGGGGGGGTGCCGAAACCCACACGTCTTCCACTGGGAACCTCACTCGACGGCTCGGTGGTGGTTTTGGATGTCGAAACCGGGGAAATCCTGGCGATGGTCTCCAGCCCCACGTTCACCGACGGGGTGGCGATGGATCGAGGGGACAGAACCACTCATGCCCCCTTCCTGCACAGAGCCGTGGAGGCCGCCTGCCCGCCAGGTTCCATCGTGAAGCCACTGGTCTACGTGGCCGCGGCGACGGATGGTGTGATCGCCGTGGATGAGACCATCGAGTGCACCGGGCATCTTCTCCCTGACAAGCCGGATCGACTTCGGTGCTGGATCTACAAGTCCTACGGCAGCACTCATGGCACACCTGGTGAAGGGCTCGATGCGACCGAGGCGATTCAGAATTCATGCAACATCTTCTTCTACACGGTCGGGCGTCGGATGGGTCTTGAGCGCCTTGCCGACTGGTATCGACGGTGGGGGCTCGATGAACCACTGCGGACCGGGTTGGCCTACGAGCGTGAGATCGAGGTCACTCGTGACGGCGTCTCGCGTTGGGAGACTCGCTCCTTCGGCGAATCGGGAGGACTCGTTCCTGATGCCTCTTCCGTTCCATCCGCCGGACGACGGGGTGAATCGATCATGCTGGGAATCGGCCAGGGGCGTCTCACCTGGACCCCTCTGCAGGCGGCCAATGCCTACGCCATGCTTGGTCGAGGAGGCGCCATCGCCGATGCCCATCTGATTCGTGAAGACTGGTTCGACGAGGGGCGGCGCAATGGCTCACTCGATCTTGATCCGGAAGCCTGTCGCCGGGCCCTCGAAGGGCTTCGGCTGACGATCGAGGATCCTCAGGGCACCGGAAACAATCTTCGCTATCCCGGCGGCCGTGACCGGATCTTCGACATTCCCGGCGTCCGCGTCTGGGGCAAGACTGGAACGGCCACCGCGCCCGCACGCCGTGTCGATGTCAATGGTGACGGGATCCTCTCCAATGCACCACCCGACGAACGGAAGATCGGTCTGGATCATGCTTGGTTCGTGGGACTGGCCGGTGACCGTGCCGATGATCAGCCTCGATATGCGGTGGCGGTGCTTCTCGAATACGGCGGCTCAGGGGGTCGTGTCGCCGGGCCGCTCGCGGCGGAGGTGATCCGTTCGCTCGTACGGCATGGGTATCTCAAGGGTGCGTCACCAGACGACCGCATCAGCGGTGATGCCTCGTGAGCGGTCTGTCCGGTGACTCCGAAACGAGAAAGCCCTTTCGTGGCTCGATCGCCGACTGGCGTGAGTCGGCAAGAAGCATTCATCCCAGAAACACGTCCTGGTTGAATGCCGGATGGATGGTGCTCCTCGCGTCCGTCACTCTGAGCATTCTTGGCATCGTCACGATTCAAACCACCCAGCCGAGCTATGCGACTCGTCAATTCGTGCATCTGCTGATCGGCGTGGTCTTCGCCATCGGAGTGGCCGTTCCCGACTACCGCCGGCTCCAGAGATTCACCTGGCCGATCGCGATCATCTCGATCATCCTTCTGGTCTTCGTGCTGATTCCCTTCGTGCCTGAATGGTTGGTTCGGCCACGCAACGGTGCACGCCGCTGGATCAATCTGGTGGTCACCGACGTTCAGCCTTCGGAACTGGCCAAGATCGCGTGGATCGCCTTGATGGCGGAATGGCTCGCACGACGCGACACCTACAGGCGGTTCACGGGATTCATGCTGACCTTCGTGGTGACGTTGGTTCCATTCAGTCTGATTCTGATCGAACCTGATCTGGGCACCGCTCTTCTGTTCATACCGACCTTGCTGGTGATGCTGGTGGTCGCCGGAGCAAGGCTTCGTCATGTCTTTCTCGTCCTGCTCTGCGGCGTGTCACTCGGACCACTGGCCTACTTCACCCCCGGAGTTCTGAAGCCACACCAGATCGCACGAATCGACGCGATCGTCGCCCAGTTTCGTGGTGATTCCAGTCTTGATCGAGATGAGGGCTTTCAGGCCGCTCGAGCCAGAATCGTGGTCGGCTCGGGAGGGCTCACGGGGGTGGGACGCGAGCACGCCCGTGCGATCGTGCAGTTCAATCGACTGCCTGAAGAGCGAAACGACATGATCTTCGCGGTGCTGATCTGCCGTTTCGGTCTGTTCGGTGGACTCGCCATGGGACTGCTCTTCATACTCTTCGCCGCAGCGGGAATGAGCGTCGCGGCGACCAGCCGTGATGGATTCGGACGACTTCTGGTCGTCGGAATCATCGCGATGGTCTTCTTTCAGATGTTCGTGAACACCGGAATGACGATCGGCATGCTCCCAATCACCGGAATGACGTTACCCTTCGTGTCCTACGGTGGCACCAGTCTCGTCGCGACGTGGATCATGGCGGGTCTGGTCCTCAATGTCGCCCTGCGACGCCCACGACGTTTTCAACGCGAATCCTTCACCTTCGACGAGAGCACATGATCAGGATCGAACACCCTCCACAGTCGTTTCTTGAAGCCGCGGACGCCCTTGGCATCCGTTTCGATGATGGTGATGTCGAACGACTTGGTGAGTGGCTCGCCTTGCTCGAGGCCGCCAACAAGAGAATGAACCTCACCCGGATCACGGACCATGAAAGTGCCTGGCATCGGCAGGTGCTCGACAGCCTCACATTGGTTCCCTACGTGATGACCGCTCAGGCCGAGAATCTTCTCGACATTGGAAGCGGGGGAGGCGCCCCCGGCCTTCCGCTGGCGATCATTCTTCCGGAACTCAAGGTCGGTCTTCTGGAGGCGACGGGAAAGAAAGCGACCTATCTCAAGAAGACCGCCCGAACGCTCGGGCTGGACAACGTGATGGTGATCAACGATCGAGCTGAAGCCGCCAGTGCGCTGGACTCTCCGGATCGCGAGGCCTGGGACGTCGTGACGGCTCGAGCGGTGGGGCGATTGCCACTGCTCCTGGAATACACCGTGCCCTTCACTCGAGTGGGTGGCATCGTGCTGGCGATCAAGGGTGAGCAGGCCGGGGCCGAGGTCGAGGAGTCCAAGCGGGCGCTTCATGCGCTGCACAGTCAGGTGGTCGAGCAGCATCGCACCTCGACCGGCACCATCGTGCTCATTGAAAAACTTCGAAAGACCGCACGGGCCTATCCCCGCCCGGTCGGTGACGCCTCTCGAAACCCCCTGTGAACCTCATCGGCCTAGGATGTGACTGATGCCGATCGATGCCGTCAACATCTTGTCTCCGGAAGGCGCGATCGCTCGTCGCCTCGAGGGCTATGAAACCAGACCTCAGCAGGTCGACATGGCGGCGGCGGTTTCGAAGACCCTCGGAAGACGCGGACGCCTGCTGGTGGAGGCCGGCACCGGAGTGGGCAAGAGCTTCGGCTATCTTCTGCCTGCGATCAGCCGCATCGTCGACCACGGCGAACGGGTCGTCGTCTGCACGAACACCATCAGCCTGCAGGAACAGATCGTTGAAAAGGACATCCCGCTTCTCAATGCGGTGATTCCCGAGGAGTTCTCCGCGGTTCTGGTCAAGGGGCGCGGAAACTACGTCTCTCTGCGCCGATTGAAACTCGCCAGCGAACGACAAGGGCGCCTGCTCGCCGATGACGGTGAACGTCATTCACTTGAGATGATCGAGGAGTGGGCCTACACCACTCGAGACGGTTCCTTGGCGACGCTTCCGCAGCTTCCCCGGCAGGCGGTCTGGGATCTGGCGCAATCCGATTCCGGAAATTGCATGGGGCGAAAGTGTTCCACCTACGACAAGTGCTTCTTTCAGGCAGCCCGTCGAAGAATGGACCATGGGCACATCCTCGTCTGCAATCAC
>MDTG01078994.1_pt1 | contig 10121 bp, 11 predicted proteins | sample 811421 | NCBI WGS metagenome assembly MDTG01 (sample SAMN05326645, study PRJNA326480) | marine metagenome | isolation source: seawater | place: Pacific Ocean: South East | collected 2011 | reverse complement strand
CCTTATTTTTTCTCTAAGAGAAGTAGAAATAAAATTTGGTAAAAAAATAATTTTTCATAATTTAGATTTAAATCTTCATAAAAAAGATATGATTGCCTTGGTTGGTAAAAATGGAGTAGGGAAAAGTACTCTAATGAAAACCATCAATGGTGAACAAGATATAGATAATGGAATTATTTGGAGTTTTCCAAATTTAAAAGTCAGTTATTTTAATCAAAAGTTTGAAAAAATTCATAATTCCACAATTTTTGAAAGCTTTAGAGATTTAATTAATGAAAAAAATAAACATTACATTGACATTTTTTGTGAAAGATTAAGTTTAAACAAAAACTCAAATATAAATTCTCTTTCGGGAGGCCAGATAAGAAAAGTATATTTGATTAGATCTCTATTAAAGGAATCTGATGTTCTTCTACTGGATGAACCAACAAATCATTTAGATTTGGAATGTATTGAATGGTTGGAACATTACTTAAGAGATTTAAACAAGACTATTATTTGTGTAAGTCATGACAGAACTTTTCTAAGTAATTTTACTAATAAAGTTTTTTGGCTTGATAGAGGAAAACTAAGGGTAAGTCCAAATGGTTTCAAAAATTTTAATAAATGGTCAGAGGAGCTTTTGGACCAGGAATATAGAGAATTGAGAAATAGAAAACAATTTGTCAATATTGAACTAGAATGGGCAAATAAAGGAGTTAAAGCTAGAGTAAAAAGAAATGAAAAGAGACTAAAAAGAGCCAAAGATTTAAAAGTACAATTAGAAAAAGACGAAGCATCTTATAGAAGTGCAATAAAATCATTAAAGCCTCAGATAGCAAAAAAATCAGTTGACCAATCAAAATTTATTGCAGAGTACAATGATGTTGCTGTTAAATATCCTGAACAGAAAAATAATGTGTTTGAAAAACTTTCAATCAAAATAGCTAAAAATGATCGAATAGGATTGCTTGGCAAAAATGGAACTGGAAAATCTACATTTTTAAAAACATTATTAGATGAAGTTAAAATTACAAGTGGAAAACTAAAATTAAAAAAAAATTTAGAATTTTCCTATTTTGATCAAATGAGAAATGATTTAAATGGAAGGAAATCTGTAAAAGATATTTTAGTCCCCTCAGGTGGTGATTATTTAAAAGTACAAGGCAGAGAAAGACACGTTTGCAGTTATGTCAAAGATTTTCAATTTGATCCTAAAAATGTTAATCATACAATTCAGACATTGTCTGGCGGCGAACAAAACAGACTTCTTCTTGCTAAGGTGTTAGCAAACCCCAAAACGGGTCTAATATTAGATGAGCCAACCAATGATCTTGATTTGGAAACTTTGGATTTACTCTCGGAAATGTTATCAAATTATAAGGGTACATTGTTAATAGTATCACACGATAGAGATTTTTTAGATCAAACAGTTAATAAAATTCTTCACTTTGATACTTCAGGAAATGTTTCATTGTATCTTGGTGGTTATAGTGATTTTCTGAAATCTAATAAAAAACAAAATATAAATAAAATAAACAAGAAAAATAAAAATTCAGATAATAAACCAACTAAATCTTTTAAATTATCATATAAATATCAATATGAGTTAGACAATCTTCCAAAAGAGATTAGTTTAATTCAAAAAGAATTAAATATGATTACTAATGAATTAAAAGAGTCCAATATATATTTGGAAAATCATGATAGATATTTGGAGATAACAAAAAAAATGGAATTTCTTAATAAAGAGCTTTCAACAAAAGAAGACAGATGGTTAGATGTTTTAGAAATTGAGGAAAAATTAAAAAATGAGCAATGATACATTAAATTTATTAGGCTGGATACTTTTTGTAATCTCTGCAATTTGCTTTATAATTTCAAGTATAGGAAATTTTTGGGCTATGTGTGGAAGTATATTCTTTTTTATAGCTTGTATTGTATTCCTAATACCTTTTTTTAAAAAAAAAATTAACTAATAAGAACTTGTTTCAGATTCATCTGAACTTTGACTTTTCATTTGGTCAACTATTTTTTGCGAATTTGAGCTCATCACCCTAAAATCTGATAAAATTGTTACAAACTTATATCCCAGCTCAATCATTTCTTTGGCATAGCTTGTAGTTCCATTATGAATACCTGCAATTTTACCGTGTTCTTTTGTTTTTTTAGCAATAAGTTTAATATTTGAAAATACAGGATCTTCTCGAACATCAAATTTTGGAGGCAATCCATAAGATGAACTCATATCTGCAGGTCCTATATATACACCTGTTAAATTAGGTACTGACAAAATGTCATCTAAATTTTCAACTGCTTGTTTTGTTTCAATCATTGCAAAGCTCATAATATTATCATTTGCTTTATTAAAATAATCTGTACCGTAAATTAATTGAGCTCTCATTGGCCCAAAACTTCTTTGGCCAATTGGAGGATAATAGCAATATGAAACAAATTTTTCACAATCATCTTTAGTGTTAATCATTGGTGCAATAATTCCCATGACGCCCAAATCAAGCATTTTCATTATGATGCCTGGCTCACTCCATGGAACCCTAACCATAGGTACCGAGTTACTATTTGCAAGAGCTTGTAGCATTGAGATACTCGACTGATAATCATTTTGACCGTGTTGCATATCTATTGTAATTGAATCCCAGCCCATTTTACCAAATGCTTCAGCTGTAAATGAATTTGGAATAGATAGCCATGCATTTACAACCGGCTTATTTGACTTCCAAATATTTATTAAATTATTCACAATTACATTTATATACTCATGTTTAAATATTAATATAGAAAAATATAATAAATATTTTAATTTATAAAAAAATTAAAATTTATATTAAGAGTTAATAATGAAAAAATTAAGAATCTCACAAGTACAATTTGAAGCAAAACCTACGCCCACAGAAAATTGCAATCAGTTAAAAGAATTATATCATAAATCACTCAAATTTAAACCAGATTTAATCTGCACACCTGAATGTTCAAATATTATTACTAATGACAAAAAGCATTTATTTAGATTTGCAGATTATCAAAAAAATTGTCCAATACTAAATATGAGTAAAAACTTTGCTAAAAAAAATAAAGTTTATATAAACATTGGCTCTCTTTTATTAAAAAAGAAAAACCAAAAAAGATTAGTTAATCGATCTTTTGTGATTGATGACCACGGCAAAATAAAAACTTATTATGATAAAATTCATATGTTTGATGTAAGTATTAGTAATAATGAAACTCATAGGGAATCCGAATCTTTTAAACCTGGTCAAAAATTAATTTTAACATCAATTAAAGCAATAAAATTTGGACTTTCAATTTGTTACGATCTTCGCTTTCCTAATTTATATCGAACATTAGCAAAAAAAGGAGCTAAAATTATTCTTGTCCCTGCTGCATTTACAGTGCCTACAGGTAAAGATCACTGGGAGGTATTAACAAGGGCAAGAGCAATAGAGAATAACGTATTTATAATTGCCACAAATATGTGTGGAACTCACCACACTAATAGAAAAACATATGGTCATTCTGTATTAGTAAGTCCATGGGGAAAACTACTTAAAAAAGGTTATGATAAGCAGATGATACTTAATACAAAAATTAATCTTAGTGATGTAACAGATGCTAGAAAAAGAATTCCTTCGCTTATTAATGGTTGATTCATCATCTTTAGTTAGAGGTATAGGAGATTCTAATATCACCAAAAAATATTATGACAATTGGTCTAAAAAATATGATCTAACTCTAAAAAAATGGAATTATACAGTTCCAAGTAAAAGTATTAATTTACTAAAAAAAAAATTAAAACAAAAACCAAACTCAATTTTAGATTTAGCTTGTGGAACAGGATTATTTGGAGAGAAATTAATAAAAACATATAGAAATAGTAATATTTATGGCTCAGATATTTCCAAACAAAGCCTCGAAATTGCAAAAGAAAAAAAAATTTATAGCAACTTAACTAATATAAATTTTGAAACAAAAAAAAATTACAAAAAAAAATTTGAACTTGTGTGTATGATTGGTGCAATGACTTATTGCAGAAACTATAGTAAGCTTTTTTCTAATATTAAATATTATCTCTCGAACAATGGCCATTTTATTTTTTCACATAGAATAGATTTGTGGGAAAAGCAAAATTTTGATAACGTACTTCATAAATATAAAGATGATTTGAAAATCAAGTTTATATCTAGGCCTCAAAATTACTTGCCACTCAATAAAGATTTTAAAAATAAAATAAAAATAAGGTTAGTTTTGTTACAAAAAATATAAATATTTTCAGAGTCTCTGAATTATTTGTTACTTATAAAAGAATCGGGTAAAAGATTAGTAGGTTTATTCTATCCATAAGCCATATCTATAAAGAAGGGATATCTTCGCCGTGTCCCTTCTTTTATAACTAGCATTTATTGATTTGGCAATTTCTACATCTTTTTTTTTAAAGAATTGAATTTTCCCATTTTTTTAAGAGTTTTCTCACTAACGTGATGCTCTATACCTTCTGCATCAGCAGAAGCTGTTTTGATATCAACCCCTAAATTTAACAAAAAATTTAAAACTATATGATGTCTTTTTTTAGATTTACTTGCAATCTTTTGTCCTTTAACTGAAAGGAATATTGATCTGTAAGGTTCTCTTTTGATGTACCCTTGTTGGTGTAATCTTTTAATTGTCTTGTTAGCGGTAGCTTGAGCAATTCCAAGTTCTGAAGCTATATCTACAATTCTTGCCTCACCTTTTAAAGAAAGTAGTTGAGCTATTAATTCTAAGTAATCTTCAGTATTTTCAGTTTTATGGGCACTTCTTACTTTTTTGAAAGACATATTTATATTTATCATAAATAAAAAAAAATTGATAGAAATATAGCCATAGCTATATTATTTAGCTATATACATATTATGAATGCATTTATTAACGCTATAAGTAATAAAAAAAAGCTAATCCTTGCTAATGAAGGTAGATTATTAAAAAAATCATTCTTTGGCCTTCTAATTTTAACATTAGTTTTCCAAGGTGGGGAATTTGGGACTATTGTTCGTAATTCAATGATTGACGCTTATATTCAAGTATCTGTTTTTGTAGGATTCACTCTATTCATATTTATAGGACTTGATAGCCTAACAAAGTTTGATGTAAAATCATTTCTATTAAAAACTCAAAAAGTGCACGTACCTCTGGCAGCATTTCTTGGAGCAATTCCAGGCTGTGGCGGTGCAATCATAGTTGTTACACAATATATCCAAGGTCGAATATCATTTGGATCTTTAGTAGCTGTATTGACAGCAACTATGGGGGATGCGGCATTTCTAATTTTAGCAATTGAGCCTTCTACAGGTTTATTAATATTTTTTATAGGTATAGTTGCTGGATCAGTTTCTGGTATAATAATTGATTTAATTCATGGTACTGCATTTATGTTACCACAATCAAAAATTAATTTAGAATTTGAAAAGATTAAGAAAACTTTTGTATCAAAATTCAATATATTTTGGATCTTAATATTCATCCCTGGTTTTATACTAGGTATATTGGCAGCATTCCAAATAGAATTTGAAAATAAAATCTATGAAAATTTATTTATATTAATCGGTTCATCTGGGGCTATTCTTTCAATATTTATGTGGTCTCTCAATCCACTCAGTGATTTTCAATGCTCTACAGATACAAGTAGAGGTTATATTTCTAGGGTTATTGATACTACTAATTTTGTAACAACTTGGGTAATAAGTGGTTTTCTTATTTTCGAAATCTTTATGTATTTTACAAACATAGATTTAAAGATTTTTTTTGATCTATGGCTACCCTTCGTTCCCTTAGTTGCAATACTTTTTGGTTTTTTACCCGGGTGTGGTCCGCAAGTTGTAGTAGCAACATTTTATCTTAATGGGTTTATCCCCTTATCTGCAGAACTTGGAAACGCTATATCAAATGATGGTGACGCTTTATTTCCCGCAATAGCTCTAGCTCCAAAAGCAGCTGTTTTAGCAACATTGTACAGTGCAATCCCTGCTATAATTGTTGCATATTCATACTTTTATATCTTTGAATAATCGGAACAAAAAAAATTTACCATCAAAAACTTGCATAACATGCAAGCGCACCTTTTTTTGGAGAAAAAAATGGGAGAGAGATTGGAAAAATGTTCTTTATTGTTCCAAAAAATGCTCTAAAAAAAATACTTAAATAAAGAATCTAAAATTTAATCTTAATTGTGACAAATATTATAAATAATAATAAAAAAAAAGATACCAAAGAAAAAATTAGGACATCTAGATTAAAAAGATTAGAAAATCAGTTAAAGAAAAATATTTTAAAGAGAAAAATAGCAAAAAAAAATAATGGATAAATTAGTTATCTCTGGTCAAAATAAATTAAAGGGATCTATAGATGTACATGGCTCTAAAAATGCAGCACTTCCAATACTAGTCTCATCTTTATTAAATAATCAAAGTATTACTCTAAGAAATATTCCAAAGGTTGATGATATTAATAATATGTTAAAATTACTTAAAATCTATGGATCAAATCAAAAAATTATTAATAATTCATTAGTTATAAACAATAGTAAAATAAAAAATATTTCAGCTGATTATGATATTGTTAGAAAAATGAGAGCATCCATTTTAATTCTTGGACCTCTATTATCACGATTTGGATATTCCAAAATTTCACTTCCAGGAGGTTGTGCTATAGGAACAAGGCCTATTGATATCCATTTAGAAGGGCTTAAAAAACTTGGAGCTACTTTTAATATAGAAAATGGTTTTGTTATTGGGCGTGTAAAAAAAAAACTTACTGGAAATCAAATAAAACTTCCATTTCCAAGTGTTGGAGCGACAGAAAATATTTTAATGGCATCAGTTCTTGCAGATGGGGAAACTGTTATTGAACAAGCTGCTAGGGAGCCAGAGATTGTTGACTTAGGTAAATGTTTAATTTCGATGGGTGCTAAAATAAGCGGTCTTGGTAAAAATAAAATATATGTTCAAGGTGTTAGCAGTCTCCATGAATCTTCATACAATATTATATCTGATCGTATCGTTGCTGGAACTTATATAATATTAGCAATAATGCTTAATTGTAACTTTGAGGTAAAAAATTTTAACCCAAAATATTTACAATCTTTAATTAAAATTTTAAAAAAAATGGGATGTAACTTAAAAATTTTAGAAAATTCAGTTAAAATATTTCCCAACAATAATTTAAAATCTATTAATGTTGTTACAGCTCCTTATCCCGGATTTCCTACTGACTTACAAGCTCAATTAATGGCTCTAATGAGTATTGTGAATGGTAATTCTCAAATAAGAGAAACCGTTTTTGAAAATAGATTTATGCATGTTCCTGAGCTAAATAGGCTAGGTGCAAAAATAAAATTAAATAAAGATAAAGCTTTTATAAAAGGTGGTCAAAAATTTAAAGGCGCACAAGTAATGGCTAGTGATTTGAGAGCGAGTGTAAGTTTAGTTCTTGCAGCTTTATGCGCAGAAGGAAATACAACAATTAATAGAGTTTACCATCTTGATAGAGGTTATGAAAAAATTGAGAAAGGAATTGGAAAACTTGGCATTAAAATAAAAAGAGTCAAAGGCTAACTTTTTCTAGTTTTTCACTTAATGAACCTATATTAAGCCATTTTTTATGAATAAAATTATCATCGCTGTTCCAAGAGGTAGGATAACTAAAGAATGTAAGAGCATTCTAATGAAAACTTCATTTGCACCAGATCCTATGTTATTTGACAAAGATACAAGAAAATTACAATTTAAATCAAAAAATAAAAATATTGAATTTATTAAAGTCAGAGCTTTTGATGCTTGCACTTTTGTAGCGTTTGGAGCTGCTCAAATTGGAATTGCTGGAGAGGATGTTATTCAAGAATTTGATTATTCGGAAGTATATGCTCCAACAAACTTGAATATTGGACAATGTAAGATATCAGTTGCGGCTATAAAGAGTTTATTAAAAAAAGAAGATCCTGAAACTTGGAGCAATATAAGAGTTGCAACAAAATATCCAAATATAACGAAAAATTTTTTTGCTAATAAAGGCATTCAAGTTGAAATTATAAAGCTTAGTGGATCTATGGAATTAGCCCCATCTTTAAATATGTGCCGTAGAATTGTAGATTTAGTTTCAACTGGGAAAACTCTCAAAGTAAATGGCTTAGTAGAAGTAGAAGAAATTATGAGGATACAATCGAAATTAATTGTAAATAGATCTGCTTATAAAACAGATATGAAGCGAATAAAAAATATAATTTCAGAAATTGAAAATATTGTTAAATGAAAATAATTAAATTTAATAGTAAATTTTTTTTCGAAAATTTAAAAAAAAAATTAGATAGTAGAAATCTTACTATAGATAAAAATATTCAGAATGATGTTAAGAAAATTATAAATGAAGTTAAAAATAAAGGTGATGATGCTTTAATTAATTACACAAAAAAGTTTGATAAAATATTGCTAAGAAAAAATAGCTTTAGATTAAATGAAAGAATACAAATAAATAATTTAAATATTGATAAAAAGATCTTAAGTAGTTTCAAAAAAGCAATAAAAAATATTACCATATTTCATAGAAAACAACTACCAAGTGATATATTCCAAAGTAATAACAACGTTAAATTAAGATCTAGATGGAAACCTATAGATTCTGTTGGTTTATATATACCTGGAGGTAATGCATTTTATCCATCTTCGTTGATCATGAATGCAGTTCCTGCAAAAATAGCTGGTGTTAAAAGAATAGTATGTGTTACTCCTCCAACTAAGAAACTTAATCCATATTTTTTATGCCTACTTAAAGAGCTAGATATAAACGAAGTGTATTTCATAGGCGGGGCACAAGCAATTGCTGCGCTCGCTCTTGGAACAAAAGCAATTCAACCAGTAAACAAAATTTTTGGTCCTGGAAATTCATATGTAGCAGAGGCTAAAAGACAACTTTTCGGAAGGGTCGGCATTGATTTAATTGCAGGTCCATCAGAAATTATTGTTGTTGCAAATAGAGATAATAATCCCAAATGGGTTGCAGCTGATTTAATGGCTCAAGCAGAGCATGATATTAATGCCCAGTCTATTTTAATTACAGACAGTTTAAAATTTTCTAAATTGGTAATAGACGAGATGAATTCTTTAACAAACAAGAATATAAATAAAAGTATTATCAAAAAAAGTATTAAAAAAAATGGAATTATAATATTATTAAAAGACATCAATCAATGTCCAGAGGTAATCAATTTTATTGCTCCTGAGCATTTACATTTGCAGGTTAAATCTTACAAAAAACTATTACCAAAAATAAACAATGCTGGTGGAATATTTTTAGGAGAATATTCTACTGAAGCTTTTGGTGATTACATTGTCGGAACAAATCATGTTTTGCCAACTTCTGGATCTGCAAAATTTTCCTCAGGTTTAGGAGTTTTAGATTTTATGAAAAGAAACTCAATAGTTGAAATGAATTATAAATCTTTTAATACTCTTAAAAATGACACTCAGAATATGGCTAATATAGAAGGCCTTGAAGCTCATAAATTATCAGTTAAAATTAGACAAAAGAAGTAAATTTAATTATATAAATATCCATTATAAAAGGAGTTAAATGCCAAAAGAGGGTTCAATTGAATTTCAGGGAGTTGTTTTAGAATTATTGCCTAATGCAATGTTTAAAGTTAAGTTGGAAAATGATCATGAAATTCTAGCTCATTCATCAGGGAAAATGAGAAAAAATAGGATTAGAGTTTTGGCTGGAGATAAAGTTACTGTTGAAATGACACCTTATGATCTTACCAAAGGTCGAATTACTTTTAGATGGAAATAAAAAAAATTAAAAAAAATAATATATTTCCAATTAAGAAGAGAGTAAAATGTCCAGTCTGTAAAAAAATTGCAAACGAACCTTTTATACCTTTTTGTTCAAAAAAATGTGCTAGTATCGATTTGATGAAGTGGTTAAAAGATGAATATCAGGTTAACTCAAAAACTGACTAATTTTTAATAATTTAATTGAATATGTATTCAAAACACTTTATCAACCATTTCTATGCCCAGGTAGCTCAGTTGGTAGAGCAGAGGACTGAAAATCCTCGTGTCGGTGGTTCGATTCCGCCCTTGGGCACCACTTTTCGT
>MDTG01098609.1_pt1 | contig 10122 bp, 8 predicted proteins | sample 811421 | NCBI WGS metagenome assembly MDTG01 (sample SAMN05326645, study PRJNA326480) | marine metagenome | isolation source: seawater | place: Pacific Ocean: South East | collected 2011 | reverse complement strand
TTTCTCTATTGGAATCTGAAGGACTAGATATGGAATTATCTATTAATATAGATATACAATTTTCTAGAGTTTTTAATCTCTGTGAACCCCAAGATTCGATCAAGTGTCTACATCTCTTTAAAGATTTATACCTTTCAATAAGTGATAAAGTACCGAGTAAATTATGTTTAGGACTCTTTAACATAGTTAAAAATAATTCATTTGGATTAATAAAAATATTAATTTTATTGAGTGATTCAGAATTATTTTGAGCCAAGTAATCTGGTAATAAAGAAATCAAATTAATATCAGAGAAATCTTTATTAAGTTTTTGAGAATCAGAATTTTTGATTTTATTAAAATAATTTAAACCTAGATTATTTTCTTCGATTGTTGATATCGCTTTCCATATAATTCGAATATATTCAGTATTAAAGTCATCAATCTCTCTTTTAAGTAATTCATTGCGAATAAAAATCCTGAGATTAGAGCAATGTAAATAATAGAAAATTATTTCAGATTCATTTTTTTCACGTTGAGAAATCTCACTTGGTTGTTCAAATTTTTTTGACCTACCATGCCAACGAAATCCTTTTACTTGATTTCTTAAATCTTGTTCAAATTGGATTGCTAATCTGGCTTGTCCCATACTCAATCTTTCTGAAACTTTTTGTAAATAATGGGTTCTAGTTGAAGATTGTGGTAATTTGCTTAAGAGCTTAACTAAAAGGGAAATAACATTTTGAAAATTCTCAGATTTAGTTAAATCTTTGTTTTCAAAAATCTGATCAATCTCCCAATCGATCCAAAAAGAAGCATTATCTAGTAAGTTGGAATAATCTTTAGGGGTATGACTATTTAGGTACTCGTCTGGATCTTTGAATTTCTTTAGTTGAAGAATTTTTAGATTTATCTGATCATTAAGAGATAAACTCTCAACTTCCTTTACAACCCTTTTTGTAGCTAATAATCCTGCGTTATCTGAATCAAAATTTAATATTATATTTTTATTATCAGTGAATCTACAAAGTTGAGATATTTGATATTTATTTAAAGCTGTTCCTAGGGATGCAACTGAATTCGTAATGCCTTTTGAATGAAGAGAAATAACATCAAAGTAACCTTCAACAACAACAGCCTTATCAAGCTTCCTAATTGTATTAGAGGCTTTTTCAAAAGCAAATAACATTCTCCCCTTTTCAAAAATTTCAGATTCAGGGGAATTTAGATATTTAGGTTCTTGACCGTCTAAAGATCTTCCTCCAAAAGCTACTACTCTTCCCTGCATATCATGAATAGGGACAATTAATCTATTCCGAAAACGATCATAAAACTTATCAGAATTATCCTTAGATATAGCAAGACCAGAACTAGTTATTAAATTTAAAGGATACTTTTCAACTTTAGAAAGGTAATTAAAAAGATCATTCCATGAATTAGGGGCAAAACCTAATTCAAAATCATTAATAATTTTGCTATTAAGATTTCTTTGAGATAATAAATAATTTAATGCTTCTTTTCCGAGTGAATTATTTAATTGAGATTTGAACCAATTTTTAGCAACCCTTAAAATTTTGTAAAGTTCTTCTCTTCTTGATAGTTGCTTCTTATAAGCATCTTGCTGAGGTCCTTCCAGAGTTTCAATATTAATATTATTTTTCTTTGCTAATAGAAGTACTACATCAGAGAAATTTGAACGTGTGAATTCCATTAAAAACTTAATAGAATTACCTCCAGCTCCACAAGAAAAGCAATAATAAAATTGCTTATTGGGAGAAACAGTCATTGAAGGTTTAGTGTCATCATGAAAAGGACATATGCCGACAAATTCTTTTCCTTTTTTCTTAAGGACGATATGTTCAGAAATGACATCAACAATATCGGCCTTTTCTTTAACCTCCTGTATAGTTCTTGGATGTATGGATGGTCCCATTATATATTTTTTTAAAGGAGTATTAACAATAGTTTATTTGTTATAGTTCAAAACCAAAAAAGAATCTACTTAATTTCACAATAAAACCATTCTCAAGTAATGAAGGATACAAACACAAATCTAACCAATAAATCATCAAATAAGTTTAACTTAATATTCGCATCCCTATTCTTTAGTTTAATGACAGTCTGCGTTAAGAAAATCGATGAGCGAATACCTATTTACGAATTAGTCTTTTTTAGATCATTACTTAGTTTATTAATAACATCATTTATTATAAAGAAAAAAAATATATATCCTTGGGGGAAAAATAAACCATTATTAATTTTGAGAGGATTCTTAGGTACTATCGCTTTACTTTGCATTTTTTATGCAATAAGAAATATGCCATTAAGTATTTCAACTGTCATTCAATATACTTATCCTATTTTTATATCCATTTTTTCAGCGATTATAATCAAAGAAAAAATCACAAAAAATATAATTTCTGCATTAATGTTAGGTTGGATTGGGATATTAGTAATATTAAATCCAACTCAATTATTAGATTCTAATGTTGTAATTAATAAATTTTCAGTCTTAATTTCGTTTCTTGGAGCAATATCTACTGCATTGGCTTACATAACAGTAAAGAAACTCTCATATACAGAAGATATTTTTATTATTATTAAATATTTTCCCCTTATTTCGATAATTTCTTTATTTCCAATTGTTTTCAGAAATTGGGTTACCCCTAACTTGAATGATCTTATTTGGATAATTGGTATTGGTTTATTTACCCAGTTTGGCCAAACATTCTTAACGATAGGATTAAAGAATATGCCAGTATCTGAGGCTTCAACTATTAATTATTTACAAGTATTCTTTGCATCATTATGGGGAGTTTTATTCTTCAGAGAAATAGTAAATATTAATTTTTTATTAGGTTCATTACTTGTTTTATGTGGAACTATTATATCTACTAGTAAAATAGTAAAAAACATTTAAAATAATAATAACTGGTTATTTTGCAATGAAATTCTTTTTTGCACTAATTTTTAGTTTATCTCCTTTTCTTCAGGTGAACGCATCAACACCAAAATCGGTGACATGTACCAGAACAGAATATAGAGAAGAATATATACCCGGTACGAAATCAAGCCCAGGATATGTAAGAAATTTTGAAATTGATGTAGAAATTCCCTGTGGCGGAGAAAGTGCAAAAGAAATTGATCAAAATGACTGTAGTGAGGGTTCTGTCATAGGCGGAATACTTGGTGCAGGATTAGCTCTTTCTTCTTCAAGAGGGAAAGACAGATTTTGGGCCGTTCCTGCCGGAGGTACAGCTGGAGCACTTATAGGATGTCAGATGGATGGTGGTTAATTGATTAGCTGGATTAAAGGAGATTTAATAGATTCATGGCAAATTAATAACAAATTTTTTATATTGATAGATTGTCAGGGTTTAGGATATGAGATTCAGATAATGGAATCAGTATTTATTAAGATTAAAAAAAAACAAATATCTGAGAAAAATATTATTCTTTGGTTAAAGCACATAAAGAAAGAAGATTCAGATTCACTATTTGGCTTCATAAAAAAGGATGAGAGGAAATTTTTTATAGAAATTTTGAACATCAAGGGTATAGGTGCACAAATAGGAATGTCTTTATTAAATAAATTTTCTTTAAATGAAATTGAAAAAGCAATAAATGTAGAAGACAAAAAATTAATCAGTTCTGTTCCAGGAATTGGCCAAAAAATGACTGAACGAATAATTTTAGAACTCAAGAATAAATTAAATACAAAAATAAAAGTTGATCAAGAAACAACAAAAAGTGAATTTATTATTGATCCCGAAATAGATTTAATTTTTAAGGATATTGAATTAACACTAAACTCTCTAAATTATCAGAAAAAAGAGATTAAAAAAGTATTTCCTTTTCTTATTGATCACATAAAAAATTGTGAAAACTCCTCTGAAGATTATATTAGAGCATCTTTTGAAAATTTATTAAAGGTTGCTATGAACTTTTTAGACAAGAATAATAGTAATTAAGTCCATTTTCATAGTAAGATATATAAAGGTAGTTAAATTTTATGTCCCTAGACACAGCAGAGAAACAAAAACTTATTGAATCTCACCAAGTACATGCAACAGACACAGGTTCAGTTGAAGTTCAAGTTGCAATGCTCTCTAAAAGAATTTCTAAATTAAGTGATCATCTTCAAGGTAATATTCATGATTTTTCCTCAAGACAAGGTTTATTAAAAATGATAGGAAAAAGGAAAAGACTTCTATCTTATATAAAAGAAAAGAATCAACAAAAATATCAAGACCTTGTTAAAAAGATTGGAATCCGAGGATGATTACCATTAATGAAAAAGAAGCAATCAAAAAAAAAGAACATAAACAAAAAACAAAAGAAATTATCTACTAAAGTAGTTTTTGAAAATTTAGATAAACAACCTAGTTCAGTAATACAAAAGCCACCTAAATCTACTGGAATACCAAAATATGTAGCCGATAGGATGGCTAGAAGAATATTTTTTACTGCAGGTATACCAACAGTTCTTGGTATGTCAGTTTTCGTAATTAGTTATATCATTGTTACTAGAAATATTGCTGAGATACCTCCTTCCTCAACTATAGCAATATCAGCTTTGTTTTTCTTACTAGGACTTGCAGGATTAAGTTTTGGGATATTGTCTGCGAGTTGGGACAAAGAACCCGGTAGTTTTTTTGGTATAGAAAATATTCCCATGAATATACAAAGAGCTAAGGCTGCATTTAAACCTGCCTCTCAAAATTTTGAAGAAAGTAAGTAAATTAAGAAACTAAAGACTTTAAGTTAACTTGAAAAGATTTATCTTCCAATAATTTGGAAGCACCATTAATATCTCCAACACAAAATTGTTCACCGAACTTAACATATGTTATAAAATTTTTATGTTTAACAGCAGCCAAAACAGGTATTTTAATTCCACATTTTTCCCTATCAGGCTTAAATTTTACTAAACAATCCCTAATCTTATTTTGGATTCTGATATCTGAGGCTTGAGAACTATCTAATTTAATAACAAGTAATTTCAAATTATCGATTTCTCTACAATCATCAATTATTAATTGAGTCTTGTCACTTTTTTTATCAATAGTGCCCCAAATTAATAATCTGGTGTCAGTCAAAAGAAATTCTGATAATCGGGAATATGTCTTTGGAAAAACAATTGCTTCACAACTACCAGAAAGATCTTCAAGTTGGACTATAGCCATTCTATCTCCTTTCCTAGTGGTAACTTGCTTTAATTCAGGTATCATTCCAACTAATGAGACTTTTGTACGATCATTTGTTTCTTCTAGCTGAGAAATACTTATTGGTGATACAAGTTTAGCTGGCTTTGCAAGATGTTTTAATGGGTGGTCGGATAAGTAAAAGCCTAAAAGTTGTTTCTCTAATTTCAGCTTTTCAATAAGTGTGTAATCTTCAACTTTTGATAATTGAGATTTCGAAAATTCTACATTGGAGTAATTGGAAATAGAATCAAAAAGATTTCCTTGCCCAGAGATCCGATCACGATTACGTGATGAAGCCCATTCCATTACATATTCAAGGTCAGAAAATAATTGTGCTCTGTTATTATTCTCAGAGAATTCATCAAGAGCACCACAATGAATAAGTGATTCTAGATTTCTTTTATTGAGGACATTTGATGGTAGACGATCACATAAATCTGATAATGATTTAAAGATTCCTAATTTATTACGATTCTCAATAATATTTCTTATTGCGGAATCTCCTAAATTCTTAATAGCAGATAAACCAAATAAGATATTATCTTTTTTTATTGTGAAGTCAATCCCAGAGTAATTAATGCTTGGGGAAATAACTTCTATTCCCATGGAATAACAATTAGAAATATATCTTTGCATCTTGTCGCTAGAGCCTGAATTAACACTTAGTAGAGCAGCCATATATGCAACTGGAAAATGAGCTTTTAAAAAGGCGGTTTGATAGGTTACTGCTCCATAAGCTGTTGAGTGACTTTTGTTAAAACAATATTCTGCAAATAAAACCATTTGATCAAAAAGATCATTAGCTATTTTTTCATCAACACCCTTTTTCATTGAACCATCTACAAATATATTTCTATGTTTTATCATTTCTGATACTTTCTTTTTCCCCATAGCTCTGCGAAGCAAATCTGCATCACCAAGAGAATAACCTGCTAAATCTTGGGCAATCTTCATGATTTGTTCTTGATAAACCATAATTCCATAAGTTTCAGTTAAGATTGATTTAATAAAGGGATGAGGAAAATCAATCTTTTCATTACCATTTTTTCTGTTAATGAATTTGGGTATTAGGCCTGCATCAAGAGGACCAGGTCTGTAAAGAGCTAAAATTGAAGAAATGTCTTCAAGTGAATTTGGTTTGAAATCCTTAACAACCTGTTTCATCCCTGACGACTCAAGTTGGAAAATACCTTCTAGATCTCCTCTGCCAATAAGATCAAAAGTTTTATCATCATTCTGAGGTAATTCATCGATATTAATTTTATGTCCAGTAGATTGCTCGATTAAGGAGATAGTTTTATCTATCATTGTTAAATTCTTAAGTCCTAAGAAATCCATTTTCAACAATCCAAGTGATTCTATATCGTCCATAGAATATTGAGTAATTATTTGTCCCTCATTATTCCTTTGAAGAGGTACCAGTTCATCTAGAGGTTCTGAGGCAATAACAACTCCTGCAGCATGAACTCCATATGTTTTATTAGTACCTTCAATTCTTAAAGCTAAATCAATCCATTTTTTTACTCTACTATCTTTGGTATATTTATCTCTGAATTCTGGACTAGGTGAATTTTTCTCAATCATTTCATTAAGTTTATATGGTTTTCCTCTAACAACTGGAATTAACTTAGCTAATTTATCCGCTTCGCCATAAGAAATATCAAGAACTCTCGCAACATCTTTCAAAACAGCCTTTGAAGTCATTTTGTTAAAAGTAATTATTTGAGCAACTTTTTCCTCACCATATCGATTAGTAACATAATCAATAACTTCATTTCTCCTTTCTATACAGAAATCAGTATCAATATCTGGCATAGACTTTCTGGCAGGATTTAAAAACCTTTCAAACAATAAACCATGCTCAACAGGATCAATATTCGTAATTTGAAGAGCATATGCCACTAAGGAACCAGCTGCGGAACCACGACCTGGGCCGACGGGTATTGAATTATCTCTTGCAAATTTTATATAGTCCCATACAACTAAAAAATAATCTGGGAAGCCCATATCCCTTATTATTTCTAACTCTGAAGATAATCTCTTTTTATAAATATCACTCACATCATCTAGACTTGTCTTATCGAGTCTCTTCATAAGACCTTCATTTGATAATCTCGTCAAAAGAGATAACGAATCTCTATCTTCTTTTAATGGAAATTTAGGCATTCTATAAGTGCCAAACAAATTAAATTCTTCGATTTTTTGGGATATCTCAACTGTATTATTTACAGCTTCTCTAATTGATTTATCATCAATATGATCTTTAAAAAGTTCAAGCATTTCATTCTCTCCTTTTATATATTCTGTTCCCGTATATCTCAACCTTTTTTCATCACTTATTAATTTTCCTGTAAGTACACAAAGTAAAGCATCATGTGCTTCAACGTCCTTATTAGAGATGTAGTGAGCATCGTTAGTCGCTATAACCTTTATTTGATGCTTTTTCCCAATTTTTATTAATTCCACATTTACAATTCTGTCTTCAATAGAGCCGTGGTCTTGAATTTCTAGATAAAAATCTTCATGAAATAAATTTTTATACCAAACAGCTATATTCTCTGCTACATCTAACCTACCTTTTAGGATGGCCTGAGGTATCTCACCACCAAGGCATGCAGTTGAAATAATTAAGCCTTCTTTGTATTTGTCTAAAAGAAATTTATCAATACATGGTCTAGAGAATATTCCTCTCCCTCTCATTCCATTGAGGTGACTAATAGTTGTAAGCTTTACTAAATTCCTATACCCAGTTATATTTTTGGCTAGTACAACAAGATGGTATCTTTTTTCTTTCTTAGGTTGAGGATCATCGATAGAACCGTTGATAATATACATTTCATTCCCAATGATAGGTTTTATACCTTTCTCCTTACACTTTTTAACTAAATCAAGAACTCCATACATTACTCCATGATCTGTTAAAGCAATAGAATCCATGCCAAGTTCAGAGGCTCTATCTACAATTTTGGAAACTTGACTGGCTCCATCTAGAAGACTGTAATCACTATGATTATGGAGAGGAACAAAACCCATATACAATTAATTCTTATATATAAGATAGAGACTTTTTCTGAAAGATCTATAATTTTTAGAACAAATTAATTATTAATACAAAATCATAATTGAGGTTTATTTCTCATAATGTCTGCTTCTATTTCAAATATATTTGCAGCATTCAAAATTCTATGTTCTTCTAATACATTACCAATTAATTGAAGACCTATAGGTAATCCCTTTTTATCAAATCCACAAGGAATACTAATAGCAGGGAGGCCAGCTAAATTAGCTGGGACAGTTAAAAGATCGGATAAATACATAGAAAGAGGATCATTAACAAAATCACCCTTCAGAAATGCCGTGGTAGGACATGTTGGCGTTAATAGAATATCAACTTTTTCAAAAGCTCTATCAAAATCATTTCTTATTAGAGTTCTCACCTTCTGAGCTTTTTTATAATAAGCGTCACTATATCCAGCTGATAATGCATAAGTACCGATTAGAATCCTTCTTTGTACTTCGTCACCAAATCCTTCAGCTCTGCTTTTGGAAGTCATATCTAAGAGATTAGATTGACTTTCTGATCTATATCCATATTTAACACCATCGTATCTAGCTAAATTGGCCGATGCCTCTGAAGGTGCAATAACATAATATGTTGCTATTCCATCATTGAATCTAGGACAATCTATATCGTAAATTTTGGCACCTAAACTTTTAAATCTTTCAACTGCTAAAAGAACAGACTCTTTGACTTCGGTATTAAGGCCTGGATGTTCAAAACATTCTTTAATTAAACCTATCTTCAAATCTTTGATAGGTTTATTTAAATCATTTAAGTAATTTGGAATAGGTTCATCTAGGCATGTTGAATCATAAGGATCCTTACCTGATATTGAATATAAAATTTCAGCAGCATCAGAGACAGTATTAGTTATTGGACCAATCTGATCAAGAGAACTTGCGAATGCAATAAGTCCCCACCTACTTACTCTCCCATAAGTTGGTTTAAGACCAACTACTCCACAAAAAGAGGCTGGTTGTCTTATTGAGCCCCCTGTATCTGAACCTATCGCAGCTACAGATAAACCAGCTGCTACAGAAGCTGCACTGCCCCCTGAACTTCCTCCAGGTACTCTATCAATATCCCATGGATTTGAAGTTACTCCAAATACTGATGTCTCTGTGGAACTTCCCATTGCAAATTCATCTAAATTTGTTTTTCCTAAACAAATACAACCTGAAGACCATAACCTGCTTGAAGCAGTAGATTCATAGGGCGAAACGAAATTTTTAAGCATATTACTTGAACAAGAAGTAACAACACCTTTTGTACAAATATTGTCTTTAATCGCTAATGGTAAGCCAGCTAGAGGAGGTAATTGTTCATTTTTCTGAATTAATTTATCGATTTTTTCGGCTTGTATGTTTGCAATATCTTTTGTTGTAGATACATAGGCATTAATTTTGGGATTTTGGGAATCAATTTTCAAGAAAAATTCATTTACCAATTCCTTGACTGATGCATTTTTGCTAGTAATTTCCTTTCGAAAAGAATTAAAATTCATATTTAAAATATTTAATTTCTAAAATTTAATTTTTATTAAACCGTTAAAGGTTCTTCCTTATTACATCGAACAATACTATGTTTGATATTTTTAGAACCTTCATCGCTTAAATCATCAATGAAAGAAACTAAATTTTCTTTTAAACTGCGTTTTGTAAGAAATGGACCATACCAATAAGTGGCAATAGGCTCTTCTGTATCTATTTTAGCCCACCAAGCTAAACCAAGTTTGTTACCAAAATTTCTAATCAATTTTCTTGGTCCTATTAAGAACATTAATTCTTGTTAAATTCTATACAATTTTGTACTAATAACTCAATATAAGATTTATTTCATGAATAAATGTATTGAAACAACAATATTTAAATACAA
>MDTG01225295.1_pt1 | contig 10123 bp, 11 predicted proteins | sample 811421 | NCBI WGS metagenome assembly MDTG01 (sample SAMN05326645, study PRJNA326480) | marine metagenome | isolation source: seawater | place: Pacific Ocean: South East | collected 2011 | reverse complement strand
TAATAGAAAATGAGAAAAATATTCAGCAAGATATGATCAAAGACTCAGGAAAGCCATCAAATGTAGTGGAGAAAATTTTAGAGGGTAAAATGAAAAAATTCTATAGTGAGGTTACTTTATTAAACCAATATTTTATACTAGATCAAGATAAGACAGTAAAAGACGCTATAGAGCAATATTCTAAATATAATTTTAAACTAATTTCTTTTGAACTAATTAGTTTGTAATATGAATAAAAGAGTTTTACTCAAAATTTCAGGTGAGTCTTTAATGGGATCATCTAGTAATGGAATTGACGTTTCAACGATTAATAAAATTTCTAATGAAATCAAAAATGTTTATAAAAAAAAATATCAAATATGTTTAATTATAGGAGGAGGTAATATTTTTAGGGGAATAAAAGGAGCTTCAGAAGGAATAGATCGATCTACCTCAGATTATATGGGTATGTTAGCAACAGTCATGAACGCTTTATCTTTACAAAGTAGTCTTGAAAAAATTAATGTTCCAACAAGAGTTCAATCAGCTATCACCATGTCACAGATTGCAGAACCATATATTAGAAGAAGGGCAATTAGGCACCTTGAAAAAAATAGAATAGTTATTTTTGCTGCTGGTACTGGAAATCCTTTCTTTTCAACAGATACTGCAGCGACTTTAAGAGCCTCTGAGTTAGATTGTAAATTAATAATAAAAGCAACAAAAGTTAATGGTATTTATAATAAAGATCCTTCAAAATATAAAAATGCAAAATTAATAAAAAATATAACGTACAGTGAAGTTATTAACAAAAATTTACAAGTTATGGATTTAACAGCAATTAGTTTAGCAAAAGATACAAAAATACCAATTTTTATAACAAATATTTTTGAAAAGAATTCACTTATTAATGTTTTGAATAAAAAAGGATCATATAGTAAAATAAGTTAAAATGAAAGATCTTGAAAGTAAAATGGGTTCTACAATTCTTCATTTCGAAAAAGAATTAAATTCTTTAAGAACTTCTAGAGCTAACCCATCAATGCTAGACAATATATTTGTTGATGCTTATGGCTCTAAGACACCTATAAATCAACTAGGCAATATTTCTGTTCAAGATGCAAACACTATTACTATTCAGATTTGGGATTTATCTATTATGAAATCCATAGAAAATGCAATAACTGAGTCAAATCTTGGAATCAATCCACAGACTGACGGTCAATTAATAAGACTTCCTATTCCTAAATTAAGTGAAGAGAGAAGGAAAGAAATAATTAAAATTGCATCTGAGTTTGCAGAAAATTCAAAGGTTACAATTAGAAATATTAGAAGAGATTTTATTGAGATTTCAAAAAAAGAGAATAAAAGTTTAAATCTTTCTGAAGATGATCTCAAAAGAAAAATTAATGACATTCAAAAATTAACTGACAATAACATTAGTAGAATTGACAAAATATTAGAACTAAAAAAAATTGATATTTTGAAAGTGTAAGTTTGTACAATAACTTAGGCCATATCGCTCTTATACTGGATGGTAATAAAAGATGGGCAAGGAAAAACAACTATTCAAATATTTATGGATATACTAAAGGTTTTGAAAATATTAAAAATTTAGTAAAATATTCACTTTCTAAAAACATTTCAAATTTGACTATTTTTGCTCTATCTTCAGAAAATTTTAATAGATCTTCAATCAAGTTAATTTATCAAATTATATATGAAAATTTTTCAAATATACTAAATGAATTAGTAAATGAAAATGGAGTAAGAATAAAAATATTTGGTTCTAGAAAAGAATTACCAAACAAAATATTAGAAATTTTTAAAAACATAGAAAATATTTCCTCTAATAATAAAAATTTAAATTTAAATATTGCTTTTAATTATGGTTTTAAAAATGAAATAAAAAATATTTTACTTAAAATGCAATCAAGAACTGATTTAATTAATACTAAAGATGATAATGAAATAAGTAAACTTTTTGAAATAGGTTCAATTCCAGACCCAGACTTATTAATAAGAACTGGCGGTTATCAGAGATTAAGTAATTTTATTATGTACAACTTAACTTATACCGAATTATTTTTTACTAAAACGTTATGGCCTGATTTTTCTGAAGAAGAATTTGAGTCAATTATAGATCAATACTCAAAAATAAAAAGAAAATATGGTTTATAAAAATTTTTTATTAAGATTAATTTTTTCGTTAGTATTTATTATTATCTATTCTTTAATTTGTATTATTAATTTTAAGTTAGTATTTTATCTAATCTTTTTAATATATTTACTTGTTTGTTATGAAGTAATATTTTATTTTAAAAAGTATAAATATGTTCCAATTGTTTATATTTTATTTTCTTTTTTATTCTTTTTTTATATTGATTTTGAAAACAAAAATATTTTAAATTTTAATTTATTTATTTATATTGTGATTTCCTTTGATATTTTTTCTTATCTAATTGGTAAATTGTTCGGTCGAAATAAATTGATTAAAATTAGTCCAAATAAAACTATTGAAGGTTTATTAGGAGGTATAATTATATCTTCTTTATCAAGTATAATTTTTTCAAAAATTATAGGTATTTATATCGATTACAAATTACTAATATTTATTTTATTAGTCATTTTATTCGCATTTTCTGGAGATATTATAGAGTCTTATTTTAAAAGACAAAATAATTTAAAAAATTCAAGTAACTTTATACCCGGACATGGCGGAGTTTTTGATAGATTCGACAGTTTTTTATTTTCTATTATTTTTTATTCTATATTTGTTAATTTTTAGCTATGAAAATAAATATTTATGGAAGCACAGGTACAATTGGAAAAAAAACTTTAGAATTAATAGAAAATAATTTTTCTGGTATTAGAGTTAATTTACTTTGTGCAAAATCAAACACAAATTTATTAAAAAAACAAATTTATAAATACAAGCCAAAATATGCTTTTTTGTATGATAAAAAATTAACTTCAAATATTAATTCAAAGATTGGACAAACCAATATTTTAGATTTTAATGAATTATTAGATTACTTAACTTTTAGTAAATCTGATTTAAGTGTTTTGGCAATATCTGGTTATAAATCTTTATATTTCTTAGAACATATTATTAATAATACAGATAACTTAGGCATAGCTAGTAAAGAAGCTATAGTATCAGCTGGTCATATTTTTAAGAAAAATAAGTATTTCACTAAAACTCATATTTTTCCTTTAGATTCTGAACATTATTCATTGTTTGAAAATTTGAATAAATCAAAGATTAATAAAAAAATAAAAAAAGTAATTATTACTGCCTCAGGTGGCCCATTCTTCAAAAGAAAATTTAAAACTTTAAATAATATTAAATTTTCTCAAGCAATAAATCATCCTAAATGGAAAATGGGTTATAAAAATAGTATTGATTCTGCAACCTTGGTAAATAAATGTCTTGAATTAATTGAAGCACACTATTTATTTGACATACCATATAGCAAAATGGATATTCTTATACATCCTGAAGCAATTATTCATTCAGCTATAGAGTATAATAATTACACTACTGAATTAAATTTATTTAAAAATGATATGAAAATACCTATCTTAAACTTTTTTATATACGCAGGGGCAAAATTTAAAAAAAGAAATGATAAACTGTATTTGGGTAATTACACAAACTTCAATTTTGAAGAAGTTAAAAATGATATCTTTCCAATCTACAGACTTTTCAATAATATAGATAAACAAAAACCTCAGAACTTAATAAAGTTTAACGTTGGTAATGAGTATGCTGTAAATCTTTATAAAAACAAAATGATTAAATATACAGATATTTACAAGATAATTGATAAAGTGCTCTCTTTAAATTTGAATTCTTCTGTAAACACTATTAAAGATATAATAAAATATCATGAAGAAATTGAAAATTATTTACCTGAAGTATAAATATTTAGTATTTAGCTTTCTATTACTTTATTTTTTATCTGGCTCACTTTTTTCAAATGACTTAAAATTCGAAATAAAAGGAAATAATTATACAGATGATGAAGCAATTATTTCTTTATTAAATGATATTCCTGAAAATATTGATAGGGAGTATAGTAACGAAATTATTAAAGCTTTATTTGATTCCAACCTTTTTTCTGATGTTAGTGTAAAATTAGTGGATGAAAAGTACATTATTATTGTTAAGGAATTTCCTACTATAGATAATATATATTTCAAAAATAATGAAAGATTAGAAGATGAGGAACTTGAGCAAATAGCATTAAATAGTAATCTTTTAAATTACAATATTCAATCAATTGAATTTTTTATAGATGAAACAAAAAAGATATACCAATCATTTGGTTATAATAATATTAAGATAGATTATTCTAAAAAGTTATATAAAGAAACAAATACTATTGATCTTTATTTTGAAATTATTGAAGGCAAAATAACAAAAATAAATCAAATAATTGTCAAAGGTAATAACTCAATTTCTGCTCAAGATATTAAAGAAATTATTCAATCAAAAACAAAAAGTATAGTTAACATTTTTGCAAATAATAATTATAAACCTACAGCTCTTGAGAGAGATGTTTTTACAGTTTTAAACTATTATAAAAATAATGGGTTCTTAGATATCGAAGTTAAAACACAAATTGAATATTTAGAGAATAATAAAGTAAATATTTATTTTAATGTAGATGAAGGTAGCATATATACTTTATCTGACCTAAAAGTAACTGACGAAAAAAATTTATTAGATAAAACTACTTTTAGTTTGATTGATAATAAAGTTAATAATTTTTTATTAGAACAAAAAATTTTTTCATTTGAAAAAATTGAGCAACTGAGAAAAGAAATCTCTTCTTTAATTATTGATAGCGGGATTGAAACTTTTGAAATAGATTTACTTGACAGATTAGAAAATCAAAAAATTGATATTGTATTTCAAATAAATCCAATTTTACCTAAATATACCAAACAAATTAATATTGTTGGTAATTCAAGAACTTTTGATTACGTAATTAGAAGAGAATTACAAATTATTGAGGGAGATGCTATTTATGAATCTCAAATCCAAAGAATTAGAGAAAATTTAATATCTTTAAATTTATTTGAATCAGTTAGAGTTGAAGAAGAAATAATTGATGATAATTTAGTTAATTTAATAATAGAAGTTGAAGAAAAACAAACAGGGACTTTTAATGCGGGTGTTTCTGTAGGAACTTTGGATGGTTTTGCTGTCGTCACTGGATTAAGGGAAAGAAATTTTTATGGAACCGGTAGATCTTTAGAAGTTCTCGTAAATACATCAGAAGGCAAAAATCAGTTTAAACTAATTACTACTGACAGACTCTCATATGAAAATAATGCTAATATAAGTTATAGCATTAACTACAAACAACAAGATTTTTCAAAAGCAAGCTCGTATAAACTTGATACTTTTACCTCTGGAGTAGGAGTTGGGTATAGATTAAACAAAAATTTATATCATAATATTGATCTTGAATATGTTTTGAAAGATTATAGAATTACAAATAGTTCAACTGTTTCAGATTCAATAGCATCTTCCTCTGGAGCTAATATTAGTTACTTAATTAGTAATAATTTAAGGTATTCTACTATAAATCCTGGATTTATTCCAAAAAAAGGTAATTACATTAATTTTAATAATTCTATTGAAACACCAACTAGTTCAAGCAATGGATTTATAAGGAATATTATTACACTCAAAAATTATTATAGTAATAATAACAACATATTTTCTGTACAAACGAGGTTTGGAAATATTTTCTCATTGAATAATAATGATATCTTAACTGATGATAAATTTGCACTTGGAGGTAGGTGGTTAAGAGGTTTTGATAATTTTGGTGTTGGGCCAAGAAATTCAAGAACTTCGTACGTAGGAGGAAATAACCTTGCAGTTGCTAAACTAGATTATTCATATGAAATTACAAGACAAACTAATTTCCCAATTTATTTAAATTTGTTTAATGATTATGGATTAGTATGGGACAATAAAACTAAACCTACGCAAAGCAATGACAGTTTAAGATCATCTGCTGGATTTGGAATAAAATATTATTCACCAATTGGCCCTATTGGATTTACTTGGGGTTTTCCACTAATGGATGAAGAATATGATATAAAAAGAATGTTCTTATTTTCTATAGGCAATATAGATTGAAATTAGCATATTTATTTTCTTTCTTATTAATTAATCTTTTATCTAGTAATTTATTTGCTCAAACTATTGGAGTAGTTAACATTCAATTTTTAATAGATAACAACAAAATATATATAGAAAAATTAAAAGAAATTGAAAATAGTCAAAATGAATATTTAAACGAGTTTAAGATTAAAGAAGATGAATTAGAATATTTGTTGAATGATATTGAAAAATCAAAATTAATACTCAGTGAAAATGAAATTAACTTTAAGATAGATGATTATAATAAAAAATTAAAAAATTTTACAATACTTATAGAAGAATTTAATACTCACTACCAAAACCAGATTGTTAATATAAGAGAGATTGTTTTCAAGGAAATAATTGTATTACTTGAAAAATATGCTACACTAAATAATATTGATTTAATTTTAGACTCAACAAGTTATTTGATAGCATCAAATTCTTTAGATATAACAGATATCATAAATAAAGATTTAAATAAAATTAAATTAGTATTAGATTATAAAAGTTTTGAAAAAAATTAAATATTCAGAAATAAAAAAATTATTAAAAAAGAATTCTATAGAGGTTGATTCTAAATTAGATCTAGGTGAAGTATTCAATAGTATTAAAACCTTATCTCATTCAACTAATAATGATTTGTCCTTTTTTTCAAATTCAAAATATTTAAATCAATTAAGTAAGATAAAAGCAAAAGCGTGCATTATTGAAAAAAAATATTCTAAATATCTACCAAATAATTGCGAACCTTTAATTGTTGACAAACCTTATTTAGCTTTAGCTTTAATTAGTAAATTATTTTATGATAATAATTTAAAATCTAATGGTATAATTTCAAATAATTCTGAAATAGATTCAAATTGTAAAATCCACAAAAACGTTCAAATTAATTCTTTTTCTAAAATAAATGAGAATTCTGAAATTTTTGAAAATGTTTATATAGGATCAAATTCAAATATAGGACCAAACGCTATAATCCATAAAAATGTTATAATTCATGATAATGTTTCTATATCTAATTGTATAATTATGGATAACTGTGAAATTAAATCTGGCGCTAGAATAGGTGGATCAGGATTTGGATTTGAAGAAAAATCAAAACAAAAAATCTATCATAGTGGTAATGTAATAATTAAAAATAATTCATCAATTGGATCTAATACCACAATAGATAGAGCGGTTTTTGACTCAACAATTATTGGAGAATTTTCTAACATTGATAATTTAGTTCAAATCGCTCATAATGTTATAATTGGTGATTATGCTATTATTGCAGCACAAGTTGGTATAGCTGGAAGTTCAAAAATAGGTCAATTTGTAAAAATAGGTGGTCAAGCAGGTATAGCAGGGCATTTAATTATTGGTGATAATGTAACAATAGCAGGTAAAAGTGGAGTAACAAAAAATGTGCACAATAATAAAATTGTTGCAGGTTTTCCTGCAAAAGATATTAATTTATGGAAAAAAGAAGTCATAAAAAATGCTATTAAAAAATGAAATTAGATATTGAAGAAATAAAAAACTTAATTCCTCACAGAGATCCTTTTTTATTTGTAGATACTTGTGAAATAATAGTTCCAGGTGAACATGGCAAATCAGAAAAAATATTCTCTGAAGATGAATACTTTTTTAAAGGACATTTTCCAGATAATCCAATTGTTCCCGGAGTTATTATTGTTGAGGCAATGGCTCAAACTGCCGGTATAGTAGTATCATATAAACTTAAGGATTTTAAAGATAAATCTGTATTGTTTATGAGTGTTAACAAAGCAAAGTTCAGAAAACCGATTTTACCAAATGAGCAAGTATTTTTTGAGGTAAAATTTTTAAATAGTGTTAGAGATGTTTATAAATTTGAAGGTACTTGCTTCAAGGGCAATACAAAGGTAAGTGAAGCTGAATTTTCTGCCATGATAACCTATAAGTAATAATTAGTAATATATTATTTATTTTAAGAATTAATTTGTTCATTTAATAGAATTATTTGTATGTTACATCCTACAGCTGTAATTGCCAAAAGTGCAGAGATACATGAAACAACAAATATTGGCCCTTTTTGCGTTGTTGGAGATAGTGTAAGGATTGGAAAAAATAATAATCTAATTTCTCATGTGTCTATTACTGGTAATACAAATATCGAAGATAATAATGTTTTCTATCCATTCTGTTCTATTGGATCTGAACCTCAAGATTTAAAATATAATAATGAAAAATCATATTTAAAAATTGGAAATAATAATAAATTTAGAGAAAATGTCACCGTTAATCCAGGAACATCTGGCGGAGGTTTAAATACTATAATAGGTGATAATTCTCTATTTATGGTAGGATCCCATATTGCACATGATTGTATTATCAAATCAAATGTAATTCTTGCAAATAATGCCACATTAGCCGGCCATGTTGAAATAGACAATAACGCAATTATTGGAGGAAATTCAGCAATACATCAATTTGTTAGAATAGGTAAATATGCCATGATTGGTGGCATGAGTGGTGTTGAAAAAGATATAATACCATATGGACTTTACATGGGCATTAGAGAAAATCTAAAAACCTTAAATCTTATTGGATTAAAAAGAAAAGGATTAAATTCAAATTCAATTAATGAAATAAAACATTTGATTAATCAGATTTTTGATAAAAATGGCGCAATAGAAAATAACATAAAAAAAAATGTAGTTGTAACTTCTCAAATTCATGAAATTAAAGAAATTATTGAATTTTTAACTTCAAAATCCAAAAGAGGTATAACTACTTTTGAAAATGACTAAAATTGGAATTATTACTGGTGATGGCAATTTGCCTCTTTATATAGGCAAGTCACTTTTAAATAAAAACTATGATGTTACTTTTTTATCTTTAAATCATAATAATAATAAATTTTATAGAAATTATAAATTTGTAGATATAGATATTTTATCAATAAAAAAGATTTTAAAAGTCTTAAATTCAAATAATATAAAACATATTATATTTGCAGGAAGTATAAAAAGACCTGGAATAAAAGATTTAGGATTTGATATTCCTACCTTTTTACTAGCCAAAAGTCTTTTATTAGAAAAAAAGGGAGACAATAATCTCTTAATAAGTTTAAAAAAATATTTTGAATCTAAGGGATTTATTTTTTTTAATTGGACCAAATATTGTAAAGAATTATTTTCAATTGAAACAAGCTTGACTAAAATTAAACCATCTAAAAATTCAATTTTAAATTTAAAAAAAGCAAAATCAATATATCAAATCTATAAAAAATTGGATGTAGGTCAAGCAATAATAGTTCAAAATCAATTAGTTTTGGGATTAGAGGCAATAGAAGGAACAGATGAATTATTAAAAAGATGTAAAGAATATAAAAGAAAAGGTGATAAAGGTATTTTATTTAAATTTTCAAAACAAAATCAGAGTAATTTAATAGATATACCTGTAATTGGTTTGGACACAATGAAAAATCTTAAAAAATATAATTATGATGGAGTATATTTACAAAAAAATAAATGCTTAATTTTAGATAAGAAAAAAATAATCGATTACGCTAATAATAATAAATTATTTATCTCTTCTGTGGAATTAAATTGAAAAAAATTAAAATTTTTGTTTGCTGTACTGAGCAATCTGGCGAAAATATTTGTTCAAATATCTTATCAAGAATGGATATGAGTAAATTTCAAGTTGATGGTGTTTGTGGAAAACAATCTGAAAAATACATTTCTAATAAAATCTATGATTTATCTGAATTTAAATCAATAGGATTTTTTGAAATTATTCTTTCAATTTCAAAATATCTAAAAATGATAAGAAACTTGAAAAATTATATAATTAAAAGTAATTATGATTTAATTATAACAATAGACTCTCCAGATTTTAATTTCAATTTAGTAAATCAATTAAGGAAATCAAATTTTAAAAAAAAAATTATACATATAGTTGCCCCAACTGTATGGGCATGGAGATCATATAGAGCAAGAAAATTTG
>MDTG01086411.1_pt1 | contig 10123 bp, 8 predicted proteins | sample 811421 | NCBI WGS metagenome assembly MDTG01 (sample SAMN05326645, study PRJNA326480) | marine metagenome | isolation source: seawater | place: Pacific Ocean: South East | collected 2011 | reverse complement strand
TGAAAACCGGAGTCCTCGGACCAGTCCACGCTCGAGAAGGATGCGGGCCATCGGCGGGTGAAGGTCATCTCCCGAGGCTCGGCGGAGGGCACCGCCTCCGGCCGGGAGGTGAGCGATCGGATGGTCGATCGCATGCTCCTTTCATCGGCGGCGATCACGACTTCGGCGGTGATCGTGCCGGCCAGGAATCCCAGCAGGAGCGCAACGCTGAACCGCTTCACGGCCCGCCAGCCGACGGCGTAGGAGGGGGGCAGTCGGTCGACGGCCACGCCGCATTCGCCGCAGTGATCCATGCCCGCGGCCCGGACCGGGTGACCGCAGGCCGGGCAGCGGCCGTCCCGTGCCATGAGGTGCGGCCGACGATGGAGAAACCACATTTCGGGAAGCTCGGCGATGAAGACCAGCCAGACGATTCCAAGGCCCATCGCGATGGTGCCGAAGGTCGCGGTGGCGATCGCTCCGGAATCGAGTCCGAAGGACGGCGTGAGGCCTCGCATCACCGCGTGGGCGACGTGGAAGTAGAACCCCATGAAACCCACGGCGGCGACCCAGCCGAGGAGCGACGCCCAGAGCGGAACCCTGAAAGGGGACTCGAGGTGCTCGTCGCTCATCCTCCCGGCCGTCCGAAACGAGAGGGTGCCGGCGGCCCGGTGAATCCGTACTCGGCCCAGCGGGCGTCGACGCGATCCACGATCTCCGGCGACATGCTGACGAGCGGGGGATAGTCCCGGACCGGAACTCCAGCCCGATCATCGCGTCCGGGGACCTTCCGTCGGGCGTCGAAGCCGATTCTCGGTCCGCGTCGAGTGCGGTCCCGGGCGGGATCGGCGTTCGCGAGCCAACGAAAGAAAGTCCCTTCGAGGTCGTCGAGCCGGACGTCCGCGTCGACGGCGATCACGAACTCGCCGGACGGATTTTCCGGTCCGATCCGGTCCCAGAACTCCTCGATCGCCATGATCCCGCCGTGTGCCGCGGTGGCGTCGGCGTGCACGATCGCCAGCCGGCCGAGTCCCGCCGCCGGCAGCCCGGCGCCGGCCTCGACCGCGGCCTGACGCTGGTCGTCGTCGGGAAGCCGGGGCGGTGCGAGATCGACGTCGCCGGTCTCCTCGCCCGGCATTCGCTCGGTGGCGTCGAAGCCGATCTTCGTCCCCGCGGCGATCGAGGGCGTCGAGTGATCGAGGATGTCGAGCGGCCCGCGCACGAACTCGAGGTCGCGGCGGAAATCGCAGCGTCGCATCAGGGTCTCGACCACGACCTCCTCGTCGTGCACCGGCACGTCTCCGTCGACGACCACGATCGACTTCGTCCAGGCCATCTGCCCGGCGCCCCAGATGGAATGCATGACCCGTCGGCCCTGCAGCGGGTAAGCCTTGTCGATGCGGATGAACGCGCTGTTGTGGAAGCACCCGAATCGGGGAAGGTGGTAGTCGTCGATGTCGTGGACGATCGTCTTCAGAAGGGGAAGGAACATCCGTTCCGTCGCCTTGCCGAGGTAGTAGTCCTCCTGGGGCGGGAGGCCGACCACGGTCGTCGGGTAGACCGCGTCGCGGCGATGGGTGACCGCGGTGACCTCCACGATGGGATATCGATCGGGCAGCGAGTAGAAGCCCGTGTGGTCCCCGAAAGGACCTTCGTAGACCGCGCCGGGGCCGATTTCGCCGTCCGTCCTCGGGTCGTAGCCGATCATCCCCGCATCGGTCCGGACGTAGCCCTCGATCACGATCTCGGCGTTCGCGGGGACCCTGAGCGGGACCGTCCTCGCCCGGACCATGGGAATGCCGCGGCCGTTGAGATATCCGGCCATGAGGAGTTCGCTGATTCCGGGAGGCAGCGGCGCGGTCGCGGCGTAGGGCAGGCAGGGCTCTCCACCGAGCACGATGGCGATCGGCATCGGCTCGCCGAGGCGCTTCCAGCTTCGCCAGTGCGATGCGCCGTCATGGTGCATGTGCCAGTGCATCGCCAGCGTGGTGGGGCCCAGGAGCTGCGACCGGTACATGCCGATGTTGTGGCTCGCGGGCTTCGCCTCGTCTCGATCGTCGGCGTGGATCGTGTGCATCCCCGCGAGCGTGATGTAGCGTCCCCCGCCGTCCGCGGTGCCCGCTTCCTCCGCGGTCATGCCGCAGTCGACCGCGGCCGGATCCCCGTCGAGCGGCCAGCACTTGAGGATGGGGAGTCGGCGGAGATCGACCTCGTCCCTGTCGGTTCGTTTGACCACCTCCTGGCAGGGGCCGGATCGGACCGTCTTCGGTGGAATCCTCAGGAGCGGTGCGAACTCCCGGATCTTGGCGACGATCTCGCCGAGTGATCGCGGAGGCTGTGGCTTGGTGAGCGAACCGATCCGGGCGGCGATCGCTTCGAGGCCGCCCCGGGTGCCGGCGCACGCAAGCGCGGATTCCATGCGGTGGTACGACCCGTAGAGGTTGATGGCCAGCGGGAAGTCGCAGCCCTCGACGTTCTCGAAGAGGAGGGCGGGGCCGCCGAGCCCACCGCGCCCGGGATCGAACGACTCGGCGTTGGCACTGGGGCTCGGGCAGGCGGACAGGGCGAGGCGATCCGCGATTTCGGTGATCTCGAGGATCGGACTCACCGGGGCCGTGATCCGGTGGAGCTCGCCGGACGCGTCGAGCGTCGAGATGAAGGTCTGCAGGTCCGACATGGGAGGTCAGCGTAGCGGTTCGCCCTTCGGCCGATCGTGGATGCGGGACGTGTGCCGTCCCCGGACGTTCCGCTCCGGGAACACCCCGGATTCCGGTGGTTCGACCGGTCCGCGAGGCGGCGTGATCCTTCGTTTTCGAAGAGGTCCCCGGGGAGGCGGGTCTCCGCCTTGGTTGATGGGTTCCCGTAGGATTGGACTTCGATCGCGGTCATCTCGATTCACGCGAGTGTTCCAGCCCCGAAACGACACCCCGCCGTTTCCGAAGCAAGAGAGTGAATCCGATGCCTTCCTCCACGCCGACCCGCATCGAATCCCCACCATCGAAACCACCCGCGGCGGATGATCTGGCGGTCGATCTGCACGATGTCCGCAAGCGATATCGCGGCAGGATCGACGCGTTGCGCGGCATCCGGATGCAGGCCAGGCGCGGTGAGATCTTCGGTCTCCTCGGGCCCAACGGCGCCGGCAAGAGCACGCTGGTGAAGATCATGCTCACCGTGGTCCGACCCACGACGGCGCGCGGCACGATCCTCGGACGCCCCATCGGCACCCAGTCCGTGCTTCGGCGAGTCGGCTATCTCCCCGAGAAGCATCGCTTTCCGGTCTACCAGACCGGTCGACAGGCGATCGAGTTCGCGGGTGCGATGTGCGGCGTCGATCGAGTGACGTGTCGTCGTCGCGCCGAGGAACTGCTCGATCTCGTGGGCATGTCCGACTGGGGTGGCAAACGGGTCTCGACCTATTCCAAGGGCATGCTGCAGCGGGTGGGCATCGCCGCGGCGATGGTCAACGAGCCCGACCTCGTGGTGCTCGACGAACCGACCGACGGCGTCGACCCGGTGGGCCGGAAGGACATCCGGGACGTGCTCGTCAGGATCCGCGACGCGGGGACCTGCGTCTTCCTCAACAGCCATCTGCTCAGTGAGCTGGAGATGGTCTGCGACCGCGTCGCGATCCTCGTCCAGGGCGAGCTCGCGGCGCAGGGCACCATCGACGAACTCACCGCGGACAGTCGTCGGTACGAGATCGAGATCGGTGGTCCGCCGCCCGTCTGGTCCGCGGACGCCGGCCTGCGGGTCCCGGATGCCTCCGACCACGCAGACGGCACGACGCGCCTCGTGCTTCCGTCCGCGGAGCCGGGGGCGGTGCAGCCGGTGCTCGATCGCCTTCGCGCCGACGGACGGGTCATCGAGGCCCTTCGGCCGGTTCGTGAATCACTCGAGGATCTCTTCATGCGGTACGTCCGGGATCCCGAGACCGGGAGGGCGAGGGCGCCCGGAGCGGTCCGGATGACCCGGAAGCCGGATGGAGGTGAGGCGTGAGGCAGACCGTCGCCCTGTTCGTCGATGCCTATCGCGAACTCAACCACCGTCGGCTCTTCTGGGTCACCATCGTCCTGAGCGGGCTCGTGGTCGCGGCCTTCGCGGCGATCGGGAACGACGAGGAGGGATTGACGATCCTCCACTGGTCGATCCCCTTTCCCTTCGTCTCGACGAACTTCATCCCCCGCGCCGACTTCTACAAGTTCACCTTCGCCCAGCTCGGCGTCGGCTACTGGCTGGCGTGGATCGCGACGATCATCGGTCTCGTCTCGACCGCGAGCATCTTCCCCGACTTCGTCGATCGAGGGTCGATCGATCTCATGCTCTCGAAGCCGATCGGACGGGCGAGGCTCTTCTTCACCAAGTTCCTCACCGGACTGATGTTCGCGGGGCTGCAGGTCACGGTCTTCACGCTCGCCTCGTTCCTGGTGATCGGACTTCGCGGTGGCGACTGGGAACCCTGGATCTTCATCGCCGTTCCGCTGGTGCTGGTCTTCTACTCCTATCTCTTCGCGGTGCAGGCGGCGATCGGACTGGTCACGGGTTCGGTCATCGCCTCCGTGATCGGCGTCTTCCTGTTCTGGTTCGTGGTTTCACTGGTGCAGACCGGCGACGGGGTCACGCTGGCCTGGCGGATCACGAACGAGATCACCTCGGAGCGACGCATCGTGCGGGTCGAGAAGCAGGAGTCGAGAGTCGCGGATCTCTCGGCGAGACTGGTCGACCTGAGGATCGCGGCCGAGGAGGGCGATGCGGACGCGGCCGACCGACTGCCCGAACTCGAACTCGAGCTGGTCGACAAGCGGGCTCGACTCGACACGATCACGCTCGAGCTGGCGGACGAGATCGAGACCCTGGAACAGAGCCGGTCGATCAACGACTGGTTCCACCTCGCCAACACCTGCCTTCCGAAGACGAGCGAGACCATCGATCTGCTCGCACGACTGCTCGAGGACCACGCCGGCCTCATGCGTCCGACGCCCCCCTCGGACGACACCGTCCGGCAGTTCGGAGAGCTGGTCGGCCGCGGGGAGTTCCAGGATCGTTACGACGCGGAGCTCGACGCCTCCCACGGGCCGGGCTGGATTCTCGGCACGAGCCTCGGCTTCGAGGCGTTGATCCTCGGGTTCGCGGTCTGGCGTTTCCAACGCCGTGACTTCTGAACCCGGGCGGGATCGGAGCCCGGGTCAGGCTGGTCCGTCGAGTTCACGTCCGCGCCGGGTCGCGGCGGCGATCGACTGGCGGACCGCGTGGTCGAAGCCGTGATCGTCGAGTGCGGCCTGGCCGGCGGCGGTGGTGCCGCCCTTGCTGGTGACCGCCGCTCGAAGGGAGCCGGCGTCCTGATCCGATCGATCCAGCAGATGGGCGGCGCCGAGCAGGGTGCCGTGAACGAGCGTCTCCGCGGTCTTCCGTGGAATGCCGTGTTCCACCGCGGCGTCGATCCAGGCCTCGACGAGTCGGAACACCCATGCCGGGCCGGAGCCGCTCGTCGCGGTGACCGCGAACATCAGATCCTCTTCGACGTCGACGACGGTCCCGACCGCCTCGAACAGCGACCTCGCGAACGTCCGGTCGGCGGCGGGGACGTCGCTGGTGGTCGAGATCGCGGTGACGCCGTGGCCGATCGACGCCGGGGTGTTGGGCATGGCTCGGATCACCCGGGTACCCGTGCCGATCGCGGTCGCGATTCGATCGCTGTTCAGTCCCGCCATCACGCTGATCACGGTTCGGTCACCCGGGTGGGACGCCAGCAATCGGGCGACCTCCGGAAAGACCTGGGGTTTCACGGCCAGCAGGATGCAGGACGCGGTGGCGAGATCGTCGATCGAGCCGACCCGGCATCCTCGATCCCGGAAGCGGGCCACGCGACGGGGGTCGGGATCGACCACGACGACCCTTCCGGGATCGACGACGCCCGCGTCGAGGGCGCCGGCGAGGATCGCCGAGCCCATGTTCCCCGTTCCCAGGATCGCCAGCCGGACGCCGGATTCCGATTCGTTCGGGGTCGTCATGCAGGGAGTCTCGCAGGTCGGGCGTTGTTTCGCGACAGGGTGACTTCGTATACTCGACGGCCATGCCATCCGCAGGTTACAGCCCGAACTACGAACTCGACTTCGAATCCTCGGTCCTCGAGATCGACCGCCAGATCGATGCGCTGGAGGAAAAGCCCGACGCGGATCGATTCGACCGCGAGATCAGTGCGCTTCGCGAGACCCGCGACGACCTGCTTCGGAAGATCTACCGGGATCTCACGCCCTGGCAGACGGTCCGGGTCGCTCGACACCCGCTCAGGCCGCACTCCGACGACTACATCCGCATGATGTGTCGCGACTACTGCGAACTCCACGGCGACCGACACTTCGGCGACGATCCCGCGATCACCTGTGGCTTCGGGCGGATCGGTTCCCGGAAGGTCCTGATCGTGGGGCATCGCAAGGGACATGAGACCGCCGAGAAGATCAAGTGCCACTTCGGCTGTGCGCACCCCGAGGGGTATCGCAAGGCGCTGCTGAAGATGAAGCTCGCGGAGAAGTACCGGCTTCCCATCGTCACGCTGATCGACACGCCGGGCGCCTATCCGGGGCTGGGCAGCGAGCAACGGGGGCAGGCCGAGGCCATCGCGAGGAATCTCCTCGAGATGAGCCGGCTTCGGACGCCGGTGGTCTGCGTGGTCATCGGTGAAGGCGGGTCCGGCGGGGCGCTCGGCATCGGTGTCGGCGATCGGGTCGCCATGCTCCGGCACTCGTGGTACTCCGTCATCAGTCCCGAGGGTTGCGCCGCGATCCTCTGGAAGGAGGCGAACGAGGTCACCAACACGACGGCGGCCGAGGCCCTGAATCTCACCGCGGGGGACAATCTCAAGCATGGCCTGGTGGATGCGGTGATCGAGGAGCCCGATGGTGGTGCGCACCGCGATCCAGAGGCTGCCGCCAGCACCTTGCAGGCGTGGATACTCGATCAACTGTCCGAACTGTCTCGGATCCAGTCCGACACCCTTGTTCGGCACCGGTTCGAGAAGTTCCGCGCGATCGGACCGGTGGTTTCGATGGAGATGCCCGAGCCGGCGGATTCTTAGAAGATCGCGTGGAATCATCGCGTTTTCGCGACAAATGGCCGCATGATGAGTCACGCGGCCCGCCTGCAACACCCAATTTGCTTGCGAGACCCGGGGAGATTGGCTACCCTTCCGCCACTTCATGAGGGTTGAAGCGCGACGAAAGCCTTCGTCATTTCCCCTCGTTCCTGCCGGGATGCTGCGATCGTGGCCAAAAAGAAGACCTCGACCAAGAAGACCGCCAAAAAGGCGTCGAAGAAGGCTCCCTCCGGGAAGTCGTCGAAGAAGGCTGCTTCCAAGAAGGCGGTGACCAAGAAGACTTCGAAGAAGGCTTCCGGCAAGCAGGCGGCGAAGAAGACGTCGTCGAAGAAGAAGGCCTCTTCGAAGAAGGCGGTGTCGAAGAAGAAGGCTCCGTCCAAGAAGACGTCGAAGAAGGCCGCGGCGAAGAAGACGACCAAGAAGGCGGCTGCCAAGAAGGCGACGACCAAGAAGGCGACGACCAAGAAGAAGACGACCAAGAAGAAGACGACCAAGAAGGTCGCTGCCAAGAAGGCGACGACCAAGAAGGCCTCGTCCAAGAAGGCGGTGACCGGGAAGACGTCGGCCAAGAAGGCCGCGTCGAAGAAGGTCGTCGGCCGAAACTCCGAGATCAAGAAGCCCGCCCCGGGCGCCAGCACGCGATCCGTCACCAAGAAGAAGAAGACGGATCGACGCGTCGCTCCGACGGTCGTTTCGGCCCGCAAGACCACGAAGAAGGTCGACTCGGGCGCGAAGAAGACCCCGCGTCGAAAGATCGACTTCGCGAATCCCAGGTCGGTCGCCGCCGCCGCGGCGAGCGGCGAGGCCGACAAGAACGGATACGTGGTGATCAACGGACGACGTGTCCGGGCGATCTCCACGAAGGGGGCGGGGATCAAGAAGAAGAGTCGTTCCAAGGCGACTTCGAACGTCGCGAAGGCGGAGTCCGAGGTCGACGTCTCGAAGATCAAGACCCACCTGGCACGCAAGGAGCTCACCGCCTACAAGAAGCTTCTGCTCGAGAAGCGCCGCCACATCGTGGGCATGGTGTCCGGCCTCGAGACGGAGGCACTCCGATCGTCGGGCGGCAACCTGTCCAACATGCCCATCCACATGGCCGACGTCGGAACCGACGTGTTCGAGCAGGACTTCACGCTCGGCATGGCGGCGACGGAGCGTGAGCTGATCGTCGAGATCGACGCCGCGCTCGAGCGAATCGCCGCTCGGACCTACGGCGTCTGTCAGAAGACGGGCAAGCCGATCCCGAAGGCGCGACTCCAGGCGAAGCCCTGGGCGAAATACACGATCGAGGCGGCTCGGGTGGCCGAGCGAAGCCGCGTCAGCGACTGAGCCTCCCATGGCGTCAGGTGATGATCCCGGCGAACGATCCGTGATGAATTCTCGTCAACATCCGAATCCGGGCCGTCCGGCGCGTCGCTCCGCGGTGGCGTGGGCGACGGTGCTGGTCGTGCTGCTCGTCGGGCTCTGGGCCGACCTGACGACCAAGTCCTGGTCCTTCGAGACGGTCGCCGGGCCGCCGGTCGAACTCCGGTACGAGGACGTGGTCTCCGGTGGCTTCGCCATACCGTGGCACGACGGGCAGCGGGTCCTGCCGATGGACCTGCTGGACTTCCACCTCGTGCTCAACCGGGGTGCGGTCTTCGGGATCGGCCAGGGGCAGCGTGCGATCTTCGTGGGCTTCACGGTGATCGCGGTCGGCGTCGCCTTCGCGGTCTTCGGCTGGTGGACCCAGGCCCGCTCGCATCTCGCCCATGTCGCGATCGGGCTGATCCTCGCCGGAGGACTCGGGAATCTCTACGACCGCGTGACGATCGGCGCGGTGCGGGACTTCCTCCACATGCTGCCACGCTGGGAGCTTCCGTTCGGCCTCGGCTGGCCGGGTGGAACGACCGAGGTCTTTCCGTGGGTCTTCAACGTCGCCGACGTCCTCCTGCTCGCGGGCATGGGTCTGCTCCTCATCCACGTGCATCTCGCCGATCGCCGGCAGGCGCGCGAGCGTGACGGGGATCCGGGGATCTCCTCGAACGCCACTGGCTGACCTCCTTCGCGGTCGTTCGTCAGTCCACGAGCATGGCGAGGGCCTGCTCGAGCGGCAGGACCGCGTCGTCGGGCATGACTTCGGGAATGTCGTCGGGATCGACCGCCCCCTCGAGTCGGAACGGTCCCACCGCGGTCCGACGGATCGATGCACAGTGGCCCCCGGTACCGAGCGCCTTGCCGAGATCGCGGGCGAGGCTTCGGACGTAGAAGCCCTTCTCGCAGACGACTTCGACCGTCGCGATCGGCCAGGCGTATTCCAAGAGTGCGATCTCATGGACTTCGACCGGACGCGGTTCGAGCTGCGGCGACCCCCCTCGACGGGCGGTGTCGTAGGCTCGCCGGCCGTCGATCTTCTTCGCACTGAAATCCGGAGGCACCTGGGGGAACACGCCGGTGAATCGTCCCGAGAGCGTCGTCGCCACCTGCTCGCGTCCGGGCGGAACGCCCACCTCGACCGGCCGAGGTTCGCCCTCCCGGTCGTCGGTCGCGGTGAACGCGGAAAGGTCGATCTCGGTGCGGTAGCCCTTTCGAGTCTTCATGAATCGTTCGAGATGCTTGGTCGCGGCGCCGATTCCCACCACGAGGACGCCGGTCGCCAGCGGGTCGAGCGTGCCGGCGTGTCCGGCCTTGAGTCCAGCCTTGCGTCGGATGATCGAGACGACGGTCATCGAACTCATGCCACTCGGCTTGTCGACGACCACCAGGCCGGGGGGCGGGGGGGGTTGCGTCCGGTTGCGGCGCTGCCCGCCGCCGTTCCGCTCCGATCGAGGCTTCCGACCGCCTCGACGCCGTCCTGCGGAACCGTATCGGACGCCATCCTCGCGGGGTTCGGGCTCCTTTCCCCGTTCGGGGAAAGCGGGTGGGTCATCCATGGGCTCGGGTCGATCCTCCGGCTTGTCGGTGACGGTCATCCCGATACACTACTCCGTCCCGGACAGGTGTCCGAGCGGCTGAAGGAGCGGCATTGGAAATGCCGTGTACGGATTTTTCCGTACCGTGGGTTCGAATCCC
>MDTG01292257.1_pt1 | contig 10124 bp, 8 predicted proteins | sample 811421 | NCBI WGS metagenome assembly MDTG01 (sample SAMN05326645, study PRJNA326480) | marine metagenome | isolation source: seawater | place: Pacific Ocean: South East | collected 2011 | reverse complement strand
CTAAAAGCACAAGAATTACGGTGGTCATTCTGTACTGGATATCTGGGCGGTCCTTACGAAACATGGTGAGAATCAATAGGGCGGCAACCAAAATTGAAAGAATCGTAATTATTAACGACTTATTCATAGTGCCATTGAAGTGCGCAAAACTAAATTCTCCTGAAGCTGAAAAGAGGATGATCAGTGCGGTTGATACCCCGAGATAGATTGTATGGATTCGTCGAATAACCATGGATCGAGAATTTATTACAAGATAATGAAGTGCCGTACATTAGTGATGATGATGCAGGCTTCTCGGTTTAAGTTGACACTCAGCTATGATGGTCAAGCTTTTTTTGGTTGGCAAGTGCAGCCTGAAGACAGAACTGTCCAAGGCGTACTTCAAGAAAACTTAGAAAAGTTATTGCAGGAGGAAATCACTGTGACAGGCTGTGGTCGAACCGATCGAGGAGTGCATGCGTCTCACTATGTTGCTCACTTCGACGCGCAGAAGGAGTTAGATAATCTCTTGTATCGATTAAATAAAATGCTTCCGGATGAAGTGATTGTACATGAATGCATTCCTATTTCTGCTGACTTTCACGCTCGATACGATGCCCGATGGAGAACATACAAGTATCATATATCGAATAAGAGGAATCCCTTTACCTATCGTTACCGCTGGGTCCAACCTTTTAACCAATGGAATTGGACGAGCATACAGGAAGGGTCAGAGATGCTCATAAAATATGATGACTTTCAGGCGATGAGTAAGCGAGATGATAGCCAAGAGCACTATCATTGTGAGGTGGTTCAAGCAGTTTGGGACAAGCAAGAAGACGAATTGGTATTTACGATTACCGCACGACGATTTTTACATAATATGGTTCGCCGGATTGTAGGAGGACTAGCTGATCTTGGTCAGGGGAAAATTTCAATAGCTGATTGGGAATCTGCCTTAAAAGATGGAAATGCGCTACCAAAATCGTTAACAGCACCACCACAAGGTCTATTTTTGGCAGGAATAAGTTACGAAGACGCTTTGCCACAGGTTTTAGATTCAAAGAATAATGGCTGAAAAAGGACAAGATATAACAGGTAATGTCATTGATTTAGCTGTACTCAAACGGGTACTAGGGTTGTCAAAACCCCACCGATTCCTGTTCTATTCGGCATTAGTGTTGGCGATTTTTTTGGCCTTTCTGGGGCCTATGCGTGCCTACCTCGTTCAGGATGCCATCGATAACTATATTCTGCCTAAGAATCAGGAAGGCCTTCTAACGATGTTTCTTCTTTTGATCGGTGTTTTGGTCACGGAAGCAGTCTTTCGTTTTGCCTTTACTTACAGTTCTAAAGTGTTGGGTCAGTCGGTTGTGAAAGATTTGAGAGATCGTGTATTTGGCCATGTCATGCGACTGAGGTTAACCTATTTTGATACCACGCCGATAGGAACTAGCACGACACGGACAGTCAATGATACCGAGACCATCAGTGACATTTTTGCCAATGGCATCCTGCTGATTTTTGCAGATATTTTAATGCTCATTGTCATCATTGTTTCGATGCTCGTCTTTTGCTGGCCTTTGGCCTTAGCCAGTATGATTAGTCTACCGTTCTTACTTTATGCCACTTACATTTTCAAAGAAAACGTCAAGGTGACTTTTCAAGATGTGCGTAATCAAGTGGCGCGTCTAAATGCTTTTCTGCAGGAACGCATAAGTGGAATGAGGGTTATTCAAGTTTTTGGGGCAGAATCCCAGGAATTTGCGAAGTTCGAGGCTATAAATGGAGCGCATAAAAAGGCGAATATCAAGGCCATTTGGTATTATTCTATATTTTTCCCCACCGTTGAGATTTTACTATCGATTGCGATTGGGCTAATGGTTTGGACGGGTACGAGTAGCATTCTCGAAGGCAATTTACATGTGAATCAAATCGTATGGAATAACGGAATAGAATTCGTTAAACAACCCGGGGGTGTAGGAACGGTAGTTACGTATATTTTACTTATCAATATGTTGTTTCGCCCGATTCGTTTTCTTGCGGATAGATTTAATGTGCTGCAAATGGGATTAGTTGCCTCTAATCGTGTTTTCGCTCTATTAGACAAGGATTTTGTTATTGACGATGTGGGAGGAAATGAAGATCCTTTACAGGGTAAGGTTCAATTCGATAAAGTGCGATTTAGCTATGTCGAAGGAGAGGAGGTTTTGAAGGGAGTATCTTTTTCTGTAGAACCTGGTGAAACGCTAGCCATTGTCGGGTCTACGGGATCAGGTAAAACAACAATCATCAATGCTTTAGGACGCTTTTATGAAGTGGATTCAGGTAATATTCTGGTAGATAACAAGCCAATTCAAGACTACAGCCTAAAGCATTTAAGGCGCCAAATGGCGGTCGTTCTCCAAGATGTCTTTTTATTTTCTGGCACCATTGAGGACAATATCAAGTTGTCATCTTCGATTAGCAAAGAACAAATCGTGGAGGCGGCAAAGATTGTTGGTGCACACGAATACATTGAGAATTTACCTGGGGGATATGACTTTGAAGTAGGAGAGCGTGGGAATATGCTTTCGATGGGCCAGAAGCAACTTATATCTTTTGTGAGAGCGCTTGTACAAGAACCTGCCTTGTTGATTCTTGATGAAGCGACATCATCGATAGATACTGAAACTGAGCGAATTATTCAATACGCCGTCGAAAATCTAATTAAGAACCAAACGAGTATCGTGATTGCTCATCGATTATCTACCATCCAAAATGCAGATAAAATCATGGTACTTCAGAAAGGAGTGATCCAAGAATTTGGTACTTGGGACGAATTGGTCACACAAAATGGTCGCTTTGCGGCTATGGTCAAAGCACAGTCGTAAATCAAGACATTAACCCAATAAATTGATAAAGAAGACGTGCACTTATCTGGGCATCCCAGGGATGATTTCCCGTCTCACAGATGTCGGCACCAATTATTTCAATATCGCTTTGATATAGCGCATCTATAAAGGCTTGGATTTCATGCCACGTTAATCCTCCAGGTACAGGAGTTCCTGTGTTGGGGCAAAGGGAAGGGTCAAGACAGTCTACATCAAAGGATATGTAGATTTTAGGAGGCAATTGGGATAAAATTTCATGAATTATATCAATAAATGAAGTTCCTTGATGTTTTTTAGCAGCCATCCATTTATCGCTAAATGCGATTAATTGCGAATCATTACGTATAATTTTGGCCTCTTCAGGGGAAATATCTCGTAAACCTATTGATGTTATCGACTCGATGTTTGAAAGCAGCTTCGCATGATGCATTATGGACGCATGAGAGTATACAAATCCTTCATATCCGGGTCTCATATCTGCATGGGCATCAAAGTGAAGAATGCCAAATGACTTTGTTGTATTCAGTGCTTGAAGATATCCAAGGGGTATGCTGTGATCTCCACCGATTAGTATCACTTTTTTACCTGTTTCTAATGAAGCTAGGCATGTCTTTTTGACTAATGCATTCAATTCTTGAGAATAGTTATTTACTGTATCAAATTCTGCCTGTCTCTCGGTAATTTTCCCTCCCTCCTCCAAAAACTGTATGAGTTCGGCGGCCTTGTTTGAAATTTGATCATTAAGCATCTGACCTATAGCTTCTTGCATGAAAACAGGAACTTTCCAAAAAGCTCCTTTGTCATCATAAAAATCCAATTGAAGTGAGGCCTGGCGTATGGCCTCATAAGATGCCGCACAGCCTCTTCCAAAGGATGCAGTGGCTTCCCAGGCCACGGGTATGATATGTATTTCGGCCTCCTCTTGGTTATATGGAAACCCAAATATATTTCCGTTTTTTACGGCGATTTCGCTCGGATTAAAGTCGTGCATAACGCAAAATAAAGGGAAAATCCGTGCTGTTGTCGGAGTAAAAGCTGATTTTCTCCTTAAAATCGGCTTTGTCGTCATGCTCTTTTTGAAAAATGCACTTCTTGATAAGCAATGGAAACCCATTAAATTCGTTATGTTAACTACTGATAATTGGCCATGCAATTCAGGTTTCCTTTTTCCCTTCGCTTTACGTTATTTCTGCTTGCGGGCCTAGCGGTGATTTTTGCCTTGATCCGTTTGCAATTTATTGTAAAGGATATTGAAGGTCATGAACGTTTAAAGGCTGAGCAATGGGCATTACATGTAAAAGATGTAAGTGCTATTCAAGAAAATCAGGATAGCGTAAAGTTCGCTGAGGTACAACTCTGGGCAAAACGTATTCAAAATATCGCTGCAATTGAATCGGAGCGTGATGCTTTAGAAAAGGCGCTCAAGTCTTCCGAGGAGTCTTATTTCAAACTTATTCAAAAGACGTATAACGAGTTGTTTAATAATGCTGCTTCCGGTTGCGGTTCCAATGTATCGTTTGATGCCATTTTAAATAACAATACAATTCCTCTGCTGCTTTATGATCCCGAGATAGAACAAATTGTGGGGGCAAGAAATCTACCAGGAAGAGAAGATGCTGAAAGTTTAGTAGCGAAGTTAAATCAAGGCGGTTATCGATCCATTAAAAATTATCTTAATAAGGAGTTTCGATTTACCTACACAGACGCTGAAGGAAAATCACAAGACTCCTTGTTTCAGGACACGCTTTACCTCGGGACTTCGGGTAAGTATCAAATACTTTATCAAAGTTATTCCTCCTCTTTTAAGCGTTTTGTGGAGTTCATCAATAATAGACTCAATACTTTCTTGGAGGAAATAGAGGCCAATGCTGAGTTTCCGATTTTAGTGACGAATGCGAATGATAGTGTGCTTACTTATCATGGCTTTAGTACTAATGAAACTAAAGATTTAAACGCTCTCCGAGAAAAACTCCAAAAAATAAACGAGCCTATACCCATTCATTTGAGTAATGAAGATCTGCTAATCTTTTACGATAACAGCCTTACCTATAAGCAATTTGCTAAGCTTATCGCAGATATTGAGAGGAGTGCTGACTTTCCAATCATTGTCCTGGATGACATGGGTGTGGCAGTTTCTGCACATGAATATGAAACCTCAAGTTTAACGGGGCAAGGACTTGATGAGGAATTAGCGAATTTAGCCGAGAAAAATACTCCTATAGAGGTCACTTTTGGAGGATCAGCTTATCTGATATATTACGACAACTCCTCGACTTATCAGCAACTTAGATATTTTCCCGTATTCTTTTATCTCGCGATTCTAGCGTTTGTCGCTGTCGGCTATTTTGTGTTTAATTCATCACGAAAAGCCGAGCAAAATAGAGTTTGGATAGGTATGGCTAAGGAGACGGCTCATCAGCTTGGGACTCCGATATCGGCATTAGATGCCTGGGTAGCTATGATGAATGATGAAGAAGTTGAACATCCCGGCAAGTTCGGTATGTTGCCTGAGATCACTAAGGACATCAATAGACTCCAATTAATTTCAGATCGCTTTTCCAAGATTGGTTCTAAACCGGATTTATCCAAAGAAAATCTAGAGGTAATTCTTGAAAAAACAATGAATTACTTGAGATTAAGGTCTTCGGAGCGTGTTTCATTTTATGGTAATTATGAAGAGAACTTACCTCTTATAAATATCAATGTTCCCCTCTTTGAGTGGGTCATCGAAAATATTATGAAAAATGCCTTAGATGCCATGCAAGGTGATGGCGAATTGAATGTCAGGGCCTTTCCCAAAGGTAAATTTGTTTACATTGATATTGAAGATACTGGAGGAGGGATTCCACGTTCGGCGTATCGTAAAATTTTTAAACCTGGATATACTACCAAAACAAGAGGATGGGGATTAGGGCTTTCTCTAGCAAAGCGTATTATTGAAGAATATCACAAAGGAAAAGTTTACGTAAAATCTTCCTCCAAAAAAGGAACAATTATGCAAATTAGGCTGCGTGTATGACAAAACTAGTTTAGGCTATTTTTTATGATAAAAAACCTTCGATTTTTTTTACTTCTCTGCTTGACTTCTCTCGTTTACCATGATGTTCACGGACAGGATACCTATGCGGATTTATGGACTACTCAACAGCTTCACATGCCTATTTCGTCATCCTTGAGGCTATCCAATGAATTTCATTGGAGAATGACTGAGTTTGCCGGGGCACCCCTCCAGCTTTTAATCAGGCCCAAGGTGGAATGGAAGGCCAAGGAAAATTTCACTTTTACGGGAGGGTACACCCATATTCGAAATTGGCCTTACCGAGAGGGACAGGCAGATATTGTTTCTACCGAGCACAACCTTTGGGAGGATTTCGCTTTCCATCATCCTTTGTTTAAAGGAAATCTAACTCATGCATTGCGTTTGGAGCATCGATTTATCAGCAACATCGTCACGAATTCATTAGGAGAATCCTCAAGAGATGGTTACGACTTTCGCAATAGAATTCGTCACCGAATTACCTATGTAGAGCATCTGAGTGACGAAGTGTATCTGCGGTGTTTTAATGAGGTGTTTGTACAGATGCCGACAGGTGAAAACAATCCGGTAGCTCAGTTTCAACAAAACTGGTTATATGCAGGACTTGGATGGAAGGCTATAGACAATTTTGTTTTTGAGGCTGGTTTTCATCACCAGTATATCGTGAGATCACTTGAAGCAGAACGTCATTTTGGTTTGTGGATGGCGATCAATTACAGTCTCCCTACCCAGAAAAAGTAGATTATACGAGGATTTCGGCAAGTTTTTTCCGAATCCAGCTTATTTGAAGTCCCATAATGGCTTGATAGTCTCCTTCAATTCTCTGAATGAATTTTTTGCCAAAATCATCCTGAATACCATATCCGCCCGCCTTATCCATGGGACTTCCTGAATCGATATACTTTCGTATATCCTCTGATGGTATTTTGTCAAATCGAACTCTATTTATTGATGTGTCTATGAGCATATTCCCCTCATAGGAAATGCATGCAGCCGTAATAACTTCATGCCATGAATCGGATAATTTGTTGAGAAAATCTGCTGCTTCAGCGGCAGATCGTGGCTTTTCTAATAAAGTTCCTTCGTACAAAACAGTTGTGTCAGCTGTGATGATTACGAAATTTGAATCCCACTTTTTTCGGGCAACTTCCGCTTTTTTTTGCGCTAGAAAGGAAGCTACTTCTTCAGTAGATATTGTCTCTGGAAACGATTCATCTATGTCTAAAGAAACACTAGAGAAATAATCAACGATTAGAGAGAGGAGGGCTTGGCGACGCGGAGACCCCGAGGCAAGTACGATCTTAGGTGTGTCAGAGCTCATAGCATGGGCGTATGTAATGTTAAGATTCTAAGCATAACTCCGAGACCAATAAATCCTTTCCATAAAATTTGCATCTTTCGCCAGTCTTGCCTACGCCAATTTACCATTCTTGCTAGGATAATATAAGTTATCAATAAGAGGATAACCCATGGAGGCCACTCAAAGAAAATATAGCCACAAACAACCAAGGCCATAAGGATGAATTCCAACGCTATGACATAGAATTTAAAGCTTTCTCCTAGCAACAGGGGCAGAGTTTGACGTCCAAGCAATTGATCTCCCTTCAGATCTTCAGCGTCCTTTACTACTTCTCGAAGGTATACTGCAGAGAATAAGAGCCCTAGAAAAGGGGTTAAGTTGCTCCAATAGGATGGAGGCACGAAATCGCGCGATAATCCTGGCATGGTGAGCGAAAGACAACATAGGAATGCAATAAGAACATTACCTATGGTTTTGTAGTTGCTTAAAAATCTAGCATATACATGCAATAAAATGATCGGTATACCTAGCAATAGACAAAAGATAGCTGCAGATGCTTTGGTGAGTTCTGAATCAAAAATCATCAAGCTGGCAAGACCCGTTAAAAAACTTAAGGAGTATATAAAATAGATCCATCTTGAGCCGATCACAAGTCTTGATTTTTGGTTGACACGATCAATAGCCACATCTGATCTATCATTATCTAAATATCCACCCAGGGCGATACCCATTGTGGCAATAATGAGGAAAAAACCTGCTAATGATTGTGATGTATCGTAATCTCTGAGATAGGTCGTTTCGCTAAACATGGTTATACCTATAAAGAGGATATTCAATAGACGTGAACGCATTAGAATTCCAATTTAACGAGGGTTCAGCTGTTGAATGCTCTTGCTTAAAAGTTCATAGATTAAGGCAGTTGACTTCTTGTTCTCAAGCTGATCTAGGTGGACTTTCATTGTCCTGTGGTCACCTCTTAGAGCGGGACCTGTTTGTGCTGAATCTGGCCCAATTTCCATTACTTTGAGCATGGTCTCTTGCAACAATGCATGAGTAAGCTTGGGGTTGATGTTATTTTCCTTTAAATGATTCTCGGCTAAATGGATAAGATGATTAGTGAAATTATTGACAAATACTCCAGCGAGGTGTAAGGATTTACGTTGAACCAAGCTCATCACCTCATACTTTTCGCTAAGACTTCCTGCTAGCTGCAGAAGGCTTTTCTCCAGGTAGGGGGAATTGGACTCTACAATAATGGGTATTTCTTTCCAAATTACTTCTCGACCAATAGTCATGGTTTGAAATGGGTAGAACACTCCAAAGTGATTAAACTCCTTTAGGCTTTCCATTGGAGTTGAGGCAGAGGTGTGTGCAATCGGAATATGTTTTTTCACCTCTTCACTGAATTGATGACTTACGGTTTCAATGGCTTCGTCCGAGACGGCCAAAAGAATAAGGTCCACATCAAAATCTTCAAGCTGTACACCTTCAATATCAATCGATTGCGCACTGATATTTTTGGCGAGCTCTTGTGCTTTTTTTGAGGGCCGAGCAATCAAATGGCTTATTCGATGGTTCGCCTGGAGTAAACCTTTGCTGAGGTTGTGGGCCATTCTACCTGAGCCTACGAGCGCTATCCGTTTACTTTCCATTACCAATAAATGTAATGTTTACTTAGGTCTCTGAGCAAAACGGGAACCAGCACTTAGTAACAGCCCACCCATCATAAGGATTCCTCCTAGCCAAATCAACTTGATTTGCGGGAAAGCAATGGCCTCTAGGCGTACTGTTTCAGGTTGATAGAGTGCCGTTTCTATGACATTATTCTCTGGGTGGTAAGTAAAACGTCGAAACTTACCTTCCTTGTTTTGCGTCGTGTATTCCTCAATGTTTACCCTGTCGAAGGTGTCAATCTTTGCGGAATTTCTTAGTACAACATCTGTGGAATAAATAATGGAGTTGGAGGGAGATTTTCTTAATACAACAAGATTTTGTTCCCTTTGAAGAATTATTGGAGTATCAGCTTTCCAATCAAATTTCAATATCTTTTCGTAAGATCCATTCAACGGCAGGTAAAGGGTGAGAGAATCATCTAGAGATTTTTCCCAAATTAGACGGCCATTATTGAGTTGTAAGGTGTCACTTTTCTTGGAGTTAGCGGTATCTGATACGGTGCCCTCTACATCATTGATTAAGTAGATTTCGTCGTTAAAGCTCCAGTTAATCAAGACTTGATTATTTTCCATTTCTTGTATCAAACCAGGACCGATCTGAGATACATTGCTTACTTCTTCAGGGGTAAATCCTCCGACGGTGGTAAAGACATCTTTCATAAGAAAATGTTCGGTTCCTGGATTACTCGCAGGATTCCCCATCTCATCCATTTTTTGCCAATAGGGTTCTACGGTAAATGAATGCTGAGTCTTGGGGTTGGTAAACTCAAATTCAAAAAATCTCTTGTCAATACCATCTTCATAATTTCCAAGATATTTCACCTCATATTCTTTGAGATTTTTGGATTGATTTTTTTCGAGAGAAATGGTAGTAACAAAGAAATCCCTCCACTGACTCTGTTCTTCGACGTCGGTGATATTCTTTTCAAAGAAATATGCTTGAAGGGAATCTTCTGATAGTTGACTTTTTGTCAGTACTTTCTGCTTGTACTGGCTAATGATTATTCCCACGAGCAATACGCCGAATCCAATGTGACTCAGAGAGCTCCCCCATGTTTTCCATCGATGTTTTTGGAGCGCGAGTATATAGTAAAAGTTCGTCAGGGATACTAAAATACCTGCCCAAAGAAGGAGCCAATATCCTGAAAAGAAATTTCCCCAAGTGTATGACATGATGATATTGATGGAATACACTCTTCCAATGAGGACACTGAGTAAAATTGAAATGGGAAGGAGAACAAATACCACAGTGCGTATCTGTT
>MDTG01220956.1_pt1 | contig 10124 bp, 10 predicted proteins | sample 811421 | NCBI WGS metagenome assembly MDTG01 (sample SAMN05326645, study PRJNA326480) | marine metagenome | isolation source: seawater | place: Pacific Ocean: South East | collected 2011 | reverse complement strand
TCTCGATAGTTTTTGGTCCAAGAACTGGCAAATCAACAAGCCTACTTTGATTTTTTTTAGCAATTTTAATTAGAACACCCTTTTTTTCATTTATCGTTTTATTTCTTTTCCTAATATCTATTACTCTTTTAAGCATCTGATCAGTGCCTTCAGCGGCTTCAATTGCATGAATATAACCATCTATTATAACAATTGATTGAGCATTATCAAATTTAGACAATGCAATTAGAATGTCCCTTCCCTTTTTGATATCCATTTTAGTTATGAAATCTGGATCAAATTTAAAGTCTTTTTTATTTAATAAATAAGAGTCACTTAGATCTAATGGTGATCTAATCGTATATCCATATTTCTCAAAAATATTTAAAATACTTTTTAGAAGAAAATCATCACCTTTTTTGTAAGCATTATATAATGTCGGTAAATATTTATCTATTTCACCATCTAGTTTAAAATTTTTTAAATTTGGTCGACTAATTTTACCAAGAAAAATAATTTCAGATATATTTTTTAATTTTAAAAGATGAAGTATTTTCTTAAGTTCATAAACCTCAAAATTAAATATATTTTTATTTTTTGACTTGGATTTATTTAAATCTATAAATATCGATTTTTTATTGTTTTTTTGTAAATCATCAAAAAATGATTTCGAAAGATCATCGTATCCTCCTATGACACATGTATTTGCTTTAGTCATCATAGAGACAAAGACCTCGTGTAGAGTCTTCATTGATAAAATCTAAAAAAGTATTAATCAACTTATTATTCTTATCTTTATTATATTCAGAAGAAAGAACTTTATTTTTCTTACTTAAAAGTTTTTCAACTAATTTTTTTAGTTCCATAATCTCCTTATTATTATAATTAGCTCTCCTTAGACCAACCAAATTAATGCCTGAAATTTTTGCTCTATTTCCTATTGCTAAACCATAGGGGATTATATCATTTTCTACTGCTGACATTCCTCCTACCATTGCTAAAGATCCAATTCTACAAAATTGGTGAACGGCCGATAAGCCACCAAGAACAGCGTTGTCATCAATATTAACGTGACCCCCCAAAGTTACTTGGTTAGCTAAAATAATATTATTTTTTAAAATACAATCATGTGCTACATGCACTCCTGCCATTAAAAGACAGTTGTCTCCTATTTCAGTAAGCATCCCACCTCCCTTCGTTCCTAGGTTTAGTGTACAATGTTCTCTTATCGTATTATTTTGACCAATTATTAAGCGGCTTTTTTCATCTTTAAATTTCAAATCTTGTGGCACCGCCCCGACTGATGAAAATGGAAAAATTTTGTTACCTTTACCGATATCTGTATTGCCAGTTATATAAACAGATGGATAAATAACATTATTGCTATCAATTTTAACATTACCTTCTATTACAGTATAAGCTCCTATAGTAACATTTTCACCAATTATACAGTTTTTATCAATAACAGCAGTTGAATGAATTTTAGACATCTTTACGATCCATTATCATAGCGCTCCAATTTGACTCGCATATTAATTTATTCCCGCTATCAGAAATTTTACCAAAAAACTTCCAAACTTTACCTCTTGATCTAAGTGATGTTACCTTGCTTTCAACTCTGTCGTTTGGAAAAACTGGACTTCTAAATTTTGCAGTCTCTATATTCATCAGATAAACAATCTTGTCAAAGGTTTCGTCTCTTAGTGAATATGCAATTAATGCTGCTGCAGTTTGTGCCATCATTTCTACTAAAATTACTCCTGGAACTACAGGGTTACCTGGGAAATGTCCACGAAAGAAATCTTCATTCTCATAAAATGTTTTTACTCCTGTAGCATTTTTAAGTTTTTCAATATTAATAAGTTCATCTAAATAAATGAAAGGCTCCCTATGAGGTATTAATTCTTTAATCTGTTTGAAATTTAATTTTTCACCCATAAAGTTTTTTATATTTACGTATGAATTTAAATTTATCAATTGCAGGATTACCCATTACAGAAGAATTTGACTTAATATCTTTAAATACAGCGCTCTTTGCTGAAATCATTACATTATTGCCAATTTTTAAATGACCGGCTATTCCAACCTGTCCACCAGCAATTACATTTGATCCAATCGTTGAACTTCCGGCGATACCTGCCATTGCAGCAAATATGCAATTTGTGCCAATTGAAACATTATGCGCTATATGACATGCATTATCTAAATAAGTATTTTCTCCAATTATAGTATCTTCAAAGCTACCACGATCTATGCAACAGTTTGATCCAATATTTACATATGATTGCAATATAACTCTTCCTAAGTGAAAAATTTTGTAATTCTTATTTTGATTGATTGCAAAACCAAATCCAGGTTGACCTATAGAAGTATTCCTTCCAATGTATACGTTATCGCCTAAAATAGAATTACTGATGACTGTGTTTTCTTCGATGGTACAGTTATTTCCTATTATACAATTATTGCCTATTATAACATTTTCTTTAATTTTACAATTATCTCCAATCGTACACCCTTGATTTATCTTAGCCGTAGATGAGATGATTGAATTATGGCCTACATGATTATTTGATAAAAAATCAATATCTGAGTTTTCAATTTCTCGATAAAAAATATTTGATAAAATTGCAACAGCAATATGAACATTGTCAACAAGAATTAATCTTTTAAGGTTAGGGAAGTTGTATTTATCTTTTTTTGAAATTACTACAGTAGTTTCAGGATTTATTTTAATATTATCTTTAAGACTTTCATAAATAAAAGAAATAGTATTTTCATTGTTATTGCTATCATTGATACTCAAGAGACTCGTAAAACACTTATCACTTTTCAAACCTTTTAACTCACACGGTAATTTTTGAGTAATTTCGTTCAATTTAATAGGACCTAAGTTAACGTAAAATCTGGTCTCCATTAGAATTAAATTAATTATCCAACGAAATTTTTATTTCTGGTAATTCTTTGTTCAATTTTTTTATAACCTCATCAGTAATATCCATTGACTCAGCATTAAGAATTACAGTTCCCTTTTCCAGTAATACAGTTATTCCTTTTTCATCTGAAATCTTTTCTAGTATTGGCTTCAAGTTATCCAATATATTGTTTCTTGACTCAGCAATTAAATTTTCTACAGAAAGTAATTTTTGCTGCCTTGTAATGTTATAATTTTGCACTTTTTCTTCATACTCTTTTCTTTTATCCTCAAAGGCTTCTGGAGCCATAATTGTCTGAGCTTCAATTAATTTATTTTGTTCAGCAATCATTTCCTCATCCGACACTAACAATTCTGCTTCGATGTCCTTTGCGATTTCATCTATGTCCTCAGCGGCTTTTTTTGCAGCTTTAGACTCAATTAAAATTTTATTTAAATCAAGAACTCCTACTGACGTATTTGGGTAATCGTCCGCAAAAACAATAGAAGTTGATGATAAGCTAAACAATAATAGAAATAAGTAGTTTAGAATTTTTTTTATATTAAAGAGTTTATTCATTAAAAATTGTATCCTATATCAAAATAAAGGTTATCAGTAGTATCAGTAGTCTCACTTTCTAGGATATTGGCATAAATAATATTTATAGGTCCAATCGCTGAATCCCAATTTAAATTAACGCCCATTGAAGCCCTTAGTTCATGTTCGTCATTTATTGATGAGTATGCAGGATTTTCTAGTCCCCATACACTACCCATATCCAAGAATAAAGTACTAGTAATGTCAAAAGTATCTAAATTAAAGTCAATATTTGTTTCAAATGATGTCAGATAAAAATATTGGCCTCCTGTATAGGAAGTTCCTGTTTTTGGTCCAATTTTGCCACTTTTGAAACCCCTTAAGCTTTTGCCACCCAACTTAAAGTTTGATGACAATGGGGCGTATTTATCATTATATCCATTCACAGCACCTGCTTCTGCTTTAAATGCTCCTACAAATCTGTCTGAAAGTCTTTTGTACGAATTAAGTTCGAAATTATTTTTTATATAATAAGAAGTACCTCCTAGCCCCGCAATATCCTGATTAATGATCATATTATAACCGGCTGATGGTTTATAAAAACTATTCCTTCTATCCAAATTAAACCTATAACCTATTAATGAGACTGTATCTGTGCCTGCCAATAATCTCTCATAAGCTGTTGCATTAGAATCTGCCTTTATAGTGGATGTGTATAAAGAATATTTAGCTAAAATTGATCTATCTGTAGATAAAGGAAACCCAACAGCAAATCCAAGTCCTAAATCTTCAGTTTCATAGTTCACTGAAGAAGGATCCGAAAAACTACTATATAAGTCAGTTGTAAGTGATAGTGATTTATTATTAAAATAAGGCTCTGTAAATGAAATATCATAAGTAGTTCTTGTATCTGACAAACTAGCACTAAAGTCAACTTTTTGACCCTTACCTAGAAAATTATTCTCTTTTAGACCAAATGTAATAGATGCATCAGTAGCACTTGAATATCCTGCACCGATAGATGCCTCGCCCGTATTTTTTTCTTCAACTTCAACCATTAAATTTATTTTGTCAGGGAAGATAGACTTTTCTTCAGTTATTTCAGCATTAGTAAAAAAGTTAAGTGCTCTTATACGATCCTTTGACACACTTAATGTATATTTATTGTAAGCATCTCCCTCAGAAAGTTTAATTTCTCTTCTAATGACCTTATCGATGGTTCTAGTGTTTCCAAATATGTTAATTGAATTAACATAAACTCTTGGACCCTCATCAATATTTATAATTACATTTATTTTTTTATTATCAAAATCTTGGTCAAAACTTGTATTTATATCAATAAAGGAATAACCATTCACCTCAGCTAGTTCTGTTATTGTTTCAATACTATCGGAAATTTTACTTCTGTTGAATGTTTCTCCTTCAATTACTGGGATAATAGAAACTATACTATCTTCGTTTATTTTCTTTAATTTTGTAATTACATTAATCTTACCAAAATCATATAAATCTCCTTCATTTACATTGAAAATAATTTCAAAATTATTTGTTTTTGGATTAAGTTCGGCAATAGAAGTGTTAAAAGTAAAATTTGGATATCCATTATTATTATAAAATTGGGTAATTAATTGTTTATCATATTCAATTTTATCTGGGTCATAATTATCAGTAGAAGAGAAAAATCTTAAAAATGTTTTTTCGCGCGTTTTCATTATAGATTTTAATTTTGAACTAGGGAAAGATTTATTTCCAATGAATATAATTTTAGATACTTTTGATATTTCAGATTCACTTATTTTATAACTTAAGTTAACACGATTATTATCTAGCACTTCTACAGAAGGGATAATTTCAGTTGATAGCCTTCCAGCTCTCTGATAGAGAGTAAGCATCCGTTCAATATCTTTTTTAACATTAGATCTTGAATATACTGACCTTTCTTTTAATTGTATTTCTAATAAAAGATCTTCATCTTTAATTTTACTATTACCACTAAATTTAACTAAATTTATTGTGGGATTTTCATTTATGGTTATTTTTAAAGTATTGTTATCGAATGATATCTCGATATTTGAGAACAAGTTTGTATCAAATAAATTTCTTAAAATTTGGTTACCAAACTCTTCTGAGTATAATTGATTCTCATCGACCTCAGCATAAGATAAAATTGTATCCTTATCTACTCTTTGAGTCCCCTCAATCTCAATTTTAGAAATTAAATTATCTTCAGCTAAAATAGTTTTTGTAAGTAGAAAAAAAAATAATAATATACTAAGTAATTTTCTTATCATTATAAAATATCATATTTAAGAACATACTAACCAAGAAATAAATTTGAATCTATCCATTTATTCGCTTTATTAAGGCTTAATAATGATGGGTTGGATACGTTTTTATTTTCATAAAAATATTTATTTAGTGTAATCTTATTAAAATTAACTATATCCAAATACTTAATTTTCCCCTTAAGAAAAAGATTTACTAATAATTCATTATTATAATTGAATACATGAGGGGCGATACCCCCAATTTTCATAACTTTAATCCCTAAATCAATAGCAGGAAATTTTTTTTTATTAATTTTAATAAAAGATAAGTTTTTTAGATGCGATAGCTTAAAGGCTTCGTTAATAAATAAATTCTTTTCAAATTCATTGAAAAGATTTGATATAGGGATTTTCATATCAGGTTTGTACATTAAACAACCCGATGTACCGTCACTGAAATTTAGCGCTGCATGTATAATTGAATCAGGATGAATAACTACATCAAGTTGGTGAGGTTTTAAATTAAATAAATACATAGCCTCAATTAATTCAAGTGCTTTATTCATAAGATTTGAGGAATCAATTGAAATTTTTTTTCCCATTTTCCAAACTGGGTGTTTTAAAGCTTGTCTAGGAGTAGCTTTTTTTATGAAATCTAAATTCTTATTATAAAAAGGACCACCAGAAGCTGTAAGTGTAACAGAATTAATATTTGAATATTTTAGATTTAGTAGTTTATATATTGAATAATGCTCAGAGTCTAATGGAACAATTTTTGTTTTAAATTTTTTAGCAGTTGCCAAAAATCTTTTACCAAGTGAAATAATACATTCCTTGTTTGCTAATCCAACAAGTTTTCTGGATGAAGCAATATCAAGTGAGAGTTTTAATGCTGATAATCCAGAAATTGAAAATATAATAATATCCACATCATCAGTAATCATTTTTGAAAATTCATTTATACCGATAAAGAGTTTGTCATTTTTTATATTAGTATTAAATGATTTTGCATATTTTTCATTATTAATCCCAATATTAGAAATCTTAAATTCTTCTTTTAATTTTAGTATTTTTTTAATATTACTATTACAAGTTGCACCAACAACATTGATTTCGCTTTTTTTTCTAGCTAATGAAAAAAATTTATCGCCAATTGTACCTGTTGCACCAAAAATTAATACATTCATAATATCGTTGTTATTTAAAGGTTTGTATTACTCCGAAAATAAAAAAAACAATAATAAAAGAATCCATCCTGTCTATAATACCTCCGTGACCAGGAATTAAAGTACCAGTATCCTTTAATTTAACGCTTCTTTTTAATAAGGATGCTACTAAATCTCCAAGAAAAGCTAAAAAGATGATAAGTATTGATGAAGATATTATTTTTAAAGTGTCACCTTGAATTATAAAGGAATAAATTGATGATAGGATTAAACTAACGACTACTCCAGAAATTAAGCCATTATAAGTTTTACCTTTGCTTATTGTTGGCATTAATTTTTTTCCTTTAAATAAACTCCCACCAAGATATGAAAAAGTGTCGAATATCCAAATAATTAGAATTATATGTACTACTGAAAGAAATAATTCTTCTTTAATTTGAACTAAGATAATAAATATGAAGAAAGTATAAATTGAAATTAGCATATAAACAAACAGATATAATTTAAATGCAGTCAATTTTATCATGTCTTTTAATTCAATAATTATTAATGATAAAATCAGCGTGTAGACAAAATATAATAAAAAACCTTTGATTATCAAAGGATAAATAATTATAGGTACAAATATAATTGCAGATAAAAATCTTTTAAAAAGATTAGATGACATAAAATCATTCATATGTGTTTCCATATTTACGTGATCTATTTTTATAGTTAATAAGTATTTTATTTAAATCAGCCAGTTTAAAATCTGGCCATAGTTTTTTTGTAAAATAAAATTCGGCGTAAGCTGATTGCCATAACATAAAATTGCTCAGTCTTAACTCTCCTCCTGTTCTTATAATTAAATCAGGTTCATTTGACTCTTTAGTGTAAAGATTATTATTAATACTTTTAATTGTTATTCTTTTATTTCTTACTTTATTTGCTGCTTCTACTATCTCATCTCTTGAACCATAATTAAAAACTAAATTAATTTTTATCCCCTTATTTTTTTTTGTTTTTTTGGTTACTTTATCAATAATATCTAAAATTTTCTTATTAAGTCTTTTTTTGGTACCATAATGCCTGATTTTAAAGTTTCTATTAATTGCTGTATGTTCGAATTCTACATAATAATCTTCTATGAGTTTAAATAGATGCTTTACTTCTGAGAAAGGTCTTTGCCAATTTTCAGCTGAAAAGACATAAAATGAAATTTCATCAATATTGAAGTTTAATTTTGAAATATTATTTATTAGTTTGATGCAGGTTTTGATTCCTTCTCTGTGACCATCTTTACGTTTAAGTTTTTTTTAAGAGCCCATCTGCCATTTCCATCCATTATAAAAGCGATGTGGTTAATTGAATAAATTTTTGGATTTTTTTTTTTTAAACAAAACTATATTTTCTTTAAATCTTCTTCTTTATTTTTGAATGCTTCATCTATAAGTTTTATATGGTCTGAGGTTATTTTTTCAATTTCAGATTGATATTTTTTTGACTCATCTTGACCTATTAATTTATCTTTTTCGCTAGTTTTTATTTTTTCAATACCGTCTCTTCTAATGTTCCTTATCGCTACCTTTGCTGACTCAACAATCTTTCCAATTAATTTTAAAAACTCATCTCTTCTCTCTTCAGTAAGCTGTGGTAAAGGCAGTCTTATTAAATTTCCTTCAATTATAGGATTTATTCCTAAGCTAGACTCTCTTAAAGCTTTATCAACTAAATTTACATTTGACGCATCCCATACTTCAATATTAATAGTTCTTGAGTCAGGAGTAGTAATATTTCCTATTTGATTAATAGGCATTTTTTGTCCATATGCATCGACTCTAATTGAGTCAAGCATGCCTGGAGAAGCTCTTCCCGCCCTTATACCAGCTATCTCAGATTTAGCAGATTGTGTGGATGCATCCATTCTTTTCTTCAAATCAATTTTTAATTCTTCAATCATTTGATATTTCTGAAATATTAATCTGATTATTTAAAGCTTTAACAAAAGCATCTTTTTCTTTGATAGAGAAAACTTTTATAGGAATACTGTTTTCTCTTGCTATCGCAACAGCAGAGCTATCCATTATTTTCAAATTACTTGCTAGATAGTCGTCATAACTAATCTTTTCTAATTTATTGGCATTACTATGCATGTTGGGATCCTTGTCATAGATGCCATCCACTTGAGTAGCTTTACAGATACAACTGCATTCTAATTCCGCAGCTCTCAAAGCAGCTGCCGTATCAGTAGAGAAATATGGATTCCCTGTTCCTGCTGCACATATTACAATTCTATTTTTTTCCATATGTCGAATTGCTCTTCTTCTAATGTATGTCTCACATACAGATTGGATAGGAAATGCAGACATAACCCTTGTTTCAAGGCCCAATTTCTCTAGACCATTCTGTAAACCCAAACTATTCATAACTGTTGCTAGCATTCCAATATAATCAGCATTTGCCCTCTCCATTCCTTTCGCTGAAGCAGCCAAGCCCCTAAATATGTTTCCACCTCCAATTACTATACATATCTGGAAGTTGTTGTTTTTTAGATTTTGAAGATCCATTGAGATCCTATCAATCACATCAAGTTCAATGCCGTAATTAGATTTGCCCATAAGTGACTCTCCGGATAACTTTAGAAGAATCCGTTTAGTTTTGATAGTGCTCATGATTAATTTCCTAATTCGTATCTTATGAATTTATCGATAGTTATAGGCTTATTAGGATCTTCTGAATTATTTTTAAGATACTCTTCAATATTTAAAGATTGATCCATTACAAACTTTTGCTTCATGAGAGTTACTTCTTCTAAAACCTTATTTATTTTTCCATTTAACATTTTTTCAATAATGTTTTCAGGCTTTCCAGACTCTTTTAACTGATTTTTAATAATTTCTTTTTCTGAATTTAGAAAATTTGTGTCTAAATCATTTTCATCTATTGATCTTGGAGATGATGCTGCTATATGCATACACAAATTTTTTCCTATTTCGTCATAATTTTTACTAATTCCATCTATTTTTAAAATAACACCTATTTTTCCAAGACCCTCTTCTATTTTGTTGTGCATATATGAAAAAACGTCGCCTTCTAGGTAATCCACCCTTTTAAAAACTATGTTCTCGCCTATTTTACCAACAGCATCACTTATTAAGCTTTTACAATCATCAATTGCTTTATCATCACCTTTAGCAATAAGCGATTTATCCAATATTTTATCAACTAGATTTTGAAACTCTTTATTTCTGGATACAAAATCAGTCTCTGAGTTAATTTCTGCT
>MDTG01202484.1_pt1 | contig 10124 bp, 6 predicted proteins | sample 811421 | NCBI WGS metagenome assembly MDTG01 (sample SAMN05326645, study PRJNA326480) | marine metagenome | isolation source: seawater | place: Pacific Ocean: South East | collected 2011 | reverse complement strand
ATAGCATTGGCAATAATAACCCTTTGTTTCTGCCCCCCCGATAGGGATCTTGGATGGTCATCTTTAAAATCATCAAGGCTTAACTGCGTCATTAAGCTTAAGTGTCTGTTTTCATCTATAGCTTCCTTCGACAAACCTAAAGTAATCTCATCAATAACAGCTTCTGTAAATAATTGATAGTTCGTATCCTGCATAACTAAATAAGATTTTTTTATCCGATCCCTTTCTCTATATAGCCTTCCCTCTATTGCAAACTTTCCCCCGCTTTTTTCTAGACCACATAAACATCTAGCAAAAGTCGATTTGCCAGCACCATTCTCCCCTGTTAAGGCTATGATTTTGCCAAAGGGTATGGTAAAGCTGTCAATTTCCAATATGGGTGTATTTTTATATGCGAAATGTAATCCAGAAATCTCTAATCGTTTTCCATCACCAAAAGTACATTCTGGACTGGGATCAATTTTTTCATACGATAAAGTTCGTATACCCATATTGGCTCTATCTTCCTTAGATATGGACTGCATTTCCTCCACCCCATACTCCCTTACAATCCTGCCCTTATCCATATATATATATCGATCTACCAGTTCATCTAAATAGTATAGACGATGCTCTGCTAAAATAATGGTTTTTCCAGCTTCCTTAAGCTTTTTAATCACATTCCTTAACTTGCAGATACCTTTAAAGTCCAAATTAGATGATGGCTCATCAAATACGAATACGTCGGGGTGGTTTAATATGGTGCTTCCGCATGCAATTATCTGCTTTTCGCCCCCGGATAGACCTGCAATATTACGGTCTAACAAATTGGAAATACCAAGTTCTTCTACGCCCTCCTTCAGGCGTTTTTCCATTTCCTTCTTAGGTACATTGTGATTTTCAAGACTAAAAACCAGTTCACTAGTTGTATCTAGGCAAAAAAACTGACTTCTCGGGTTTTGAAAAACAGATCCTACCATCTTGGATAAATCATAAAGACTTTCATCCTTTACGCTTTTTCCATCTATTAAAACTTCTCCCTTTAGAAAACCATGGTAAAAATGGGGAGTCAATCCGTTAACCAATCTGCTTACAGTAGTTTTTCCACAACCGCTTTTTCCACAAAGCACAACGCATTCTCCACGCTCAATAGTACAGCTTATATCGTATACTCCACGCTTGTCTTCTCCATAGGTGAAAGTTGCATTTTTTATTTGTATCATATATCCTCCAAATGTTTCATATAAAATTATATATTAAAGTATAGCTAATTCCCACAACGGTCATCGCCGTGATCAAATAATCCAACACCCCATATTTACTCTCAACATAACTACTTCTTTTATGCCTAGGGGTAAGGCCCCTTGTAAGACAAGAAGCCGATAATTCTTCACCAATTTTTATTGTTGACATCAATAGTGGTACAAAAATATACTCTATCATTAGTACGGGATGTAATATCCAATTTTTGAAGCTTGCATCAATTCCTCTTATTCTCATGGAATCCTTAATAGCTCCCATTTCTTCATATACAGTGGGAAAGAAGCGTATCATAACAGCGAATGGAATAATAAAAACCCTAGGTATACGAAGCTTCTCCATGGTCAAAACAAATTCACTTATTTTCGTAGTTGTCATAAGATAGGTTCCTAGCATAATACAAGGGTAAAGCTTTCTTGAAATAATAGTTCCACCGATAAATATTCCTGCAACCTTACTCACTTGAACTAGCTCACCGATATAGATGTTCATAATCATAATGGTGCCATAGATTAAAATAAGACTTAAACCTTGTTTTATTCTATTACTAAGAAAAAATAAAACACCTACAGAAAGTATAATGCTTATTTCTACTGCAACAGGAACACTGAAAATTATTAAAAGATTGGTAAGTAGCATATATGTTAACTTGCTACGTGGATCTAGCTTTATTAACCCTTCTTTCCTATTGTCCAATAATGTTCTATTCATTTATGCAATACCAGCCCTAGAAAAATGTTTCTTTAAAACTATTTTACCAATGTATGCTCCTACTATAGCTACTAAAAATGCAGATATGTACATAGTCGGTAACATCCAAAAAGGTGTTGCACTGGCAAAGGCCTCAGCATATTCAGGACCTGAAGAGTTTATTAGAGATTCTAAAAATATATCCCTCGTAACCCAAAATGGTAAAAGCGTTCCTGTATTCCAAAAGCTGAAAAAGCAAAACCCAAGGGTATTTAACTTGAAGCTTTTGTATCCGCCCATTCCGGTTATTATCTCAGCAATCAATCCTGAACCTACAGCGGTTGCCATTACCAGCCAGGAGGATCCCACTAGCATCATGAGAATACCTAGTATCGTACTCATAATAAAAATCCCGCCTCGTTTTGGGACCTTTGTTAGAAACATCATATAAATTACACCTGAAACAAGTGCTGCAATAGCTGGCATAAATATATGTATAATTGGCACAAATCCAGTTATAATGCCCAGTGTAAAAACAATGACTGCATCGATGGCTGTAAAAATACCTATGTTGATTAAATCCTTCGTTGTTAGTTTTCGACTCATTTTGCAACCTCCCATATTTTTGCAGAATTTTACAATTTTGAGCAATTTATATAGATAGACCTGTCTAAATTACCCTTTGTACAGCCTTATTATAGAGAATAAAAAAAAGAGCATCTACTCCTATGAGTCTAAAATGCTCCAATCTGTCATCCACTTGTAAGTGATTATTATTTTCATTTATTATTCTTAGCTAACTCTTCCCTTTTTTTTCTGTGTATTTTTCTATATATCAAAGGGGTGAGTCCCGTAATTTCTTTAAAGGCACTTGCATATTTACTAGCATTTGTATAGCCTACTTTACAAGCTATATCTATGATTTTCTCATTGGTTTCCAGCAGCAATTTTTTGCTGTTCTGAATACGTGTTTCCCTAAGACTATTGTAGATTGTAGTATCGTATATATCTTTAAAAATTTTCTTTAACATAGTCATGGATATCTGAAATCTTTCTGCCAATTCACCTATTAAGAGCTTTTCATGGTAATGCTCATCCATATAGGCCTTAATCTCCTTTACCTTTTCAACATATGCCTTTTGGTAATAAATTCTTTTATTATTTTTATCAAATATAGATAAGTCCAATAAGGTTAGTATTAGCTCGATGATCTTTAGCCTATAATATTCTAATTTATAAAGCTTTTTCTTTTGATATAATTGGGTAAATATTTGCTCTAGGACTGTATCCTTCATGACTATAGGCTTTGTCTTTTCTCTTAAAAAAGTGTGTAAATCCTTTACACGGATTTCTTCATTATCTAGGAAAGCTGCAAGGACAGGGTCTGCCTTCCTTACATCAATCACTATGGATATACCCTTATAATAATTATCGTTAAAGCTGTAGTTTGTAACTACTTTGTCCATTGAATGTATGGAAAAATCAAGATCCTTTATAAAAGTCATAGTATGATCGTCGAATTCGCATTGATATTGTCCCGTAACACAATAGTTAATTTCTATCTTATTTTCGGCATACTCAACCTCGACCTCTTTATATATTCCACTAATCTTCATATCTATAAAGCATAACTCTATACCGTCAAAGACTTCATACGACAACATCTTTCCATCACCACAGGCTTCATCAATCGTTGCCATCCTTTCATCAGTATTATCGGTAACATGAGAAATGAGCTCATCAATATAATTAAAAACAGAGTTTTCATCCTTCACCTTCACACCTCCCACCTCAACCTTAACTGCTTTAGTAATTGATATATATTCTCAATTATAACATAAGATTATCATAGCAGACAGATGTGATTATCCCATATCAAAAGCTAGGGAACTCTGAATGGCAAATTTCTGTATTATTTAAAACTTCTTAGACTCGGTAAATACGTCAGTACCAACCAAACCACCTGAATTTTAAATCCTCGGACTTCATTCATTCTTAAACACCATGGGGCTAAGCTCTGAATACACCTCTATGAGATAGCCCCTAGTTTTCTAGCTTAGTTTGTTAATCCTATAGCGTCCAGCTCTTAACCTGAAGGCGTCTCTTCCAGAAATCATGGTAATAGCCTTCTATCTCAATTAAGTCTTCATGTCTACCTCGTTGACTAATCTTGCCATCATCTAATACCAGTATCTGATCTGCATTCTTAATTGTTGATAGTTTATGGGCAATAACTACTAAGGTCTTATTTTTAATCAGGTCATTGATTGCTTCTTGAATGTAAGCCTCATTGTCAGGATCCACACTGGCTGTGGCTTCATCAAGTAGTACGATAGGAGCATCCTTTAACATAGCTCGGGCAATTGATATACGTTGCTTTTCCCCACCGGATAATGTGCATCCTCCTTCACCAACCATTGAGTGATAACCATCCTCTAACTGCATAATAAACTCATGGCATCTAGCCTTCTTGCAAACCTCCATAACTTCTTCTAGTGTAGCCTCTGGCTTGGCAAACCGTATATTATTTAACATGGTGTCATTAAAGAGGTACACCTTTTGAAATACCATACTTATATGCTTTAATAAACTATCACAGGTCATGTCCTTTACATCCACACCGCCAACCTTAACCTGACCCTGCTGAACATCCCAAAAACGAGCAATCAAATTAGCTACTGTACTCTTTCCACATCCAGACTTTCCTACCAAAGCTGTCATAGAACCCTCTTCCATACTGAAGCTCATATCCTTGATGACATTCTCCCTTTCATAGGCGAAGGTTACATGATCAAACTCTATGTCGAACCTATCCAGTTTAACCTCCTTGCCTTCTATATCTATAGGTTTAGCTTCTTGTACTTTCTCATAGCGATCTAAACCTGCGTCCACAATTCGTAATACAGGTATAGTACGTGATAATGTCATCAACGGCACAAAGATCTCAAAGGAGAAAACAATCATCATCAGTGCAAAGTATACTTCCATGGTTCCATTTCCTGCAAAAATACTAGACAGAATAACTATAACACCAATACCGATTCCCAGAATCACTTCATGTAATAATAGAAGTGGCGTTAAAAGCTTCTCAAATTCTATCATTATGTCGCGAATCTTTTTAAATGAATTGCTTGTAGCCTTAGCTTTATCACCACTTAAATTAAATGCTTTAGTCACTGCCATACCCTTTGCATACTCTATGATTGCGTTTATAAGCTCCTCTATTATTTTCTGTCTCCTTGGTGCAATTACTTTGCTTTTTTTAAAAATCACATTAAGCATGATAACCGATATTGCAATTAATAATAGAACGGTTAAACCAATACGTATATCGAAAATACAAATCATAAGTGAACTCACAAATAAATTCAGATATCCAGAGACAATAATAGTTAACTTCTCCATACCTATCTCTTCTAAGAAAACCATGTCAGATGTAATTACCGATGAAATATTACCTATATTTCCATCGTTAAAGTATCCCATGGGAAGTCTTCTAATATGGTTGCCCAGCTTCATTCGCTCATCTGCCATCATATTGTAGCCTGTTCCGCTCTGAAATACATGGATGCCATGTCTAAACAGGGCTCTCAGCCCCAAGCTTACAGCCATTAGAATGGAAACAAATAAGATATCACCATCATTGAATTGACCTGTTGTAATCTGAATCAATCCATATAGGAATAATAACAAAGGACCCTTAACAACCAGTGATTCCAAGATAGCTAGGAAGAAGGCGAATTTCAGCTTTCCCGAATAATTTTCAGATAACTTAAGTATCCTTATAACTGAACTAAGCATGCTGCACCTCCTTAATTTCATCCTTTATGTCTAGGCTCCAGTCCATGGATTTCTTATGGGCCGTCCATAGATTTTTGTAGATATCACAGTCTTCTAGTAATTCTTCATGCTTACCCTTTGCCATCAACTCTCCTTTATCCATAACGATAATCTGATCTGCACCTACAATAGTCGATAGACGATGTGCAATAACAATCACTGTCTTGCCTTTCGTTAACCTGCTAAGTGCTTCTTGTATTTTATCTTCGTTCTCAGGATCTGCATAGGCTGTTGCTTCATCTAAAATAATAATTGGTGAATCCTTTAGTATGGCCCTCGCTAGGGTAATTCTCTGACGCTGACCACCGGATAGCTTAGTTCCCGCCTCACCAGCATTGGTGTTATAGCCATCTCTCATATCCATAATAAAATCATGACACTGGGCATACTCAGCAGCTTTTATCACTTCTTCATCAGTAGCATCTAATCGCCCCAGACGAATATTCTCCATCAGTGACATATTGTACAGGAATGTGTCTTGATCCACATATGATATATGATTCATTAATTTCTCAACCGTCGTATCACGTATATCCATTCCACCAACCTTGATTGCACCAGACTTTACATCCCAGTAGTGAACCAAGAGCTTAGCCAAACTACTTTTCCCACTACCAGACTCACCAACTATGGCGGTCAATGTTCCCTGGTCTATGCAAAATGACACATCCCTCAGTACATCTTTTTCGTCATAGGCAAAGGTGACACCATCAAATTCTACACTATAATCATCTATATTAAGCTCTTTATTGCCCTCTATTAGCTCTCTATTATCGTAGATTTTCTCAACCTCTGTAACTCTTTGTGCTAATTGAGGTACGGCAGGAAAGAACCGTATCAATTTTACTAAAGGTGACCCAAGGCTGATTCCAAGCAGTACTGAGAATACAAATACTTCTAAAGATAAGCTCCCTGACCGATACATGCTTAATCCCACTGGCAGCATAAATATTATGGTACAAGGCAGAACCACTGAATAAAGCGCCATCCACGGCCATGATACACGCCACCAATCTAGTATATAGGTTTTATAATCATTAACGGAAGAGGCATAACGCTCATAGGAATCTGTAGACCGCCCAAAAATCTTGATTACCTCCATTCCACCTACGTATTCAACAATTGTTTTATTCATTTTATTCGTAGCTTCATATGCCTTCGGCATCCTTTCTGTACCTACATACATCATAATACCCAAAGCTAAAATTCCAAAGGGCAAGGACCCCATAGCAAGCAAGGCCATTCTCCAATCTACTACAAATAATATTATATAGACAATAATAGGTGCTGCCAGATACGGGACTCCTTCTGGTATCATATGGGCTAAAATAATCTCAACGCTCTCAATATCATCCACTGTCTTCTTCTTAAAGCTACCAACACCCGCGCCATGTACATCTCCAAGGGGCATCTTCATCATCTTTTCTGCAACCTTTTTACGCATCTTATATAAAATGGCATAGGCTGCTTCATGGGAAGCCTCAAGACCTTTGTTAAAGAAGATAGCTTTAAGAACGCCTGCCATAGCAACTCCCCCACCAAAACCTAAGATGGTAGACATCTCTAAAGTTGCTTCATTCACCAAGCCTTTAATAATAGGATAAGTAAATATATAACCTCCAATCCCCGACAAAACACTTAGAAAGATTAAAATGACAGCCTTCACTACTTTGTTAACATTACCATGTGCATACTCTAAGATACGTTTTAATCCATTCATAGAATGTTCTTGTGATTCCATACTTATCGCCCTTTCTTTATTCTTAGTTATTTTACTTTATCAATTTTTAGTAACAGTGTTATGTTAGGCTTAAAAAAAATTGCCCTAGACAATTTTTTTACGCTAAAGAGATTATCTAATATCCAATATAGACTTCCAGCCTGCTACAAAAAATTTAGTAATCGTGCCTAAATAGTCATAGGCCTCTTCAAGGGTCATATCATGTTTAACAATCTCGTATATAGCTGAAAAATGTGCATGACATAATATATGCAGTTCATTATCTGTTATAGAATTAATCTCGATTCCTTCACTTTTTAAGAATTCAAAATATCTTTTTGTCTCTTCAACACTTTTATCAATAATCCTTTCAATGTAGTCTGAATACTTGGTCCCATCTGCGCACAACAATAGAAGCTTAAAGACATCTAAGTTAACAAAGATCTCCTTTATATGCTGACGCATATTTTTTTCTGCCATATCCCATATAGTACTTTGCAATGTCCTACGATCATCAATAAAACCATCATATGTAGCTGAAATATGGGCATATTGATCTGTAAATTTATGTACTGCCGGCTGAACCAATACATCAAACAATTCACTCTTATCGCTAAAATGGGCATAAAATGCACCTGTGGTTACACCTGCCATTTTCGCGATTTTTCTTAATGATGCCCCTTTATAACCTTTTTCTAAAAATTCCTTCTTAGCACATCTCAGTATATCTTGCTTTGAATTATTTTTTGTCATAATTATCTCCTTAATTCGATACATAACACCGTTATTATAGCATATGGTTTATTACCGGTCAACATTAATGATAATTATTTTCATTTAGCAACATTAGGTAAAGTGCCTTTTTCCCACAGTGTTCAATTACCTCAGAGAATTAGACTTCTATGTTATTTTAATAATTAAACCCGAATTAAAGTAACGAGCTATTGATGGAAGCGTAGGAAAGTATTGTATCATGTAAACAAGACAAACTTTCCTACTTTAACAGAAGATATAATGACCAATAACTAGAAGGACCACTCAGCTACTTTTTGTTGTAAATCGCAAAGTTATGAATAGAGTCCATTTTGAAGATAGAGTTCTTGATGGTTATCTGTTTCAGTATTCTTCTCCTTCCAATAGACTTCATAGATATACTACTGGATGATTCCTGAGGGATTGAAGAATCTAGGTATATAATCAAACTTATAGTCTGCGATTTTGTCTTCTCGATAGACAATCATATCCTTTGAGAAGGATATAGGTACATCAATTACATTCTCATGGTCAAAGGCAACAACATAGTCAAAAAGCTCTTTTACATTCGCCTCTCCATATGTAGTACCCATACTTGCTAAATAAGCTTTAAATTTCTCAGAATTCTCAAGCTGACTTATGGAAGCTGTACTAGCCGTCATCGTATACATAGTAACAAAGTGATTATAGGTATCTCGCGCCATAGGTGTGTTCCATATAGCTATATCATAATTACCAGATACGCACTCCTGCCACCACTGCATTTGCTCCATGGCAACTATTTCCACACCCACCCCTATTTCAGACAACTGACTTTTAACGGTTAATGCAATTGCCTCATTTAAAGCTTCTCCTTGGTCATAGACAAATCTAAGGGATAAGTTTTCTCCATTTTTTTCAACCAGGGAGGAAGATGGATTCATCTTATAACCTGCTTCTTCTAATAGGGTTACAGATTGTTCTTTATCATAATTCTTGGCAACATCTAATGCTTCATTAATATAAGGTGACCCTTTTACGAATAATGATTCAGCCGCTTCTTCATAACCATAGGTTAAACCATCAACAATGGCTTCTTTATCAATGGCATAAGCAAGTGCTTCCCTGACTTTTATTTCTTTAAGCTGATTACCCGATGCGTTAAACACTAGATTCCGTGTAAGGGTCCCCATCTCTGCAACTTTACCGCTTACACCATCAAGTGAAATAGCTTGTTGATAATCATCATAGGTCAGTAAAATATCACCATAAATAAGATCAATTTCTCCTGTCTGAAGGGCTTGCAGACGTGATGAAGCTTCAGGAATATACTTAGCTATGATTTTATCGTATTGACCTTTATCCCCCCAATATGCCTCGTTCTTAATAAAGCTTACATGAGAGCCTTCTACAATTTCATCATAGATATAGGGACCCGTTCCACTAACACCCTTCATAGATTGAAAATTACCTTCTTCGATTACATTAGGTGAGACAATAACTGAAAGTTCCGACATTGAAAAATCATTTAGGGTAGCAAAATAAGCTGATGGATAATGTATTGTTAAAGTATCTTCATCCAACAAATCAATACTCCCAATGTTTAAGTAAGCCAGCATAAAAGAAGCATTGGGATTACTCTGGGTAAAAAGAAGATTTTTCTTAACCGCTTCAGCATTAAGAGGCTCTCCATCATGAAACTTTATGCCCTTTCTTATATGGAAGGTCAGCTCCTTGCCATCCTCACTGAATTCCCATTTTTCAGCCAATCCTGGTTTTATCTCTCCATTTTCATAGTTAACAAGCGTTTCGTAGACAAGTTTTGATGCACTATAGTTTTGGGTATCCATATTTAAAGGTACTAAGGTATTGAGCTCACCCCCAACTGCTATGGTTAACTGCT
>MDTG01122233.1_pt1 | contig 10124 bp, 8 predicted proteins | sample 811421 | NCBI WGS metagenome assembly MDTG01 (sample SAMN05326645, study PRJNA326480) | marine metagenome | isolation source: seawater | place: Pacific Ocean: South East | collected 2011 | reverse complement strand
TTTCCATGTTGGTTCACAATGTATGCATCCAATTTCATATGCAAAAGGTATATCTGAAATTGGAAATATTATAAAAAGAACTAAAATAATTCCTGACTACATTAATGTAGGTGGGGGGTTCCCAACAATTTATCCAGATTTAGTTCCTCAATCTATAGAAAGCTATTTCGAAGAAATAAAAAATAGTTTAACAAAACTCAAATTGGAAAAGATGCCTGAAATTTTATGTGAACCTGGAAGAGCAATTGTTGCAGAAAGTGGTTCAACAATTGTAAAAGTTAATTTAAGAAAAAAACAAAAACTATATATAAATGATGGAACTTATGGCTCTTTATTTGATGCTGGAGTGCCAAATTTTGTTTTACCAACTAAGATGATCACTAATGGAAGAATTCATTCAAAAAAATTAACTTCATTTAGTTTCTTTGGGCCTACTTGTGATAGTTTAGACTATATGAAAGGTCCTTTTTTATTACCAAATAATATTAAGGATGGTGACTACATTGAATTAGGACAACTAGGTGCTTATGGATTAACATTTAGAACAAAATTCAATGGTTTTTATTCAAATGAAATTTATGAATTAAATGATAAGCCAATCATGTCTTTATATGAGGATTCAAGTAAAGTTAATTACTTGGTTGCATAATGACAAAAAACAATGGTCCAATAATTGGACATAATAAAAAATCATTTTTAAATAGCCCTGTCGAACATATAGACATCACTTCTTTTGATGCGCGTAAAATAATTGATGGTATGGGTAAAATGTCATTTACCTCTAGAGATACAGCAAATGCAGCAAAAATTTACAATGAAATGATATCAGACGAAAATTGTGCAATTTTTCTCACAATTGCTGGTTCGACCTCTGCTGGCGGTTGTATGAATCTTTATTCCGATTTAATCAAATATAATATGGTAGATGCTGTAGTGGCTACGGGAGCTTCAATAATTGATATGGATTTTTTTGAGGCATTAGGTTTTAAACACTATCAAGGATCTCAATTCCAAGACGATACTGAACTCAGAAAAAATTTTATCGATAGAATTTATGACACTTATATCGATGAAGAAGAACTTCAAGCTTGTGATCAAGCTATCTGTGATGTTGCAAACAAGCTCAAACCTAAAGCTTATACATCAAGAGAATTTATAAAGGAGCTTGGCCGATTTTTAAAAAAAAATGCTAAGAAAAAAGGTTCTTTGATAGAGACAGCATTTGATAATAATGTACCTATTTTTTGTCCAGCCTTTACAGATAGTTCTGCTGGTTTTGGCTTAGTAATGCACCAAGAACAGAATCCAGAGAATCATATCACAATAGACTCAATAAGAGAATTGAGAGAATTAACTGAAATTAAAATAAAATCAAAACAGTCTGGACTATTAATGGTAGGTGGAGGGGTTCCTAAAAATTTTGTGCAAGACACAGTTGTATGCGCTGACCTAATAAACAAAAAAGTTGATATGCATAAATATGCGATACAGATTACAGTAGCAGATACAAGAGATGGAGCTTGTAGTAGTTCTACTTTAAAAGAGGCTAGTTCATGGGGAAAAGTAGATATTGCAAGAGAGCAAATGGTTTTTGCTGAAGCAACAAGTGTTCTTCCTCTTATTGCAAGTGATGCATATCATCGTCAAAATTGGAAGAATAGAAAAAAAAGAAATTTTTCTCAAATTTTTAAATCTTAAATGAAATATTTGAGTCAGAAAAAAGGTTTTCTTGGTTATGAAGCTGACCAAAAAATTGACAATAAAGTAGTAATTGTTCCATTCGGTTTAGAAAAAACTGTTAGTTATGGTGGTGGAACAAAAAATGGCCCTAAAGAAATAATTAAAGCTTCACATCAGGTTGAGCTTTTTGATGAAGAATTAAAAAAAGAACCGTACAAAAAAATCGGAATAAAAACTCTTAAACCATTTGTCATTAAAAAAAATATTAAATCGGCTTTAGACCAATTATCTAAAATCAATGAAGAAATTATCTCAAATAAAAAATTTCCACTAATTTTCGGCGGTGAACATTCACTTACACCTGGATCTATAAGACCTTTTACAAAAAAATATAATGAAATTATAGTTTTACATTTTGATGCTCACGCCGATTTAAGAGAAAGCTATAATGGCGAAAAGTTTTCACATGCGTCAGCAATAAAAAGATGTTTAGACTTTAAAAACATAAAAATAGTTTCCTTTGGTATCAGAAATCTTTCACAGGCTGAAATGAATTTTTATGAGAAAAATAAAGGAAGAATTAAGATTTTTTGGAGTAAAGATAAAAGTGTTTGGAATTTAAAAAAAATCGAAAAATTGTTTAAAAATAAAAACGTTTATATAACTTTTGATGTTGACAGCTTTGATGCAAGTATTATGCCGGCAACAGGTACCCCTGAACCAGGAGGATTATTGTGGGAAGAGGTATTACCAATTATTAAAAAAGTATGTAAAATTTCAAATATAGTTGGAGCTGATATAAATGAATTAGCCCCTATAAAAAATTTTAATTCTTACAATTTTTTAATTGCAAAACTTGCTTATAAAATTTTAGCTTATGTATTTGAGTTTAAACGTTAAATTTCAAAATATTTGGTTTCCAAGAAATAATTACGGATGCACCGCCTAAATTTTTATCTTTAGAAAAATTAATATTTGCAAATTGTTTTTCTAAAAGAGTTTTACCCAGGAAAGTTCCCAATCCTAAACCTGAATTTGAACTTACTTCCTTTGACTTACTTTTAATGTATGGTTCACCAAGAATTGATTTTACATCTTCGGGAAAACCGGGTCCATCATCATTAATGGTCAACTCAATAATTTTCTCATTACTTAGCAAATGTATATTTACTTTACTTTTTGAAAATTTAACTGCATTTCCAATAAAATTTCTTAGACCATAGGTAATTTCGGGAGATCTCTTTATATTGATTTTATTTTTATCATCATGAGAAATTAAAGATATTTTTTTGGATGAAGTTTCTTTGAATGAAATAATTATTTCCTCTAGTAAATCTTCTAATTTGATGAAACTAAAAAATTGATCTTCTTTAATCTGTTTTTTTGATATCTTTTTTAATATTTCACTGCATCTTTTTGTTTGACTAATGAGTAAATCAATGTCTTTTGAGTGATTTTTATAAATACCAATTTCTTTTTTAAGTTCTGTGGCTACTACACTAATTGTAGCTAATGGTGTACCTAAAGAATGTGCAGCAGCAGCAGCCTGACCTCCTAATGATTCTAATTCGTATTCTTTTGCAATCATTTCTTGCAACTTATTTAGAGCTTCAGATCTTTTTTTTGTTTCTCCAGCAAATCTCATTCCGAAATAACTCAAAAATATTAATCCAATAATTATCGCAATAAAAAAACCAATTAGATAATATTTTGGAAAAGTAAATGAATACTCATGTATGCCTGGTAAGGGATAATGAAATATAGTTAATAGAAATAAGAAAATTAAAGTTAAAATACCTAAGATTAAAGTAGTACCCACGCTCAAAAATGTTGATGAGACTATAGCTGGTACGATGAGCAATATTGAGAAGGGATTTGATATACCCCCTGTTAAGTACAATAGTAAACTTAGCTGAATTAAATCGTATGCTAAAAATATGCTAGCATAAAAATCTTTTAATTGAATAGATTTTATTCTTATTTGTAAAAATAGATTAGTAGAAAGTCCTACAAAAATTATTGCATATGCAAGGTATATTGGGAAATCTAGTTTTAGAACAAAATACACTAGATTTATAGCGATTAATTGACCAAATATTGCAATCCATCTTAAAAAAACTAGAGTTTTTCTATCTAAATTAAGATTCTCTCCTAATCTGAAAAGAGTGACAAAATTCATTTTGAACTTTAAATATCGAGGTTAACAACATCCAGAGCATTACTTGTTATAAAGTCTTTTCTAGGTGCAACTTCATCTCCCATTAAAATTTTAATCATTTTTTGATCTTCTTTGGATTTTTCCTTTGTTCCTTTGGAGTATTGAATTCGTAACATCGTTCTATTATCTGGATTTAATGTTGTTTCCCACAATTCTTCTGGGTTCATCTCTCCTAAACCTTTAAATCTTTGAATTGAAAGTTTTTCTCTTTGGCTTTGCATAAATTTTTTATACTCAGAGGAATCTTTCTTTAATTTTTTCGTACTTTTCTCTGCTATTTTGAAAATATAGTCTTCAAGTGTTTTTTCATCTTTAATGTAAACACTCTTATTTGCTTTAGTCACCTTAAAAAGTGGTGGTTGAGCTAAATATATGTGTCCATTTTCAATTAACTGATTAAATGGATAATTGTTAAAAAAAGTTAGTAGTAAGGTTCTTATATGGGATCCATCAACATCAGCATCAGTCATAATTATTATTTTGTCATATCTTAGATTTTCAATATTGAAATCCTTAGAACCAGTACCCAAGGCGTTAATTAAAGTTACAATTTCACTTGATGACATCATTTTTGCTAATGCTTTTGTGGCTTCATCAGTTCCGTTTGATTTTACATTCACAAACGTATTTAAAATCTTTCCTCTCAAAGGTAACACAGCTTGATATTCTCTTACTCTACCTTGCTTTGCAGAACCGCCCGCTGAATCTCCCTCAACTATAAATAATTCTGTTCCTTCTTTTTTTTGAATTTGACAATCGGCTAATTTGCCTGGCAATCCTGTTAGTTCAAATGTTCCTTTTCTTCTAACACTATCTCTAGCTTTTCTTGCTACATCTCTTGCTAATGCTGCCTGGGTAATTTTTTCTAGTACTGTTTTTGCAACAGACGGATTTTGATCAAACCAGGTAGAAACTTTGTCGTTAATTATACTCTCAACAATTAATCTAATTTCTGATGAAACAAGTTTATCTTTTGTTTGAGAAGAAAATTTTGGATCTGCCATTTTAATTGAAAGCACTGCAGTTAGTCCCTCCTTTATATCTTCTCCAGATAATGTAACTTTATTTTTTTTACTGTTTCTCTCATTAGAATATCTATTAATAACTCTTGTGAGCGCACTTCTAAATCCAAGAAGATGAGTTCCTCCATCTTTTTGTGAAATATTGTTTGTAAATGGGAGTACTTCTTCTCCATATCCTGCGTTCCACTCAATTGAGCATTCTACGACTACATCATTTTTGGTTGCAGTTACAAAAATTGGTTTTTTAAATACTTCTTTTTCATTTTTATTCACCAAAATTGGTTTTTTTTTATTGATGTGTTTTACAAATTCCATGATTCCACCATCATATTTATGAACAAACTCACTATCTTTTTTAGATGATTGATCTCTAAGAGTAATGGATATCCCTTTATTTAAAAAGGCTAGTTCTCTTATTCTTTTTTCCAAAACGGTTGCGCTAAACTTAATTGAAGAAAAAATCTGCTTTGAGGGTAAAAAATTAATTTTACTTCCCCTTTTTTTTGTTTTTCCAATTTGTTTAAGTTTTTTTGTTGTGTTCCCGTTATTAAAAGTAATTGAATATTCTTTTCCATCTCTAAAAATATTTAATTCTAATTTTTCTGATAAGGCATTTACAACTGATACTCCTACACCGTGTAATCCGCCAGAAACCTTGTATGAATCATGATCAAACTTTCCACCTGCATGTAGTTGGGTCATAATAACTTCTGCAGCAGAAACCTTTTCAGATTTATGAATATCAACAGGTATGCCTCTACCGTCATCTTCCACAGTAACAGAATTGTCTTTGTTCATAGTAATATAAATATTTTTGCAATATCCAGCTAATGCTTCATCTATAGCATTATCTATCACTTCAAAAACCATATGATGTAGTCCTGAACCATCGTCTGTATCGCCAATATACATTCCAGGTCTTTTTCTTACAGCGTCTAATCCTTTAAGAACTTTAATTGAGTCTGCTCCGTAAGATTGATTAGAATTTGAAACTGAATTTTTTGACATTTTATTGTGTTAATTAAATTTATGATGGATAGATCTTTATATCATTTTTTTTTACCAATATAAAATGCTTGCTTAAGCACTGTGCTCAAAATGATTTAAATTCAAGGCTTTTAGCTTAAAAAAATAAATTCTTCTCTAAAAAACAAAAAATTTAGATTTTCATGGGCATTATAACGTAATAACTGTTTTTATCTGCCTCATCTTCAATAAGCACTGGGGATACAGAATCTTTTAATCTCATCTTTAAATTCTTTCCCTCTATCTCAGAAGCGATATCTATCAAATATTTTGAATTAAAACTTATATTTAAATTATCTGAACTAAAATTTGCTTTGATAACTTCATTTCCATCTCCTGAATTAGCACTATTTACAGATAATTGAATATTTTCTTTATTGATCACTAGCTTTACTCCTTCTTTTCTGTCCAAAGAGACGCTAGCCACTCTCTCAATAGAATTTATAAAATCTTTAGTAGAAACTATTAAATTTTTTTCATTATTTGCTGGCACAACTTTTTTATAATCAGGAAATTTGCCGTCAATAATTTTGGAAACCAATTTCATATTACCTAGCATAAATTTTATTTTATTTTCACTGGTTTGCATTGATAGTTTTTGATTAGTATCAGTCAATATCGAACAAAGTTGAAAAACTGTTTTTCTTGGTAATATCAAAGATGAAAAATTTCCGGTTTTAATCTCTAAACTACTTGACGAAAGTCTATGACTATCAGTTGCTACTCCTGTCAAAAAAGCTCTTCCATGGGCTTCTGTTAAATGTAGAAAAACACCGTTTAGATAATGTCTTGTATCGTCATTTGAAATTGAAATTTTAGTTTTATTCAACAGTTTTAAAAATCTGTCATTATTTAACAAAATTTCTTCACCTTCAAACTCATCTCCAAAAGTTGGAAAATTATCTGTTGGCAGGCAAAGTAAATTAAAGTCTGCATTCTCACTTTTTAAACTAAGTTTATTTTCTGTTTTAAGATCAAAATTTAACTCTGAATCTGAAGAAATTTTTCTTAAAATATCATAAAGTATTGCTGCAGATGTAGTTGTGCTACCTTCTTTTAAAATTTTAACTTCATTGATTTCATCATAAAAAACTATATCTAAATCTGTTGCAACAATTGATAATTTATTGTCTTTTAATTGTAGTAAGACATTTGAAAGAATTGGAAGAGTGTTTTTCTTTTCAACTATTCCTTGTACAAAATTAAGTGATTTAAGTAGAATATCTCTTTTAACAATAAACTGCATTTCTATTACTGTTCTAGTAAAAGACCTTTAATTTGATTTATATTTTTTTTCATTTCATCATCCTGCTCAGATAGTCTTGTAATGGTTTTAACTGCATGTATTACAGTTGTGTGATCTCTGTTTGCAAATCTTCTTCCTATCTCCGGTAAAGATCTAGTAGTTAGCTTTTTTGCCAAATACATTGCAATTTGCCTTGGTCTAGCTAATGGCCTAGATCTCCTCTGTGATAACATTTCATTTAAAGATATATTGAAATAATTAGACACTACATTTTGTATCTTATCAACAGTAACAACCTTAATCTGACTGAAAACATCTTTTAAAATATTTTTACAATCACTTATTGTTAAAACTTTATTATGTACTCTGCTAAAAGCAATTAATCTATTTAAAATTCCTATTACTTCTCTAATATTTGTTTTACTTTCATGTGCTATAAAATTTATTACATCATCGCTTAAATTAATATTTTCTTTAAATTGATTTTGTATCTCTTGAATTTTATTTTTAATTATTTTTATCTTCAGTTCTAAATCTGGAGTATCTATATCAACAACCAAGCCTCCCGCTAATCTTGATTTAATCCTATCTTGAACTCTATCTAATTTCATAGGCGTTCTGTCTGCAGAAATTATAATTTGAGAACCTTTGTCCATTAAACTGTTAAATGTATGAAAAAACTCCTCTTGTAGGCTCTCTTTTCCTCTAATAAATTGAATATCATCGATAATGAATACCGAGGATTTCCTAAAAAAATCTTTAAAATTAACCATGTCATTTTTTTTTATGGATTTAATAAAATGGTACATAAAACGCTCTGCAGATATAAACATGACGTTATTTTCATCTTGAAGCTCTAAGCCAATAGCATTTAGTAAATGTGTTTTACCAAGGCCTACTCCTCCGCAAATATATAAAGGATTATATCTTGATAAATGTTCGCAGACCTTTTTAGAATAAGATAAGGCAATATCATTGCTTTTTCCTTGAATAAAATTGTTAAAATTTAGATTAGGATTTAGTCTGTTATAATTTAGTATTGAGTCTTTAATCTCTGTAACTTTATTAATTTCGTCTATCTTGATAAAATCTTGATTAGTTTTATTTGTTTCAATAATCTTAAATTCTATTCTATTCAGGCTTAATTTGAAGCCTTTCACTTGTTCTAAAATCTTATCTAAATATCTTGATACAATCCAATCTCTAAAAAATCTAGTTGGAACACCAAGTATTAAATAATCGTTATATTCCTTTTCTAGGCTTATTTTTGATAGCCAGCTCGTATAAATTTCGGTTCCAAATGTTGCTTTAAAAGCTGCTTGAACATCATCCCAGTTTAATGTTTTTTCCTCTTCTGAAACATAAACTTTTTGTTTTTTTATATTATTTTTGTCCATGTAATTATTTCTTAAAGAGATTCCTTTAAACTCTTTTTTCAAAAGATTTGCAAGAGGCTGTAGGTTGTAATGTAAAATAAACTTGACTCGGTTGTAACATTAACGCAAGGATAGAAAAATTATTTTTCAATTTCCTTACAACTTCTAAAAGAAAACTTGTTATACCCTTTTAATATAAAAAAACTAAATGTAGATTTTTTTTAAATGATAAAACTAATTGTTGAATTTAAAAAACTAAATTTTTTTTGAGATTCTAGAAATTTTTCTAGATGCCGTTCGTTTGCTGATTACGCCTGATTTAGCAACCTGCATTAGAATTGATTGAAATTTAGGAAGATATTTCTTAGCTTTGTCTTTTTCTTTCGATTTTACCAGAGAATCCATATGTTTGATTGCACTTTTATACTTACTTTTTCTTATTCTATTAACTTGAGTTTGCTTCTTAACCCTTCGGACTCTTCTAATTGCTGATTTTGTATTTGGCATTTTTTTCAAATGTATATATGCCAGTATAATCGTGGTCAACTTTATTATTTTTGGCAAATTGAGCAAAAAAAACTTGCTCTATTTGAAATAACAATTTTATTTATGATACCTTGGCAGCTTGATTTATAGCATTTACAACCTTTTCTACCATAAACATTAAAATGTTGTTGAAACTTACCCTTTTTTCCCAAACTGTCTGAAAAGTTTTTTATGGAAGATCCTCCAAAAAAAATTGCTTTTTTTATTACTTTTTTTGTGGTTTTTGTAATTATCTCGATTTCTTTAATAGTCAACTTATTAATTCTTTTATCTGGTTTTATTTTACTCAAAAAAAGTATTTCATTAACATAAATATTTCCTAAACCAGAAATAAACTTTTGATCCATCAACAAATCTTTTATTTTTTTTTTCTTATTAATCAAATAGTTTTTAAAATATTTTTGATTAAAGTTTTTACTTAATGGTTCTGGGCCAAGAATTTTAAAAAATTTTAAACTATCAATTTTTTTTAATTTTAAAATCTTTATAAAACCGAATTTTCTTATATCATTGTAAATCAGTTTCAAATTGTGTTGTAAATAAAATGTCACCCTATCATGTTTTTCTTTTTGATTTTCAATTTCATAGTAAAAGCTTGTTTTTTTTCTTAACTTACTTTTACTCAATAAAAAGAATTTACCTGTCATTCCCAGATGGACAATCATTTTTAGATCTTTATTAAAACAAAAAATTAAATATTTAGATCTTCTTTTTATTTTTAATATTCTTAGTCCAATTATTTTATTGATATCGTATCTTTTGAGTTTATATCTTAAATTGCTATCGTAAATTTTGACACTTTTTACTACTAAATTGTTAATCTCGTTCTGAAGAGACTTTTTAACAACTTCAACTTCTGGTAATTCTGGCATATAATTTATTTATGAAAAATACTATTCAAGATAAAACCAAACTAGTCAATTCTGTATTTAAAAAAGTCCATAAAAAATACGACTTAATGAATGATATTATGTCTTTTGGAATTCACAGAATATGGAAAAATAACCTGG
>MDTG01076853.1_pt1 | contig 10124 bp, 7 predicted proteins | sample 811421 | NCBI WGS metagenome assembly MDTG01 (sample SAMN05326645, study PRJNA326480) | marine metagenome | isolation source: seawater | place: Pacific Ocean: South East | collected 2011 | reverse complement strand
TCTTTCTATCTAGATCCTTTCAGTCGTCCTGCGACAAAAAGAGGAGGTGCATGGATGGATGAATGTTTATGCAGAAATCAAAAGAAAAAAGATCACATTGTTCTTCCAGTAGCCTATCTAGTTTGCAATCAAACGCCCCCTATTGGTGACAAACCTAGTCTCATGAGTTTCGAAGAAGTAGAAACACTATTCCACGAATTTGGGCATGGACTGCAGCATATGCTGACAACTGTAAATTCCCCTCAAGCCGCTGGTATTAATAATATTGAGTGGGACGCTGTTGAATTAGCGAGTCAATTCATGGAAAATTGGTGCTTAGAGGATCAAACAATTTCCGAGATTGCAATTCATTGGGAGACTAAAGAATCATTAGCAGAATCCGAAATCAATAAATTGAGACTAAGCAGAACATTTAATTCTGGACTTGCGACTCTAAGGCAAATACATTTTGCGCTTACTGATCTAAAACTCCATAGCCAATGGAATAAAGACTCAGAAATTTCCCCAGATGAATTACGAAGACAAATCGCAAAAAACACAACAGTTCTTCCTCCTATTCCAGAAGATCAATTTCTGTGTGCCTTCAGTCATATTTTTGCTGGTGGATATGCTGCTGGATACTACTCTTACAAATGGGCTGAGGTGCTCAGTTCTGATGCCTTTGCAGCCTTTGAGGAAGCAGGCCTTTCAAATAAAGACGAAGTCCGAAAGATCGGTAAAAAATATCGTGATTCAATTCTGAGTCTTGGTGGTAGTCGTTCACCCAATCAAGTTTTTAAACAATTTAGAGGAAGACTTCCCTCTACCAGAGCTCTAATAAGACATAGTGGACTTGATTAGCAATTTTTAAAAATTTTTTCAGCTAAAATATCTAAAGAATTGGAATTGGTTATCAATTCTTTATGTGTCAAGACAGGCAAGTGATAAGAATCTCCTATAGAAAGTTTTGCTTGCCAACCTGGGAATGCCATCAAGTCCCATTTTGTAAAAAAGCTAATGCATTCAACATTTTGCAAGGAAGTCAAATCATTATTTAATTGAGATAATAGACGACTTCCTCTTTTCATTTCTGCAATCCCAGGCATAAGAAATGAAGGTATTATCTGAGCGGTGAAAGTTCCGAAATGAGGAGTACCAATACTAAAAAAACGTTTTGTTCTTAAAAAGCCATTGTAATTTTGTAACCAAAGCCTGCTAATTAATCCACCCATTGAGAAACCAACGATATCGATTTCCATTTCATGGCCCACTAATTCCTGAATCTTAAAATCAAGCTCACTAGCTAAATTCATAAGGGATGTTTTTCCAAATTTATGTGGCAAATGTGGCCTATATAATTGATAATCATCTTCTTTTATTTTTTTTATTAATTTTTCAAATAATTTAGGATTGTTCCATAAACCATGAACAAAAATAATTGGTCTTTTATTTAGATTCAATTAATTAATTGGTGATGAGGAAATTCCTTCTCTTTTCAATTAAAACACTTCCTGTAAATCCATCTATTGGTGGAGAGCATTTCTTTAACACAATATTCATTGGAACTGAACCAAAGAGAGACTCAAGAAGATTCAAAATTTGATCACTAAAATATTCTAACGTTAAGCATTTTATTTCAAATGAAAGTTTTTGAACTGCTTTAATCGCTTCGCTATAGTCAATAGATTTATCTAATTGATCAAGCTTTGAGGACTCATTCAAATCCAACCAAAAGCTGATATCAAGGACAAAACTTTGACCATTTATTCGTTCACTTTCTAAAACACCTACATGAGCCCAAAGATTTATATCTTTTATATGAATTGCGCTAAAGTTTTGAAATTGACTCATAATGGCAAATCCGTATGAGAAAAGCTCCTATCTCCAGAAGCGAAATCTTTAACAAGATCACTATCACCTCTTAAAAAGTAGCGATAGGTAACTAATCCCTCCAGCCCCACGGGACCTCTTGGAGGAAGAGTCTGAGTACTTATTCCGACTTCAGCTCCAAACCCATATCGGAAGCCATCTGCAAAACGAGTAGAACAATTGTGAAAGACACCCGCACTATCAACTGAACGAAGAAATTTTTCAGCCACGTCGTTATCGTTAGTAGCTATTGCTTCAGTATGACGGGAGCTAAATTTACGAATATGTTCAATAGCTTCGTCTATATTCCGAACAATTTTGATTGAAAGAATTAAGTCGAGATATTCTGTAGACCAATCAGCATCAATAGCTGGTTTTATCACCCCTAAAGATTGACTCTTAGTATCTCCCTTAAGCGTAACTCCTGCACTAGAAAAGATTGGTATACTTTTTTTTAAAAATATTTCGGCGACATTTTCATGAATTAATAATGTCTCAATTGCATTGCAAGCTGCAGGGTATTGAATCTTGCTATCCAAAGCAATGCTTATAGCTTTGTCAATATCTACAGAAGCATCTACATATAGATGACAAATCCCATCAGCGTGACCTAAGACAGGGATACGTGTGTTCTCTTGGATGAATTGAACTAATTCATTGCTGCCTCTTGGAATTATTAGATTTACAAATCGATCCAAACGCAGCAAACCTAAACTTTCTTGACGTGTAGTTAGCAAAGACAACGCTCCGTTACCCACATTTGATTTGCTTAAACCTTTATCAAGAGAATCTATTATCGCCTGATTCGTTGATCTTGCTTCACTCCCTCCTTTCAATAAAGCTCCGTTACCAGAACGAACGGCAAGAGAAGCTATTTGTATTAACGCGTCAGGTCTAGATTCAAAAATTACTCCTAACACACCTAATGGAACTGTCACTCTCTCGAGAATAAGATTTTCATCTAATTTCCTATGGAGCTGTCTAGTCCCAATGGGATCCGAAAGATTTGAAACTTTTAGAACACCGTCAATACATCCTTTGAGTTTAGTTTCAGTTAACTGAAGTCTTGATAAAAGTGATTTATTTAACCCTTCTTTTTCTGATCTTTCAAGGTCTACAAGATTTGCTTTCAGGATTTCATCAGTATTGTCATTTAAGGCGTCTGCCATTTGCCTCAAAGCCTCGCACCTTTGTTCATTAGAGGATTGACCAAGCAAAACTGAAGATTCTTTGACACTCTCTGCTTCTTTTATTAACTGAGAAGAAGGATTAGGGACTGAAAAGTTTGTACTCATTAGATTTAGACCAACCTTTTAATCAAAGATAATTTTTCACTTAACTTTAAAGTATTCCTTTAATGCCTAATCAAGCAATAAAAAAGATAAAAATCAATCGAGTTATTAATTTTAATAAGATAGTATTTTTTTAACTATTCAATGATCTAATACCTAAAAAAGAGTTGAAGCATACTTTCCCAATTACCATTTCTATCAAAAGAGCTGAGTAAGCCTATATTTGGATTCATTTGGAAAGTAATATTTCCTTTAGGAGGAATATCTTGTCGGTTAGGAGCAGCCTGAACTGAAAAATTAACTTTTTCGCTCAGATCAAATCCTATCTCAGTTACCCATGCCTGTTGAGGGGAAAGGTTGCTATCCTCTTGATCTGTACTTTGAGAATCACTTTCAGTAGTATCATCATCTAAATCTGATCCATTTATATAAGTAGGATACAGAGATATTTGCAACCTATCACTTAAAACCCCATTGAGATTTCCTTGAAGATACGAAGCAACGGAGCTATTCAAAAAACCAGCAATAACATCTCCATTTCCGCCACTAGTTAATAAATTTGTAAGAGAATTACCTCCAATAAGTCCTAACAACTCACCTTCTCCCAAAGTAGGAGTACTTCTTAATTGAAAATTTTCAGTAATTCGATCCGCAGGTCCAGATGCTGTTACTTCGACATTTATGAAACGAGACCCTCCTATTCCAAAGGAAGCCATTCCATTAGAGGAAAAATCACTTGTGTCTCTAATAATGTCTGGAACTCGGCTTTTCAATGTCACATCAACGAATGGGACTAAACCCATAGAAGGAACAAATACAGCTACATTAGGTTCGCGTTGATCTAGATTAAAAGTAGTCGTAAATAGATTAATGTAGCCACTAACGAGTTTAATGACTCCGCTAACATCAAGAGTCTCATCAAAAGAACCATTTAAGAATAGAAACCCGTTCGTTTCAAAGCTTGCCAAGGGTTGAGCAACCAATCGCAATGAAGGACCTAATACGAGCTTAAAGTTATCAAAGCTTATTGATTCAAATCCCTTCGGGAAACCAGCACTCATCATTCTACTTGCAGGCGCATTTTTGTCTTGAATAAATAAATCTAGGGGTCCCCTCTGGTTCCAGTCTTGTTCAGGAAATCTAGAAATTCTTTTAAGCTTAGAATCTGGATTCGCGGATGATTTATTAGATCTTTTAGCATAAATCGAGCCTTCAGAAATCAATACTTCACCTTCCAATTTAGGTTTCAAAATAGATCCCTTAACAATAATTTTGGATGAGACACTAATATCTGTAAATGGCGTTTTGATACGAGTTTTTTCTATAGAAAGAGCTAATGGCTCGCTTTCAACAAGTTGGGATTCAAATAACGGAATTCCACCTTGACCATTAATGACACCGCTTGGGCCAATATTTGCTGTCAATCTTTGGACATCAACTCTATTGAAATCAAAAACTAGTGTGCTGTCTAAATTGTTAATTTCTTTATCTTTAAAAAGTAGTTCATTGTTTCTTAAAACTAAAAATCCATTCGCGATAGGATTTGCAGGCGTACCCCTAACCAGCAAACTCAAATCAGCTGTGCCAGAAGTCCAAGAAACACTTCCTTTTGTTAGACCTGTTAAAAATGCCAATCCATCTCCATGACTTTCAACTTTTAGATCAATAGGGGAAGAATTAGATAATGGATAAATTCCACTTAATTCAACAGGATTTTTCGAAGATTTATCCCTTAGAGAGATATCAAAGTCAAGATAATTATCTTTAAATATAATTTGACCATTATCTAAGATAATATTTCTATTATATAATTTAGTATCATCTAGAACAAGCTCTGCATTAACGTTTGGATTTCCATTTGCCAAACTATATTTACCCTTTAAGCCCAAATAACCATCAATAGATGAAGGTATTGGTGCAACTAAAGATAACAATGAAAAATGAAAATCAAGGAATGAAAACTGTCCATAACCTGATCCTAATTTCCCATTAAATGTTAAATTGAAAGGCTTTATTTCTTTATTAGCTCTCACCTTAAATCTATTTGTCCAGGCTTTACCGAATGCTTTTACATCTAACGTTAAATCAGAAAAACTTGGACCAGTCAATGTGATATCTGCGTTAACATTTCCATTAAGGTCATAAGGATTAATAAAGCTCTGATTCTTTTTCCTAACAAACTCTTCTCTATATAAATCCTGAGATTGAGTTAACGCTTTTAGCTGACCATCTAATGAAATATTAGAAGAACCAATTATAATTTCTCCTAGATCTTCAGCTTTACCAATTGCCTCTGAATACTTTAATCCTAATTTAGGTATCTCTAACGCTGTAGCAGTAATCCAACTAGAGCTAACATTCTTTACTTGAGCTGATAAAGATAATTCAGATTTTTTATTAATATCAAATTTAATCTTTCCAGATTCAGATGGTATTAATTCACCTGTTAAATTTATTTCTGATTTTTCAATCTTACCTTTAATACTTGCCTCTTTTAAGTTAAAACCTAACAATCTAAAATAATCTAAATTCAATTCGCCATTAATAAATAATGGATCCAAAGAAAAGATTCCTTTACCAGAAATCTCACCAAAAATTCGTTTAAAGCTTTTTTCTGGCGGGAAAGCGACCTCCACACGATCTAATCTAAACTTTTGGGCTTTCCATTCAAAAAAGTTTGATTTAGGATTTAAAGTTAATTTACCTCCTAGTCTATTTAAGATCAAATCATTAAAATTACCATCCTTATTTAAGTTAAGTAGAAGATTTCCAGGAATAGATGCACCTTCTGAATCCATTCGCAAGCTACCCCATTCATTACTTTTTGGTGCTCGAGTAAAAGTTCCTCTCCATTTCTCTCTTAAACGGATTCCATTAACTTGTGGATTATCTAATGCAAAATTAATCCGAGAATTCAAAGCATTAAGAGGGCCTTGAAAAGAACCTTTTGTATTTAAATTTCCAGACAATGAAGAATTAAATATTGGATTTAAAGCGCCCAAAGGAAATGAATTTAAATTAAAATTAGCTTTTAAATCTCCAAAAATTAACCGTCTATCAAATATTGAGATTGGCAATTTAAATTCCAAAGAAAGAGGTTCATGATCAAAGTCTTTTATTTTAATAGCCGAAAAAGATTCTATATATGTTTTGGGGGTTTCATTAATAGGTAATTTAAATGAGTTAACTATATCCCAATAACCATATTTCCAATTTGACTCTGTTACCATTAACTGATCCTTATCACATATTATTTTTGACTTATTAGTAGATAAAACATCACTTATCATACCTCCTCTTAGAGTTAGATTATTCACCAATAAATCACCTTGACATTTTATTAAACCTTTTTTTATTGCTAAATCTAGATTTCCATTAACATCTCCTTTTGTGATAATATTAGAATTATTTCCTAAGATCCCCTGCAAAAGAGCAAGTTTAAGTTTCGTAATTTTTGCCTTAGTTTGAAATTCCAACCCATCCCAATATCCCTTCCCAGCCAGGTACAAACTTCCTTGCTTTTCAGTGTCTAAATTAATCGCACCGTAAACGTTTTTCTTAGCAAGATTAAAAGCAATATTTCCTTTAGCTAATAATTTCGTTTCCCCAGGATTAAATAAAATTTTTGTTGATCCTTTTAAATTCAGTCTTAGCTGAAGGTTAATTGGTTTAGAATTATCAGACTTGGGGACGACCCAAAAAGAGCCCGTATCGTTTTTGTTCAGTATTATTTCGGTTCCCGTAGGATTAAATATTGCTACTGGTTGCCAATTAAATAAACTTGCAAATGGCGCAAATTTAACTGTTAAGCTTGAAACATAAACTGTAGAAGAATCTTTTATACCGGGAAGTAGCTGAGTCGGTCCCAACGCAACGCCCCATGGCCTAAGTCCATTGTATGAACCTATTTTCAAAGGGTGTCCTAATGAATTAGACAAAGTTTTTTCTAATTCGGGAGAAAAGCGGCTTATAGTTCTAGCGACCAAGAGATCTACGCTACTCAAAATCAAAAAACCACCAAAAGCCACAAAGGTTCCAGTCAGTCCCCATCTCTTTAATGTTTTAGAACTCCTCTCATCTCCCATGAAACATTATTCTCAAACTTAGGGGAGCTAACAAACTATAAAGAATTAATTCAGGAGAAACCAGCCTATGTCTATGAGTGAAGTTATCCAGGATCTAACAAAATGGCTCGCCTGGGGAGGTTCAGGAATTGCCCTCCTCACTATTTTGGCTTATTTATTTAGCTGGGGGATAAAATTTCGACTAACGGGGATAACTATTTTCACTCTTTTATTATCCGCTAGTTGTTGGGCCTTCAATCAAAGTTATACTCCTCCATTAAATGTAGAAGGATACAAATATGCTCCTATTGTTTATGATAATGGTTTTGATTTAGTTGTTGCCCAAGCATCAAATGATTTTCCGGAAGACGCTATCAAACCCACATTGCTTCAAATAGCTGGGAATTTGAAAGGAGGTGGTAGAAATGGTGCTCAAGTTAAAGTTAGGCTTAGAAAGATTGAGTCTGCAGGTGAGGGAATAAGCCAACCAATTATTCTTGGTGAAATCATAAATGATTTGAAAGAATCAAAAATAATAGAATTACCAAAAAGAAATTATCATTCAAATGATGACTTATCGGATAATAATGATAATTACTCTTTAGAAAATTATGAGTAATAAATTGTTCTTGAAAAATTTCCCAAGAAGTTTTTATCAAGAAGAAAAAATACTCCATTCCAACAACATAAAAACTTGGGATTCAGTATTATCTATAACTGATGAAGAAATTAATAAGATGATTTATGGAAGTCTTGGAAGTGTTAATAACCTAAAAAAACTTAAATGCATAGCATATTTCATCTGTACATTAAATATCGAACTTGATGAAGCAGCCCTGTTAATGCATTCAGGATTGAGCTCTAACAAGGCAATCTCAAGACTTAGTCCTCAAGAGCTGGTCCAAAAGACAGGACGATTAGAAAGGACTTTACAAACAGGACGAATCCCATTAATAGATTTAAAAAAAGCTCACGTTCTAATAGAAAAAGCTAAAAAAACATTATTTAATGTACCTAAGAACAACTAAGCAATATAATGAAAATGATCAAAGAAACATAGATAAGAAAAAGAAATGAATGTTTTACTACTTACGTTAATCTTTACATCCTTTGCCATGAATCAAGAAGCTATAGCTCAATCAACACTTCTTGAAGATGTAAAGAAAAACCCTGACGAAGCAAAATCCATATGTCAAAATTTTAGGGAACTTAATAAAAAAAATATTTCTGCTGGTTCTCAAAAATCTATATTGAAAATCTCTAGTCAAAAAAATATAAGCGAAGTTGATGCTGAGATTCTCTCAATGTACGTAAGAGGACTTTATTGCCCTGAAACTTTTTAAATCAACAAATGAATTCAATAAGGTACAGAGACGAAGATTTAAAAATTAAAGACGGAACATTACTTAAATCTCGCATCTGGTTGCCTCACGGTAACGGACCATGGCCTGCGTTACTGATGCGCCAGCCATATAGAAGAGAAATTGCTTCGACAGTTACATATGCTCATCCCTCTTGGTGGGCAAGCAATGGATATTTAGTTGTCATACAAGATGTACGGGGGCAAGGTGGGTCAGAAGGGGAATTTTCAGGATTCAGCCAAGAGGCGTCGGATACTAGTCAAACTCATGATTGGGTTAGATCCTTGCCTGAATGCAATGGTTTTTTGGGCACATATGGCTTTTCATATCAAGGCTTAACACAACTCATAGCGGACGAAGGAACTTCTCCACCAGATTGCTTGATTCCTGCAATGACTGGTCTTTCAGAGCGTGAACACTGGAGTTGTGAAGGAGGAGCTTTCTGGTGGCACCTAGGATTAGGTTGGGGTTTGCAATTGGCAGCACAAAAAGCACAAAGAGAAAAGGATTGGAATGCTTGGCATGAAATCCGTGAAAATCTTGAATCGAGAAAATATTTATTGAACGGTCATCAATTACTTAAAAAATATGATCCAGAAGGGATGGTTCATAAATGGCTAAACCTTTCTCAAGGAAAAAATATTCATTGGAATAGTTATAAACCATTGGCTAGCTGGCTAAAAAAGCCATTGCTTCTCATTGGGGGTTGGTGGGATCCTCATTTAAGAGGAATCATAGATATTTTTGAGAAAGCTAAAAATGCTGGTGGTGACCCTAAATTGTTAATTGGTCCTGCTACTCATCTTCAATGGTGGGAGGGGATACAAAGAACCCAATTAGAATTTTTTGATACTCATTTAAAAGAAAAAAACGAAAAACATCTTTCACCTCAAATAAATCTTTGGAATCTAACTACTAAGAGATGGGAAGCTTCAGAACAAAAAGGTGCTCCAATTTGGAAACTTTTTAGCAAAGGATTGGCCTCTAGCAGCCACCTAGAGGGTGTTTTAATGCCTGATTCTGACGCAGAAGGGAATAGTGAAGTAAATATAGTTCATGACCCATGGAGGCCTGTGCCGGCAATCGGAGGGCACCTAAGTGACACTCCAGGGGAAAGTAACAGATTCGACCTAGACATTCGTCCTGATGTTGCAGTATTTACTTCATCTCCCATATCAAATAACCTGAGACTAGAGGGTATCCCAGTTCTTTATTTAGAAACCAATTGTGATAGAGAAGGTTTTGATCTATTCATTGCATTATCAATAATTCCTGGAGAAATCGAAAATATTGCTACTCAGATTTCTACCGGTGTCCTAAGAGTCACAAATCATGAGGTAGATAGAAAGATCGAAAAAGAAATCAGACTTCAACCTATGCTTGCAACTTTTAAAAAAGGGGATCGTTTAAGGATTTCAATATCTGGATCTGGATGGCCAGCAATTGGTATCAATCCTGGCCGAAGCAAATATTCATGTGAAGGGCCAAGCCCTCACTGCCTAGTGACTACAATTTCACTCTTACTTTCAAATTCAAAACTTAAATTTGAATCACTTATT
>MDTG01381012.1_pt1 | contig 10125 bp, 7 predicted proteins | sample 811421 | NCBI WGS metagenome assembly MDTG01 (sample SAMN05326645, study PRJNA326480) | marine metagenome | isolation source: seawater | place: Pacific Ocean: South East | collected 2011 | reverse complement strand
GCAAGAATATCAAAATCAATTGCAGAAAAAGCAACATCGTTAGCTATCAATGTTTCACAAAAATTTAATCATATAGGCCTGCTGGCGGTTGAAATGTTTGTAACCAATGATAACGATGTCTTAATCAACGAGGTAGCACCACGACCACACAACTCTGGCCACCAAACAATTGAAGCAAACTACACCTCACAATTTGAACAACATTTAAGAGCTATTTTAAATTTACCCCTGGGTTCAACAGAAAATAAGTTGTGTTCAGTAATGGTTAACTTAGTAGGTAGCGAAGGCCATAACGGCCCGGTTATTTACGAAAATATTGAAAAAATATTGAGCTTTGACGGTGTGACTCCCCATATTTATGGAAAAAAAAACACTCGCCCTTTTAGAAAAATGGGACATGTAACCATTATTAACTCTAGTATTGAGAAAGCAAAAACAATCGCAAAAAAAATCAAAGAATCAGTCAAAATAATAAGTAAATAATATGGCAAAAGTTGGAATAGTTATGGGAAGTGACAGCGATATGCCTGTCATGAAAGAGGCAATTGAAATATTAAATGATTTTAATATAGAAATTGAAGTCGATATAGTATCTGCTCACCGAACTCCTGAAAAACTCTTTGAGTACGCAAGCACCGCGCATGAAAAGGGTTTAAAAGTAATTATTGCTGGAGCTGGAGGTGCAGCTCATTTACCAGGCATGATAGCAGCGGTCTGTCCTCTTCCTGTAATTGGTGTTCCTGTAAAATCAACAAATTCTATTGACGGTTGGGATTCAGTTCTCTCAATATTACAAATGCCAGGCGGAGTTCCTGTTGCTACTGTAGCTCTCAACGGAGGAAAAAATGCTGGGATTTTAGCAGCACAAATAATTGGATCAAATGATGAATCAGTTCTTGACAAAATAAAGCTCTATAAAAAAGAATTAGAAACCAAAGTTCATAAAGCATCTAAAAATCTAAAATCTAAATAATTTTATCCAATAAAGTGTTTATGCTGAAGGCAAACTTTTCAATGTTATTAACATAAATAACCAAAATATTGGAATAGCTTCAACCCATAAAGAAGTAAAATAGATTGAATTATTGGTATCGCTTTTAAATAAAGCAATTGTAGTTAACAGCATTGTTAATATTAATGCGATCAGATCAGCTGGAGAGTTAGTCAGAAATAATAGATTAAAAATCAATACAACTAATAAGCCAAAGTATCCAACAAATTTGGTATTTCTAATCCCTATTTTTTGTGGAATTGTAGAAATTTTGATGTCATCTTGCGACATATCTCTAATTTCAAATGGAAGCATTAAAACAAAAACAAAAATAAAACGCTCGATAAATAATTTTAATTGGCTCGGCTCAAATTGTAAGTTAGCTTCTAAAATAGGGAGAGTTACTGTAGTTACAGACCATACAAAAGAAATAATATAAATTTTAAAGCCTTTTATCGCTCTTAAACCAGTAAATTTATAAAATGGTAAATCATAAAAAAGAATTACAAATGATAATAAGAAAACAATTATTATCAATTCAATAGAAAGTTTATAAATTGTGAACAATACTAAAAAAAAAGATAAAATAGATAGTATTTTGATTTTTAAAATCATTTCAGCCCCATAATTGGATTTTAGCTTTGTATGTCCAAAGAATTTAATAAAATTATATCCCAACACTGTTGATGAGAAAATGAAAAGGAGTAAGGTTGTAGAAATATTAAAATTAAACCTATAACAGCTTAAAAATGAAAAAGATATTACTGAAATAGCTACATGTAAACTACTTTGTATATAAAAATTTAAAAATTGCTTTAATTTATTCACAGTGTAAAAATAGAACAAACTGTTAATAAGCTGAAAAATCCGTTAAAAACTTTAATTTTAATGTAAAATTTAGGCTAAATAAATCCTTAATTTTGTGTTTATATAAAACCCAAAATGAATCCAGAAAATTTTTCTCAAAGACACATTGGTCCAAGTGAATCTCAAATAAAAGAGATGTTAGATGTTGTTGGAGTATCCAGCTTAGATGAACTAATTAATCAAACAGTCCCTAATAATATTAAACTTTTCAAATCAATGTCACTAAGTCCTCCAATGAGTGAACAAGATTACATTGAACACATTCGTGATCTTGGGCAGGAAAATAAAGTTTATAAATCCTATATCGGGATGGGATACCACCCGTCTAACTTACCAGCTGTCATACAAAGAAATATTTTAGAGAATCCAGGTTGGTATACAGCTTACACTCCGTATCAAGCTGAGATTGCTCAAGGTAGACTTGAAGCTTTAATAAATTTTCAAACCATGATAACTGAACTGACTGGTATGGAAATTGCTAATGCATCATTACTAGACGAAAGTACAGCAGCTGCAGAGGCAATGGCTCTTCTCTATTCAGTAAGAAGTCGTGACTCGGTAAAAGAAAATACTGTTAAATTTTTTGTTTCTGATGATATCTTCCCACAAACCCTATCAGTATTAAAAACACGAGCTATTCCTATTGGAATAAATCTTGTTGTTGGCAAAACAGAAGAATTTAGTTTTTCTAATGAATACTTTGGTGCTATGGTGCAATATCCTGGAGCCTCTGGAAAAATCATTGACTTAAAATCATTTATAAAAAATTCTAATAATAACAATATTAGAGTCGTTGTATCCGCTGATATATTGGGCTTAGTACTACTTGAATCACCTGGTAAGTATGGTGCTGATGTTGTTGTGGGTACAACCCAGAGATTCGGTATTCCCATGGGATTTGGTGGGCCACATGCTGCCTACTTTGCTACTAAAGAAAGCTATAAAAGAAATATTCCTGGAAGAATTATTGGAGTTTCTAAAGATATGAACGGTAACCCCGCCTTAAGAATGGCTCTACAAACCAGAGAACAACATATCAAAAGAGATCGTGCTACTTCCAATATTTGCACTGCCCAAGTGCTCCTTGCTGTAATGGCCGGAATGTATGGTGTTTATCATGGCCCTAAAGGACTAAAATATATTGCAAAAAAAATTAATAAACTCACCAACGTCCTTGCAAAATCGCTTTATGCTATGAACGTAAATGTAAAACATTTGGAGTTTTTTGATACAATTCAAATTGAAACTAACATACTTAATAAAATTAAGAAAAATGCAATAAGAAAAGGAATAAATTTTTATTATCCTGATCAAAAAACAATATCAATTTCTATAAACGAGACTACAAGTTTAAAAGATATTAAACAAATACTAAATGTCTTTTCGGAATCACTTGAAACCCCATTTGTCTTAGATGAATCTGACACTCAGTCTATTCCAAAGTCACAAAAAAGAGTATCAAATTTTATGACCTCATTAGTTTTTAATTCTCACCACTCAGAAACTGAATTAATGCGCTACATAAAAAAATTAGAAAGAAAAGACTTAGCTCTAAATTATTCAATGATATCTTTAGGCTCTTGCACAATGAAGTTAAATGCAGCTGTTGAAATGCTTCCTTTGAGTTGGTCAAATTGGAACAATATTCATCCTTTTGCTCCTAACGATCAAGTTCAGGGTTATTCTAAAATGCTTATGCGTTTAGAAGAACAACTAAATGAAATTACAGGATTTGCGGGAACCTCATTACAGCCAAATTCTGGTGCCCAAGGTGAATTTGCTGGATTAATGGTGATTAAAGCATATCACGAATCCAGAGGAGATCACCACAGAAATATATGTATTATTCCATCATCAGCTCACGGTACTAACCCCGCAAGCGCAGTTATGGCTGGTATGAAAGTAGTAGTAACTAAATCATCTGACAATGGAAACATTGATTTAGATGATGTTCGAGAAAAAGCGATATTTTACAAAGATCAACTAGCTGCATTAATGGTTACTTATCCGTCTACACACGGAGTTTATGAATCAGAAATAAAAGAAATTACTCAAATTATTCATGATTACGGAGGGCAAGTTTACATGGATGGTGCCAACATGAACGCCCAGGTTGGACTAACTAGTCCTGGCCAAATTGGTGCAGATGTATGTCATTTAAATTTACACAAGACATTTGCAATACCGCACGGTGGAGGTGGCCCAGGAGTTGGTCCAATATGCGTAGCCAAACAATTAGTTCCGTTTTTACCTGGAAACCCAATCGTAAAGACAGGGGGTAAGCAGTCAATTAGCTCTATTTCTGGAGCTCCATTTGGATCTGCATTGGCCTGTTTAATTTCATATGGCTACATTAAAATGCTTGGAGCTGAAGGTTTAACAAATTCAACAAAAGTTGCAATTTTGAATGCCAACTACATTAAGGAAAGGCTTAAAGGACATTACAAAACTTTATACTCCGGAGAAAACGGTCGAGCTGCACACGAAATGATTATTGACTGCCGGGAGTTTAAAGCAAACGGTATTGAAGTTGTTGATATCGCAAAACGTTTGATGGACTATGGCTTTCACGCTCCTACTGTTTCCTTCCCAGTTGCTGGAACTATGATGATAGAGCCAACCGAAAGCGAAAGCAGAAAAGAAATTGATAGATTCTGTGATGCATTAATATCAATTAGAGATGAAATTGATTACTCCCACAAATCGGACCCCAACAATCCTTTAAAAAATGCTCCTCACACGTTAGAAATGTTTATAAACGACAACTGGCCATATCCTTACAGCAAAATCACTGCTGCTTTTCCTCTTGAATATATAAGAGAAGATAAATTTTGGCCATCGGTGCGAAGGGTTGATGATGCTTACGGAGATAGGAATCTAGTTTGTACTTGCGAACCTATAGAACAGTATATCGAAGTTTAAAAGAAACTCATGAATATTCACATTTCCGGGACAGGGAGCTACATTCCAAAAATTGTAAAAAAGAATAACGGATTTGATAAAAATAAGTTTTTTACAATGCAAGGTGAGCCAATAGAAACTCCAATCAAAACAATTATTGATAAATTTAAAGCAATTACCGGTATTTCCGAAAGACGTTATGCAAAGGTAGAATTATCAACATCAGATTTAGGTTTTCTGGCCTCACGAAAGGCCATAACTGATGCAAAAATTGATCCAGAAACAATTGATTATATCATTTGTGCCCATAACTTTGGTGATGTAAAACACAAAGCGATTCAAAGTGATATTTTACCATGTTTAGCTGCTAGAATAAAGCATCTTTTAAAGATTAAAAACCCTGGTTGTGTAGCATATGATATTCTTTTTGGCTGTCCAGGTTGGATTGAAGGAATAATTCAGGCCTATGGATTTATAAAAGCAGGTTTGGCAAAAAGATGCTTAGTAATTGGTGCGGAGACATTATCCAGAGTTGTAGATAACTTTGATAGGGATTCAATGATTTATTCTGATGGTGCAGGAGCATGCGTAATCGAGCTCTCAAAAGAATCTAATGGGATAATTGCACATGAAACATCATCTCATACATATGACGAAGTTTATCACTTATTTTTTGGAAGATCAAATAATCAATTAAAAGATAAAGACACTCGCTTTATAAAAATGCACGGAAGAAAAATTTATGAATTTGCATTAAATAATGTTCCTTCAGCAATAAAAAAATGTATAGATAAAAGTGGCTATCATATTTCAGATGTAAAGAAAATATTAATTCATCAAGCAAATGAAAAAATGGATGAAGCAATAATAAAACGCCTTTACAGGCTATACAAAGTGCCAGTACCCAATGGGATAATGCCAATGACAATAAATAAACTAGGAAATAGTTCAGTGGCTACTGTTCCAACCCTTTTTGATTTACTTCGAAATGGAAAAATAACAGACCATAAAATATCAAAAGGAGACATTATAATATTTGCAAGTGTTGGTGCTGGTATGCATATTAATGCAGTAGTATATAAATATTAAATGAACATTAATAAACATTCATTAAAACGCTTTAAATTAACTCTTAACTTTGTTGATAAATGTATTTCAAAGAAAGATAGAATTTTGGATTTGGGAGTAGAAAATAATCTTTCTAATTTAATAAAGTCAAATGGGTATTTTGTTACTAATACAAAAGGGGAGGACTTAGATTTAGATTTGAGTTCATTAGACAAAAATAACTATGAGGTTGTTACGGCATTTGAAATTTTGGAGCACTTAGTAGCGCCTTTTAATGTTCTAAGTAAAATTAAAGCAAAAAAACTAATTGCCAGTGTGCCACTCAGATTGTGGTTTTCAAACGCATACAGAAGTAAATCGGATCCATGGGACCGGCACTTTCATGAGTTTGAAGATTGGCAATTTGAGTGGTTGCTTGAAAAAAGCGGATGGAAAATAAAAAAAAGAAAAAAATGGACTAACCCTGTAAATAAAATAGGTATCAGACCATTTCTAAGATGTTTTACTCCACGTTACTATATAATTTACGCAGAAAAATTTTGAAAATATATGTAGTAGTAACAATTTTCAATGAAGAAAACTTCATAGAAGATAGTTTAAAATCCTTATTAGATCAAACTTACCAGGCAAAAAAAATTTTGGTTGTAGATGATAACTCCACTGATAGGACACATGAAATTGTACAAAAAATTGAGAGTCAATCTTCAATTTTAAAATTGATAAAATATTCATCAAAGACTGGGCACTCACCAGGAAAAAAAGTAATTGAGGGCTTTAAATTTGGCTTAAAACAACTTGACGAAAATTATGATATAATTTGCAAATTTGATGGGGATGTGACATTCCCAATAAATTATTTTGAAAAAATAATTTATCACTACAAACGTAATCCAAAAATAGGCATGGTATCTGGTCTTTGCTTTGTAAAAGAAAACCAAAAATGGGTTTATGAGAATATAGCTTCGAAAAATCATATTCGGGGTCCAATTAAATCATACAGAAAAAAATGCTTTGATTCAATTGGAGGATTAAAATCTTCTGAAGGTTGGGATACCGTTGATGAATTAATTGCTTTACACAGAGGATGGGAATTTTATACTGATAAAATGTTAAAAGTAAAACACTTGAAAGCAACTGGGTCTAACTATGAAAAGTCAGTTAAGTTTAATGAAGGAAAAGCGCTTTACAAGATCAGAAGTGGAATAATTATAACACTAATATCAGCATTTAAAAGGGCTTACAATAAAAAAAGAATATCAATCCTTTTCTACTGTATAATCGGATTTCTTATAGCTATGATAAAGAATGAAAGTTTTATCGTAACAAAAGAAGAGGGGCGTTTTATAAGATATCATCGCTGGAAAAACATATACAAAAGACTTACTTCATTCACTATACTATATGTTTATAATAAATAAATTAATATAGAGTTTTTGTATTTTAAAAACTAATAATTGTTAAGAAAATATTTGGCAAAAGAACTCAACACCAAATCTCCACTAATTGAAGCTCTATCCTTAAGTAATTCATCCCAATTATTGATGTCTTGCCAAAGAATCTTTTTTAAAGCAAATAAAGCATCTGGATTATAATCGCTAAGTTCATTTGCCAGGATTTCAACTTCGGAATTTAGATCACTGTTTGACTCAAAAACGTCAGCAAACAACCCCTTCTCTCTTGCCCATTTCGCTGAGAAAAAAGTTTGAGATTTTAGTGCTAACTGAGTAAATGCTGAGAGACCAATTTTTCTCCTAATTGCTGGTTCAATCACGAATGGTCCAATCCCAATACTTATTTCACTTAGCTTAATATTAGCATATTCACTAGCATAACATATATCAGTTGTAGCAGCTATACCAACAGCTCCTCCAATAGCTTTCCCATGAACTGATCCAATAATAATTTTTGGACATGTCCTTAATGTATTGATCAAGTTTGCAAATCCCATGAAAAAATTTTTACCCTGGCTCTTAGTTTTAATATCAACCATATGGTTAAAACTTGCACCAGCGCAAAACACCCTGTCGCCTCCACTTTTTAATACTATAATATGAATATTTTTATCAACACCAGCTTTAATAATTGTTTTAATAAGCTTATTAATTAGATCTGGTGTCAATGAATTATGAGGAGGGTTAAAAAACTCAACATAAGCAACTTTTTTAATAATTTTAAGCTTTACATATGCAGACATAAATTCAATATTAAAAGTTTATTTAATTAAGTTCACAGAGTATCTATAATAGATTTCGCACTATTAAGTGCATTAGAAATACCATCTGGATTCTTCCCGCCTGCAGTAGCAAAAAAGGATTGACCTCCACCCCCTCCATCTATAAATTTGCTAATTGACTTAATAATTTCTTCGGCACTTAACCCATGAGATTCTGTTAATTCTCTTGAAACATAGCACGCTACAATGGCCTTATCATTGACCCTTGACGCTAGTATCAAAACTAAATTTTTGAAACTTTTTCCAATTTCAAAACATGTAGTTTTAATATCATTACTATCCATTTTAATTTCTTTGGATAAAAAACTAATCCCATTTAATATTTTTATTTCTTTTAATATTTCAGATTTTAGGGATTTAACTTTTTCAATCTTCAAGCTTTGAAGCTGTTTTTTTAATAAAATATTCTCTTCTTTTATGACATTCAATGATTTCAATAAATCAGATGAATTATTAAGAACTAACCTTAATTCAGTTATTTTTCTTGTGTTATCTAAATAAAATTCTTTAAGATTATCTGAGCATATTGCTTCAATGCGTCTAACCCCGGAAGCTACTGCGGTTTCTGAAATTATTTTGAAGTGCCAAATTTTCTCGCTATTCTTGACGTGAGTTCCTCCACATAGTTCAATTGATTTACCAAATTTAACTGTCCTAACCAAGTCTCCATATTTTTCCCCAAATAATGCCAAAGCACCTGTATTTATCGCTTCAGCTTTTGGAACTGATCTTTGTTCTTCAAATGGAAGTCCAGCTCTAATTCTTGAATTAACCAAGCTTTCAATATCAAAAATTTCATTAGGCATTAATTTTTTAAAATGAGAAAAATCAAACCTAAGGAGTCTTGAATTAATGGAACTACCTTTTTGTTCAACATGTTCACCCAAAGTTTCTCTCAAGGCTTGATGTAATAAATGTGTTGAAGTATGGTTACATTCAACCAAAAAACGTTTATTAGAATTAACAACAGCTAAAAAATTTTCTGTTAGGTTTTGAGGTAAGTCTCTAGTAATATGAACAGATACATTATTTTCTTTTTTTGTATCTAAAATTTCTATTTTACTACCGTCTTTGGATTCTAAATATCCAATATCACCAACTTGACCTCCACTTTCAGCAAAAAAAGGAGTCTTGTCAAATACAAGTTGAAATCTTAGGCCATATTTTTCTGAAGTTTCTTTTCTATATCGCAACAGTTTAACACTTGTTTTTAAAATATCATATCCCACAAATTCTTGACCTTTTGCGTAATTAACAATATTCCAATCGTGGGTGGATACTTTACCTGAAACTCTTGATCTATTTTGTTGTTTTCTAAGGCACTTTTCAAAACCTAATTTATCTAGGCGCATATTTTTTTCCTTTAGTATAAGATCTGTCAAATCAACCGGAAATCCGTACGTGTCATACAATTCAAAGGCTAACTCACCAGAAACAATACCAGAAGTTGACTTGTCAATAATTTGATTGAGTAAATTCAACCCTTGATCAATGGTTTTTAGAAAAGATGTTTCCTCTTCTTTGACAACATTTTTAATTAGTTCACTTTGAGTCTTTATTTCAGGATAATAATCTGACATCTGTTTTATCAAAACATCTATTAACCTAAACATAAAAGGTTGCCGCAAATTTAAAAATGTATAGCCATAGCGAACAGATCTTCTTAAGATTCTTCTGATAACATAACCAGCACCGCTGTTACTTGGTAATTGCCCGTCGGCTATTGAAAAAGTAACAGCTCTTATGTGATCAGAGATTACACGAAAAGCAATATCATTATCTTTATTTTCACCAAATTTCAATGAAGAAGTTTTTTCAATTTTAGCTATTAGCTGCAAAAAAATATCAGTTTCATATGTAGAATTTACTCCCTGAAGAACCATACACAAGCGTTCAAAACCCATTCCCGTATCAACATGTTTTTTGGGTAAATTTTTCAAAGATCCATCAGCTTTTCTGTAATATTGTATAAATACCAAATTCCAGATTTCAATCACCTTAGGGTGGTCTTTATTTACCAATTTGATACCAGGTACTTCTTTTTTATCAGATTCAGACCTTATAT
>MDTG01141875.1_pt1 | contig 10125 bp, 5 predicted proteins | sample 811421 | NCBI WGS metagenome assembly MDTG01 (sample SAMN05326645, study PRJNA326480) | marine metagenome | isolation source: seawater | place: Pacific Ocean: South East | collected 2011 | reverse complement strand
GTATTTTAAAGGGAATAATTCGTTTGTTTCTGATAATACAACTTCTTTAGATAAAGAATTTATGAACAATGTTCTATCCTACATCAATGACAATATAAATAATGAAAAACTTAATGTAGAGCATCTCGCAAGTGAATTATACTTAAGTAGAAGTAAATTATACAGAAAAATTAAAGCTTTAACGGGTGATACTGCAAACGAATTCATTAGAAAAGTTCGTTTAGAAAAAGCAAAACAACTTATAGAAAATACAAAACATACAATTAGTGAAGTGTGTTATAAAGTTGGGTTTTCCTCTCCTTCCTATTTTACAAAATGCTTTAAAGATTATTTTGACATTTTGCCTACCGATATTAGAGAATCAAACGAAGTTTCCTCTCAAAATAGGACGATTAGCAATCAATAATAAGACTGAATCCTAGATTATGAATGTTTAAATAGAATACAAAAATTTCTTGTTAAAAAAACGACGAGAGAGTGGAGGGTTATCGTATCCTTTAAAAAGATACTTTTATGACACAATTGTCTTTTAATTGATATTTATCTTTACTCTCAGAGCATATGGCAAAACCATTTTCATTAAATTCTAATCGATGCCCATATTCACTAATCCAACCAATTTGTCTTGATGGGTTTCCTACAACTAATGCATAGGGTAGTACCTCGTTTAAGACAACAGCACCTGCGCCAATAAAAGCATATTCGCCAATATCATTCCCACAAACAATAGTTGCGTTTGCTCCAATACTGACTCCTTTTTTCACCAATGTTCTTTTATACTCATCTCTTCTTTTTATAGCACTTCTTGGATTGATAATATTTGTGAAGACCATAGAGGGTCCTAAAAAAACATCATCTTCACAGATAACTCCTGTATAGATAGATACATTATTTTGAACTTTTACATTATTTCCTAAAACGACTTCTGGTGAGACTACAACATTTTGACCTAAATTACAATTTTTACCAATTACACAATTAGACATAATATGACTAAAGTGCCATATCTTGGTCTTAGAACCTATTTTACAATCAGGATCTATAACAGCGGTTTCATGGGCAAAGTAAGACTCCATATGCAAAAAACATAATGTGTTAAGAGCGTAAAAATACAATTTATTTTGAAAAGCTTTGACCAATTAATTTAGTCTATATTGATCTTCATTGGTAATATTGTATTTAACTCCTACAGGATTTCATTGGTGCATTCTTAGTTTCATTTTTGGAAATATCTAAATAATTAAACGGTCTTTCTCATAAAAAAACTATTATGACAAACAAAAAACCCAGCTAAAAAAGCTGGGTTTTGAATAGTCTATTTTGAAATTATATTACTCTACATCAATTCTCATGGGAAGGGTATATTTTACCCCTACTGGTTTGCCTCGTTGTCTTCCTGGCTTCATTTTAGGCAGCAGTTTAACAATTCTAATGGCTTCCTTCTGTAGTCTTGGGTGGGGAGCTTTTGCTCTAATTCCTACGATATCACCAAATTTATCTATTTTGAAAAGCATAATTATTCTTTTCTTCCCTGGAGATAAGCCAAGATCATTTGGTAAATCAGCATCGAATTTCCTTTGAAAATGTTTTTGCATTTTTTTATTAAAACAAGCCTTTAGTTCAACCTTATTTCCTTTACATCCAGGAAAGACTGGCACATCCTCTATAATGGTAAATGGCACATCCTCTATAACTTCTTCTGCTTCTTCAATTTCTTCGATTTCTTCTACTTCAACAGCTTCTGTTTCATCAGTCTCCGTTGATTCTATAATTGTTTCCTCAACTTCTTCCTCATCTTCAACAACTTCTATTTTTTCTGGAGCTGGTGGTGGGGGTGTTTTGGGAATTTCTGGCTCAATACGTTCTGTAATTGGTGTTTCTTCATCCATATCAGCGTCCATTGAAACATCTCCTAAGTTTCCAAATTCACGATCAAAAGTTTTTTTCTCAATAGCAGCATAGGTAATAAAAAGTGCCAGAACTAAGCCTAATTGCATGAATAATTTACTGTAGTTCTCTAAGTTCTCCTTCGGATTTTTCTTAATTTCCATTACTGAAAGATTTTTTTATAGTTTGCTAATTTAACTAAATTATTGTTTGATTTACAAGATTTAACATTAAAAAACTTCTATTTTTTTTTCAAAAAAATGAAATGCCAAAGCCCCAATTACTACTCCAACACTGTTTGCTAGTATGTCTAAATAACTTGCTGTTCTGTAGGATGTTAATATCGATTGTAACACTTCAATAAATATGCCATAAAGTATACAACAAAGAATTAGGTGTCTGGTATTTTGGGGAGAGAATTTTTTTTGATGAAGAGCATAAAACCATGAAAGCGTTAGAAAAAAATACGCTATTAAATGGTTTAATTTGTCTTGTAATAACAAAATTCTTGAGGCTACTTTATCAACTCTTGCAAGACTAATAATAGCGATAAAAATTGTAATAACTATGGCTATAAAAAGGGCATTAGCCTTCAATAATTTTTTGATATGTTTCAGCATCTAATAAATCTCCTATTTGTGAATTATCATAAATTGACACTTTTATCATCCATCCTTTTCCATATGGATCTGTATTCACCAACTCTGGTTCATCTTCTAATATTTCATTGAATTCAATAACTTCACCAGACAGTGGCATAAATAAATCTGAGACTGTCTTAACCGCTTCTACAGAACCAAATACATCGTCTTTGTCAAGAGTGTCATCTAATGATTCTACCTCTACATACACAATATCTCCCAATTCTCCTTGCGCAAAATCTGTAATTCCTACAGTTGCTGTATCTCCTTCAACTTTAACCCACTCGTGGTCTTTTGTATATTTTAAATCTAATGGAATATTCATGTTACATCCTTTTTTTGTTAGTTTCCTCCTAAATTATAAATAAAATTAAATCCAGCGTTTATTGACTGTCTTGGAAATGTTGTTGAAATAGCATATTTAGACGTCTGATGGTTATAATAAAACGACGCTGTTAAATTACTATTTAATCTGTAATCTGCCGATAATTTTATTGAAAATAATTTTTGACCACCACTGATTTGATCATTATCAGAATTTACAGACCTAACAATGGTTAAATTATCTCTTAATGAAACATCCGCTCGTAAATTAACATCACCTTTAAGTGTCACTTTTTTTCCAGTAAATGACGTTTTCATTTTTACATCTTTAAATACATAGCCAAAACCAAAAATATATTCTTTCCCCTGAATATCTGTAAGTGTGCTATTATTAAAATTCATTGTTAAGGTTCGATCTCTTTTTACTTCCCCTCTCATAGAAAAAGAGTTTTTCATTTTCATATCAATACGAATCAGCGGTGAAAATTCATCAACCAAAGTTGCCGATGATACTAGGATATTGGGCTCAAAATTTCCTGCAGAATTTGTAACCGTAGGATCGTTAGGGTCAAATTGGAGGTTATTTGTAAAACTTGACACAGTATATGACGATTTATACCCGTGAGTGATACTGAAACTACTAAAATTCTTTTTAAACCATTTATACTTCATTAACCCAGTATATCGAAGATTCCATGTTGGAATTGGAATATTCCTAAAAATTCCTAATGTAACTTTTTCTGCATCTTTTCCTGAGTAGGCGGCTAAAAATGCAGGTAATAACACATCTTGACTACTATTACCATAACCGATAATTGTCCCATCTATGGGGTCTATATTGGCAGGGTCATTAATATCTATTCCGGCCTCTTGTCCTAATCTTCTAGAAATAGCAACTCTATTTGTTCTTAATTGTTGAAACAGTTGATCTCCATCTTTAAATGCTGTAGAAAACATGGAATGACTTGTGCTGAAATTACCCGTGATAAAAGCGGGAATTGTTTCGTCGATATATCCATTTCCTCCTGGATCATTTGAATCAACTCTAATATCAAGCTGTTGAGATAAACTTCTAGTATTAATTTTATTTCCAATAATTTCAATAGTCAAATCTTTTACCGGTTTTAATGAAAAATTAAAGTCTAGTTTATCGTAATGTGTTCTAATATAAGTTTTATCAAAATACTCTTCACCATCAGCTCTTGGAGCAATAAACCACCCATTTTCAAGTGCTTTATTTCTGATGTCTACCTGACTTCCAAAAACAAATCCTAGTGAAGGAGCCATTCCTCCATCAAAATTATTCCTTCCTAAAAATCCAACTTCTGGCTCATAGCCTGGCAATAACTGACCATTATTTTCCGAATAGCTAATTTTTCCGGATTTTGTTGAGGTAATTACATCATAAAATCCTTTCAGTACTTTCTGCCCAAAAGGTTGTTTTTTTCTTTTTCTTTGTGAAACTTGTTTGGTTGGAGAAAGCTTTTCAGAGGAACTATTAATCGTTTTTCTTCTGTTTTTCTTCTTAACAAATAAATTTTCAAATTTTGTGTCTTTATAAAGTTTAGCAAAATTCAAATTCCCTGTTACATTATGAGTATTTGCATTCTGAATCAAATTCCCAACTCTTTCAATAATTGTTGGGTCTTGAGAAGTTGCTTTCCAATCAAAATCTGCCGTATAAGCATAATCTAAACTTATAAATCCTAGATATGGAATTTTATTAATTGGTAATTTATAGGAGGTATTTAATTTCTGATTGTATTGGGTAGGTCTGCCAGTATTAAAAAAGTTATTAAATATTTCTAAGCCCTCTCCATTTCCAAAATTATCGTAAATATAACTATTAGTGGCATTAAAATTAACAGTCAATGATTTAGTTAAATTAAAAGCAATTGCATAATCCCAATCAAACAAAAATCTTCGTTGCCTTAATGTTGGTTGTGGGCTAAGTTCTTCTACAAGATTTCTTGATTTTTGTTCATTAAAACTTCTATCAATCCTAGAATTGATAGCAAGACTAGCAGGAATAGGATTGAAATTAAGGTCTCGAATCAATTGTAAATATTTGCTTTTAAGTAATTGTTTTTTCTTAAAAGGCTCTAAAAACAGGGGTTGAAATGTAAAATTATAGGATGCAGATGCATTGACATTTTGGTTCACTGCTCTCTCTATATTATAATCTCTATGTGATTCCTCATTAAAAGAATACGAGACAGATACGTTTTCTATATCATAAAATCTAGGTTTCCTCGAAGATTCTAAATTCCGTTTTTTTCTTACATTGATGAAGCTGATACTTTTTCTTTTTGTATAATTTCTTGAGACATCAGTTCCTCGAGGAAGGTTAGAGGGTAAGTTTGCCGCATCAACCTCACTAAGTTCTATGTCTTGATATTGAGGATCAAACTTTGGATCTATAAATTTTTCACCAACACTGTAATTCATAGGTAATTCAATCCCCCATTTAACAGGCATCATTCTTCCTAAATTAATACTTGTAGAAACATCATATTCTTTAGATTCTTCTAGCGATCGTTGACTTACTTTGTCTTCTACATTTCCAAATCCAACTGTTTGCATTCTACCGGTCAAAGAAACAGCAGCAACATCCGCAAAAGTAGCATCTGCACTAACTACCGCGGCCCAACCTCCATCGTTATCAAATCCTGCTGATCTAAGTTCATTAAACCAAATTTCTGCACTTTTTTCTGTTGGTGAATTATTTTTAATCCCTAACATAATCGTACGAATTTGAGATAATGTTGGATACCCTTTCACTTTTATAATATAGTCTTCATCACCATCACTTGTGGCCGTAAACAATTCATTAACAGGAGCATTTGCAACATCTCTTGCTAGTTTCGTTTTTCCTAATTTTTCAAGAAGAATCTCTAGATTATTTGCTTCAGGCCATACATCAAGAGGACTTGGGTTTGTTAAATTAGTTGACAGTTCTAAAGGTAACTCTATTTGATAAAAATTATCGTTCAAATCTGTTCCAAGTCTTATGATAGAAATCATGTCATTATTTTCGACTGAAGGGTCAGAAGGCGCTTCTAAATGCATAAACATTTTTAGTTCCTTATATCTACGCAAATCAACACTGATGTTTTTATAAATCGCTCTAATTTTATTTTGGGGAAGATTTGTTACTTTCAAGGTAACCGATTGTTCATTTTGCTGTTGAACGGTTGTGCTTCCTTGTAATCTTTCTCTTTCGATACCTGGTGGCAATTCATATCTACCTTCATTTTGCTCAATATTAACAACTCCAACCTCAAAATCATTTAATTCTTGTTGTGTTAAGGCTTGATCTGGACTAATATCAGGGTCTAAGGTCCTGCTATATCTTCTCCAATCTCCTCTAACTAAATCTAACTCTCCGAAGCGGAGAACTACTGGCATTTTAAAATTGGTCATAAACATTCGTATGAATCGAATGCTATTAAAATCAGAAATTCCATTGATCTTTTGCTCTGGCCTAACATTTCTGATAGGAATCCTAAATTGATACCATGTAGCTGTTTGGGGTTGCCCATTGTTTAAAGTAACTGTTGATTCTTTTTTGTCGACAATGAAGTTCTGCCCAACAATCAAGTCACTACTATTGAGCGAAACCTTGTATTCAAAATAACTTTCAACCGTATTCATGGTCTGATCCTTATTGATGTCTTCTACATCTGGATATGTTGTTGCTGAAGTTGGATAAGATTCTGTCGATTGATTTAAGGTTGGTGAGTTCCCTTGTGTATTATTAAACAATTTGTATCTCTTAATGATTGAAGCGTCGGAGGTTTCAAAATCACCGCCTCTATAGTACCTATAGTTGTCCGATGCAGGATCATTCATACTCGCCAAGGCTGGATATTTTATTCTTTCCTCCTCATCTGTTAACCCATCCAATCCAATATCTTGTCTAGTTCTTGATGCATCGTCTTCATTAAAAGCATAAATAATGGAAGGATTGACAGGTATATTCCCCCAGGCAGTAGCAGTAACATTATTCGAAAGGTCATCTGTAGGAAGTCCATTTTCATACATTTTACGATTGTCTTTTAGGATGTCTTCAGAAATATTTCCTAGGTTAAAAAACAAATCACCAACCTGATTTTGAGGGTCTTGTGGATCAATATCATTGGGCAATCCTTCCTCATTGGTAATCGAATAATTGGTATATGGATCCATGAGCCAAAACTGAATGTACTCAACATTTGCTTGTTCAAAATTGTTTGTTGTTAATGGCCGCATAATTCCTCCCCATCTATCCTGAGGATTTTCAAGAATTTCTGGATTTGTAATATCTGATGGTTGTTCAAAATTATAAGGACCTCTTTCACTAGGGAAGTACGCTAAATCAAGAGTTCTTACAAGAGTTTGTTGAGTAACATCTAATTCTTGATTTGGAAACAATTCATCAAAATTAATCTGTCTTGTTTCAGCTCTAGAGAGCTCTTCAGCGTCAATATTGGAAGGTGTATTTCCTGCCCCATAGAAAATAGGATCTATTGAATACCATGCAAGCCTTGCTCTTTGATTATTATACGCTAAATCATTACTTAAATTTCCATTAAAGTCAGGAAATAAAGGGGTATCTGGTGTACTTGCAGTATACCATTGCAATGGTGTCAATAAACTAATGGGTATTTGAGAAGCCTCAAAATCGTCTACATAAGCGGTTGTAGAACCCGCTACATCAATTCCGCTTGGCGATCCTGGAATTAAATATGCCATATCCGCTCTTACTGATAGATTTGAGGGTGCATCTGTATCAACAAAAGGTAATTTATTTACTAGTTTGGTAAATAGAGGCATTTCAGATGAAAAATCTACATTCATCCCCAGTATTGTATTATTAATTGGCTCTCCTCCAAAATTTACCTTAGGTGTTAAAGGTCTTTCATTTACATTTAAGATAGTGGCTCCTAAAATGAAGTTTTCGTTGAAATTATGTTCAATATCAACTCCCATAAAAGTTTTTCTTTGCTGGTTAAATACAGCGTTATTTTCTGTTGAAACCTGAATAGGAATACCTGATGACTGTAAGCCCGGATCTAAAATCTGAACTCGTCCAGCCATATAATCTACCACATAATCTATTCCCTCTACCAATTGTCTTCCCCCAGCAGTAACCGTTACTGATCCTCTAGGAACGTTATAGGCATTTAATGGAATTCCTCCGCTATTTTCAGATTTAAAGTACCCTTTTAGGAAAAATTTATCTTTGTTCTGATTGTTGTTTTTTACGTTGATTTTTGTGTCTAAATACAACTCTTCAAAGCCAAAGGTGTTAAAATCTGTTGTGTTTGGATCAAATCCAATAGCATCTAGATTGCTAATCATTAAATCCTTCCCAAAAGGCTCTGGTTGAGGAAAAATTATATGTCCATTCTGAGAGTTAACTGTAATTCCTTCGATATAATCAAAGTATCCATCTGGTGTTTGAAATTGGGTTTGATCTAATCTATCTAAATTCATTACCTGTAATAGTGGAATATTGGCAATTGACACAAGTTCTCCGTTTTGATTTATCTCTGTTTCTGCATTCTGAAAGGTGTTTGAGGAGGTTCCTGTTTGATCGTCTCTATATTGAATTTCAAAACGAAAACCCTCATTTGTTAGCGGAGAAGCCCCTAATGCATATACATTTTTCATCATTAATTTCCAAGTAGGAAAAGCTTCTTCTTCACCTGCAATTGTTCTTTTTGTTGTTAGAATCTCACTTCTTAAAAGTTTAACGACTAAATTTTCTGGTGATACAATACCATCATTTGAAAACTCTCCTACTTTGAAAGATGTTTCCCCGTTAGAAGCTCCTACAACAGTATATTCATAAGCAACGGCTAGTACTTCTCCATCATTTAATCTTCTATTTAATGAAATAAAACCAAGCTTATTATTTAACGTATATTCATTCGGTTGTAATTTTCTAGCGTTTTGTAATAAACTATAATCCGTTCCTTGACTCATCCCGAAAGTTCCAGAAAGATATCCATCCACAGTGGCAATATCTCTCACCTGTGAATTGGATAAGGCATTAGAGATATTATTAGATTCATTTGTTGGTAATTCAACGCCGTTAACAGAAGGAGCTGTTGGGGAAGGAAGAACCAAACCATCAATACTAACAAAGTTTTCTAATGTAGGCTCTGCAATATCTGCCAAAGCAACTATACTTCTAAAATCTTCAACAGAGGCATTTCTATTGGTTATCCAAACTTCAATTCTAGTAATGTTAACTGGACTACTAATTAGCGGATAATTTTTTAGTGATTTTGAATAATTTTCTCTAAAATATTGTGAGAGGAAAAAATGTCTGTCATTGTCATAATCTGTAGCTCGTAATTCAAATTCTTGTATAGATGAGCCTCCTTCAGCAGTGATAGTAGTACTTTCTGAATTTTGTTGAGAAAAAACAGCGGTAATATTTGTTTTCCCAAATTGAAGTTTTGTCTTTAATCCAAATAAACTTTGTGCACCATTAATCAACGAATTTTTTATTGGCATTGAAATATTTCCTGCTTCAATTCCTTGGATGATTGAATCATCAGCATATGTATTATCTGAAAGTGATGGTGGATTAAATTCTACCCTTATAAGGTTTTGAAAATCAAAAGTAGATTGTGTGTCATAATTGGCAGTTATCTTTAATCTTTTTCCTACCTCGGCTTGAATTCCTGCATTAATTTGTTGGTCAAAATCAAAAGTAAAACTACTTCTATTTTGTTCTGATAATTGAGGGTTGTCTGTATTTTGATAAATAAATCCTAGCTTTAAATTAATATTTCCTGTTGGAGTGATTTTTATTTGATTGCCCCCAAAGACCGTTTCAAAAAACTTAGAATTTACATAATAGGTCGGTAATAGATCTTTCTTCGCTGAAGTGTTTTTACTCTTTTGAGCTTCGACTTTACTCTTGAAATATTCCAACATATCTCTTTTCAATCGATATTTTTCATACTCTCTGAGAGTCATGAAAATGGGTGTTTTGATATAATAATCACCTACCTTCTCTACAAAAATATATTTTTCGAGAGTTTTATCATAAATCACTTCAATTTCAGAGGGATAATTTAATCTCATTTTACCCGTTTGAAAATGATTAAAATTATATGTTAGATCAAGAGTGTCCTTATTTTTTGAATTTGTTTGTGCGACTGAAATCGTAGCAAAACCTACAAAAAACAAACTGCATATAATGTATTTTTGAAACCAGTTCAATGGACTATAAATTCTTTAGTGCTTTTTTAATTAATAATTCTACCGATTCATC
>MDTG01317999.1_pt1 | contig 10126 bp, 17 predicted proteins | sample 811421 | NCBI WGS metagenome assembly MDTG01 (sample SAMN05326645, study PRJNA326480) | marine metagenome | isolation source: seawater | place: Pacific Ocean: South East | collected 2011 | reverse complement strand
TTTTGTGAAGAACAAAACGCGATCGAGGGAGAACCTTTTTCTCAGGAACCTCCAAGCATAGACACGTACTTAAAACTGCATAAAGCCACTCGCAAAGCATCTAGAAAATTAAAAATTGGTTTAACGACTGCCCCTCCCGTGCTAGATTTTTCTATGCGAGAAGAACTGGCTAAGCCTTCTGTTTCTAAAATTTTAAACACTGAAGCCACTACCACAGCAGCAATGAAACAACTGTCATTAGTCCAACCGACTCCAAAACATGTAAATCTTAAACCTGCCTCTACTGTGAGCTTTGAAGAATTTGTTTTGAATAGTTCAGATAAAAAGTTTTTGGATGCAGTCTTTTTTCTACCAAAAGAGTGTACAAAAGAAATGGCAAGCACACCAGAACAATTTGTTAAACAGCACGCCTTTGCTAACAAAGGGCTTGTACTCAATAAAATGAAGCTTTGGATTGATAAAATGGCATCCAATCCTGCGGAAGCAAATAAAATTAGCATTACTTCCATGTCAGGCCAAAAACATTTTATTGGTCACATAGCTTTTAATTTTACATCGTTTAGAAGCTTTTACAAAAACAAAGATGAAATTCCTTTTATAAAGCTTATGGGCAACAGCAAAATTGGGCAGTAAAAAAGGAATTAAAAAGTGTAAGGCAAACAGATTGTTTTGTACGTTGTATCAAAAGATGCCAATCGAATAATGCATTGTGTTGGTCGATCTTTGTAACAAGAAAAAGAAATGGCTTCTCTTTCTGTGCTTATTGTTTTTTCAATTGGCCCTAAATTTAAGAAATCGTTGAAGACTGTAAGCAAACGACTTGTTCCGTATTCCAAAAGCAAGGGATAGTTTTTGCAAGCAGCTTCTATCTGTAAATTTTCTAAATTATGTAACGTCCCGGATAAGGCTAGAGTTGGAATAGGATGGTACTCGTCATTTACAACAGGTGTAAAAGATTTAAAAAGACCATCTTCTAAAGAAGAATTAAATAAAGGTTCAGTTTTACCTTCACACAAAAGCATGGAAAAACATTTTAAAGAGTAATGATTAAAATTAAAATTTGAATTGTAAACAATAGCCTGCCTGACTTGTTTATACTCTAACTTACCATCATCTAACACACACGCTAACTTATTTTCTTTCGTAACCTTTGTTGCATGCTTCCAGCCCTCTTCTGTCAAGACTTCGATTGGACTTAAGACGCTCATCGTTGTTTTTACTTTAACATTACGAGTATAAACTTTACACTACCCCAATAGTAATTACCATGTTTGCCTTTGTAGAAAAATTAAACTTTCAGAAAGATTTTTCGTTTACTGGAAGTATTACAGAACATTACAAACATGAAATTAAAACATTATTTGAGGATTTAAAAAAAGGAGGAAACCATCACATTACAAAGACAATAGCATTTAAAATTTGGTTAGGATATCGTTTAAAATGTCAACACAGCACGTTTTCTACGCAAAATGCAGTAAAAGCTAATGACAATCTTTGCAAACGTTATAACATCATATACGCTGGCCCGATTTTGTTTTGAGTCTAGAAATTAAATGCTGAAGCAACTCCTCTAAAAACATCACTGGTTTGTCATTAAACCAATCCAAATCGATTTCTAGATTACCATCTTCGTCTTCGTTTCTTAATTTGTGTTTGTGCATTAGGTCAAAGAAAACTTCTTCGGACGGATTTATTCCATTTCGTAAGTGTTTCTTTATGTACGGTAGAATTTCTTTTCGTTTGTTCTTTGGTTTCTCCTGCTCTGTTGCGATCTCCCATTCATAACAGTCATATTTGTCGCACAACTTTTCAGTTATTTCTTTCTGTCTTTTTTGAGCTTGTTTGTAAAACCGCCACTGTTCCTCCATTTTTTAAAATCAATTATATAACTTGTTGATTAAAATGTGTAAGAGAGCTATTTTGACAGGCTTTTTTAATTACTGACGAAAATGGCAAATGTATTTTTTAGAGTAAATTCCGAAAAAGTAAGCCCAGTGGTTTCTGTTAATGAAATTTTAGAAAATGATGATTTAAAAACGAACACGGAACAAATGAAAGAGCGGGCGAAGAATTTGTCTATTGAAGGAAAAAATAATAAGTTGTTGGAGAAAGCCGTTGAATTTCAGGCAAAGCAGGATCAAGCTTTAATACATGCGCTTAAAAACGACTGGTATAATTTTGTTATGCAAGTAGCTGGTTTTAGCAACGAGTCAATTACAAAATTTTACAAAGACGATAGCGGGGATAAAAACCAGGCTCAGCCCCTTGCTAACACCCCGCAAATTGGTCAGATCGCACAAATCAACGCAGCTGTATCAGGAGAAGGTGGCGGCCAAGATGGCAAAGAGTTGGGAGATTATCTAAAGACAAGACAATATTTCTTGCAAACGCCAGAAGTGCGAGGATACATATTTCTCACGCCAATATGCTATTCACATGTATGCGAGGCAGTCTCTTTGCTAGAAAATATGTGCCACACCAAAATCAACGTAGATAACTTGGTTGGGTCTCAGCATGCAACTATGTTTGCACGTCTGGTGAGCACTCGAATACAAATCTCTAGATTTCTATCTGGTAGATACTATTCCCTGTCGGCAAATTACGATCGTTTGAGAAAACAACAATTTTTTCTAGTTCAATATTTTAAGAAGAATTTAAGTTCAAACACTTCTCAAAGAACGTACAAAGAAGAAACGGCGGCGGGTGGCCTTTTTGCGCAATTAGAAGGTTTGTAAACACAGCAAGTGTTTTTATATGGAGAACCAATTTGCAGAGACAGTATTGGAGTTCTTTTATAAGCAAGAGAAATCAGTGAGGCTAGGTATACTACAGTATTATGCGTTTGAACCACCGAATGGAATGTACTTATTCTGGTCCGCGCACAAAGATGAACGTTTATCAAAAAACGCACAGAAGGCATCGATTATACTAGATGAATTTTTTCTTACAAAAAAAAACAATTACGTCTCGTTTGAGTTGGCCCACCGTCAGACTTCAAAATTATTTAAGCGTTTATATTTAGAGAAAACAAATGAGCTGTCCTTGGAGCAATTTAGAAGTCGATGAGCACATACATTCAGTTTTGGAGGAAGTGTATGATGTACTAAAAAGTATAAGAAAACATCAGCTTCAAATCACCAGTACCCAATGCGAGTCGTTTCAAAAAACAATAGACATATTAGCAAACATGATTTCAAAACAAAATAAAATGATAAAAGAAATTAAAGTTAATTCAATAATGAATCAATCTCGCTATGAAACTATTCTTAACATACTAGCAGAACAGCAACGGCAGACAATAGAATTTTTGGAAAAACAAGTAAAGGATAATTTTATTAATATTAATTCTTAGTTACTTAATTACATCTACTAATGACATTACAAGTAAAAATATAAAGATGAAAAGAAAATCATTGCAAGAAGAAAATATGAACGAAGCAATTGAAATTACCTACACCAAAGAGCAGTACCAACGGGCCGTTGAAAGGGCGAAACAGCATCCTGATCGTTCAAGAGATCCCAGTAGCATTACTAGAGGTTATGGATTGATAACAGGGTGTTTGGGTGAGATTATAATAGAAGATTATTTATTAGAAATTGCGGAAGCAGACAATGATGAAAAGAAAGACATTAAAAGCAAGTTACAATTCGACATTCGTCTAAATAATGGCACAAAGTTAGAAGTGAAAAGTAAAGGACAATCTGTCAATTCTTGCCCAAACTTCTATGATTGCTCCGTTTCGGCATTCAATTCTAAGCAACAAACTGACCATTACGTCTTTGTTCGTATCCAAGGACGTAAGCTAAGAAAAAGCTATGGCTTTGACCACTCGCAATCGTCAAAAGCATGGATTTGTGGATTGATTGAGAAGGAGGAAATGATCAATCCAAAACGCTTGCTGAAGCGTGGTACAATCATTGAAAATTCTTCGTACTTTAAATATAAGGCCAAGTCGAACTGTTACCAAATAAAAATTTCAGAATTAAAACCATTGCAAAAAGACTTTGGTAAAAAGGTTGATTTGATTGCTGAAGGGCAGCTTACTTTTAAAAACTCTAGTTTTCAACAGTTTGCTGAGCAAGAAGAGGAAGACGAATACTTTTTCGTTAGACATGATCCACACCCTGCAATAACCGGATACTATCAAGGGTTGAATGAACTAACAACTGAAGATAGAAAGCATTTTGAAGAAAACGTTGATAGGTATATCCAGAAATTAATACCAGACGGCAAATATGAAGTGCAACGCTTTAAAAGAGTATAATAATACCAAGTAGATAAAATATAAAAAAATGCTCATAAGAAGTATAAACGCTAGCAAATGGTTTGATGCATTACACACTATGTATTCGTTTAATATGAATGAAGTATTAGTGGAAAGCAAACCTGTGTACTTAACCAAACCTTCCAATTACTTTAATGTAGACTCAAGTCAAGTTGTTTTTGTTTGGGTCTATGCATTATTAAAATACCCAAATGGTACTATCAAAGAGGTCACTGCAAAGCTTGGAAAAGAGTTTGCATTTTGTGGGTTGCCTCGCCTATTTTCTTTTCTAAGAAACAACGAAGACCGTCATTTGAGTACAAGAATTGTCTCGTTTCCGGCACACTGGGTGCCTACTGTAGAATATCAGCAAGGCGATTTTTTAAGTCAAGATTTGCTACCTCCGTCTTCGGGACCAGAACCCTTAGTTGACCATCCTGCTCTTCAGCGCTTGTAACTGCAACTGGTTTATCATTATGATAATATATTTTCTGTGGCATAAGTTGTAACATAAAAACGTCTTCTGTTTCTTCCTCTGTGTGGTATTTTAGGATGGGCAACACGTATTGTTGTTGCGGTAAAAGATTGTGACAGAGAAAAAAGTCTATGCTCCCATGTTTTAAAGTTTCACACATGTTTTTTAGTTGGTGCAAGAAAAACTTTGGTGAGGGCAGAACATGCCTGCCTTTAACCTTTTTATTAAATTCTACCGCATCTACTCTTGTAGCTATTTCTTTAGAAAAATTAATAGCACTAATATGATATGCACAGAAAAGTAAGCAGATAATTAGACGCATAATTTTAATTAAAAAAGAAACCCTTATAAATGTAACTTGGCTGTAAGAACAATTATATACAAAAAAATGAAAACATTAGAAGCAGAAGCCATTCCTAAAAGAAACGATTCAAGTGATCGATTTTGCGTTTATTTAGAACGATTTGTGTGTTGGTTACTCATTAGTTTTATAGTAGCGTTCACACTAACGGTAATTTACGAGTTAAGAGAAAGCATGCGTTTACACAATTATGCCTTTCGAAAAACTTTAATTATGGACAATATGTTGGAATTAGCGCATAAAAAACACATACACCCTCAGAACGTTCAATATTTTATGCCATAGAAACTCTTTCACCTGACAAGTATGTAGCAAGCGATACACTCATTCGTTTGTTGTACTCTTCTTTGTTTTGAGAATTTGGATCACCGTAAGCTGAAAGCCACTCTAGTTTGTTCTCTTTGGCCAACTGTATAATTTCATCTTTTGTGGCGTCAACAGGTTGAAAAAGTTTCATTAATTGCTTTTCGTCAGTTGGTAGGTTGCCTTGCAGTAAGCACTGGCTAGTAATCGCAAAAATCTTTTGAATTACTTTTTTTTCTTTAGAGTTCATTTTAATTAAAACACTTAATATTCTATTATATCTTTTTCTTTGTTATGCCTTTGCACATCGATGTAAGAAGAACAATGACATTACATTTGTCATAAGTATGAGTACATAAAATATTTCTGTGTTGTTCCCATTGATTGCGTTTACGTTAAGTAATCTTGTACTAACACCAGATAATTCTTCAGATAATACTGCGCCTAAATTTAAAGTAGACATGTACAACGAATAAAATGTTCCTTCGTAATTATCTATTGTTAAATCTGCTGCTTTAACAACTAACGGCATAAAAGCTATTTGGGTGAAAAAACTCCCAATTGCTGCTTTTAGGATCATGTAAGCCGCTGCATCTATGGTTATCCATCGATTGATAAGCAAAAGGTTGGTATTGATGATCAGAAAAATAACACACTGTGTTAACATGATGACACTTTTCCAATTTTTATTTTTTAATTTGTAATTAAAGAACAGGGACGCTACAATCATAAATATACAGGAAATTGCGTCAGATAGTGCAAATGTAAATGGTTGAATATTTTTTGCTTTTTGAAAGTAGTATTGCAAAATTGCAAAGTCGCTAACAGGAAGTGCGAGTATGAAAAGCGTGAGTACGAAGAGCCAACGTTCAGGGTACATGAGTGCGTTGCATATTTCTTTACAAGCTTTGCAAGTAGATTTATGGAGTTTGCCGCTGCCACCGCTGCTGTTGTCAGCGCTGTCCCCGATGGGCAAAATGTTCAACCTCCAGCCACTGAAAACCCCAATAAAGTGAAAAAGACTAATAAACAGAAACGGGTTGGTAAGAAGCGCAAGGCCTCCAGAAAGAAAACTCCCAACAAGGCTCCCAAACGAGCGAGAGGCAAGAACAAAGGATTGCAATCGGCCCTTCCCGTGGACAGTCTCACAACTGTTAATTCTTCGAACCATGGCAGCGTCTTGACAAACGTCAGCAAAGGAAGAAAAAAAGCTAGACAGAAACCCAAAAAAAAGGACAACAAAAAGGTCGTTAGTGTAAAACAAAAACGAAAACCAGCAAAGGCCGGAAAGGCCGTAAGCGATAGCAATCTGAATGTTTCTACTGACAACCCTACTGACGATTTCTTCGGAAAAGAAAGCGGTGAGGGGCTTCATTGCCCAAGGGAAGGAGATTACGCCAGCGACGTAGGCCAACTCGGAGGGATCGAGCCTGCATTCTTCGACCAAAAAGTAGCGCATGACAGTTACAGGGATAGTGAGAAGAAGCCCCAAACTGAAGTAGCAGAACAGCATGTCCCAGTTGGCAAGCAGGTACTTCGTTTGATCAATTGGGAGCATTTTGGGTTAATCTTTGAAGAGTATTGTATGTGCACAGAAGTGTCAATGTCGAAAAAGTAGGGCTTTATTGTAGTATGTTTTAATAGTATGTACTAAATTATGAATCCGTGCGTTTTATCTTACACTGCATCTATTTTTCTAGCTCTGGCCGTTTTTAGCTTTTCAAACCATTGTGATCCACACGGGCATTTGGAATTATAAATACTTTCTATGTACATAGTTTGTTTACAAAAGAGACACATTACGTTTTTTATTACCGCGTCATATTTTTTCGTTGTTGTAGGCTGCTGTGCTTTCGGTACCAACTGCAAAGACGTATGGTTAATCTTACCTTGCTTCGATTTTATCATTGCTAATACTTGGGGGAATAGGAATGTTGTCTAGTGTCAGTTCCACAGCATAGTACACATTTTGCATAGTTTTCATATGTTCTGGCATTTCATCTAACAACTGGTTCAAAGAAGCATCCAAGTTTGTGTCCATGTGGCATTTGGAGCGATCTATCAGTTTGCAAATGTCTAACGCTTCTTTGGCAGCAGTGTAGGATTCGTTTGCCATGTCTCCTGATTCTATTTTTTCTTTGTCTCGTACAGCCAAATGCTCGTACAGCAATGCACGTGCAATTAGGTAATGGTTCAATGCTATTTCTGAAAAGTATGGTAAATGGTACGAAACCATACCAGAGCATTTCATACTAGAGGACAACGCTACGGATCGTTGGATTCCTTTTATTTTTAAAAGCTTGCTTCCATTTACAACGTACAATAGATTCTTTACGTACTCATCCGTACAAACGTACGGGCAGTTTGGGTAGATCAATTCAGAAGTTTTCCAAGCGGTAAGTATGTTTCTACACTGTTTTAACAAATGCACTGAGGCTGTGTAATTATCTTGGCTAGCAAAAAGCTTTTGAGCCAGAGAGAGTGTAGTAAAATACAATTCAAACATAAGCGATGTGCTATGGTATTCTTCTTTATCAACGTTCCAAACAAAGCCTAAAGGAGAGGACTCTTTTACCCGTTCTAGTTTTGACGCCATTAATTCGACCAACTGCTTCTGGTACTCGGCTCGGCCCTCTACTGTGTCTTTGTCTCTCAAAGACGACAATCGCAAAAGGCTGTAAATGTTAAAAGCATCACTCTTCAGAGCATCTTCAAAGCAAACAACAGAAGATGGAAAGATGTTAAAACTGTTTGTTTTGGTAGTCTCAGCTTTTAAATTTGACATAATGTTATATTTACATCCCTTTTTTTATTTATATACTCACCCCTTCTATGACACCAGAAATCATTCTTTCTCTTGTCTTCCTAGCACTTGTTTTGTTAGGTTGTGCATATTTTGCAAAATTGCGACGTAGGAACCGTGTAAAGCGATACGTAGTCGGGTTCAGCGATTTTTCTACTTCAACAGTAGAGGAAGAGCCACAACCTCCTCAAGATAAAACTTTAATTGACCTAGAACATTCAGACGTTCGTTTTGAGATTGATTACGAAGAAGAGGAAGACGACCCGTAGTTTTTAAAAGCAGTCCAGTTCTTGCCACCTGTTTTACGATACTGATTGTACGTTGTTATCCGTTTTCCTGTAAAGTGGCTTCTGCAATCTTTCTGCATTTCTAAGACTCGTTTGTGTTGAACGTGAGGCCCGTTTGTAATTGTTGTTTTAACGTAAGTTTTGATTTCAGACATGGGCAGTTGTACATAGTTTACCAGTTTATTCGTTATATAAGTGTTTTGAAAGAAAAGCAACCATGATAACTCTTTTCAATTTAATTCAATGCAATTTGTTAAAACCATGTGATCATTTATTTTTTCTCTACAAATCATTTAAATTTACGTGCCAAGTTAACGACTTGGGTGTGATGTACAACTTTAAGTGCAACGGTAAGGTTGTGTTTACAGAGCGGTTACCATTTGATTCTTTAAGTATGTGGGCCGATACGTGCATCCAAGAAATAGCAAATGAGTACGTAACGCGGTTTTCAAGTTTTAAGCGTACAAAGCATTTGGAAAGCGGTTTATCCTTAAACACCATCCGGCAACTTTACTCTCAATTTGTTGTTCCAAAAACTCCTGTAACAACTAATTCCATTGCAGCCCAACGTCAGTACATTTCCACGTTGACTCGCTATTGCAAAGCTTTGGAACAGAGCCTAACACACTGGGAAAGGTACTGGATAGGGAAAGAAAAACGACCACCAGAAACAATACATTTTAAACCGTCTGCTTTGAAAACTATTCTTGCTCTAGAAGATGAGTACAAGCAAGGTAAAGTTTTCGTTGAGAGAGCGCTGAAGCATCGGAAAAAACGCCGGAGAAAAGTTTGCAAAGGTGCAGTCGATAGTAATACCGAAAGTTTACCAATTTTAGCTCAATCTTAAGTCCAATCAAAAATGGTGCTGTTGGAAACTGCAATGGTTGATTTTTATTTACTAAAACCCACAGGGTACTGTTGTGTTGATTGAACGGTAGGTGATGGTTGGTGGGCAGAAAGATTCTCATTGCAATGCCATTGTGAGTTTGTTCAAAGTTCGACAGCAAATGTTTTATTCGTTTTATTTGAACTTTAGAAGTTTTGACTCGAATGTAGCAGTGCGAGGATGGAGCAGGAAGACGCTGCACAACTTGTTCTTCTACCGTAATTCTTAAGTACAATACGTATGGCAGTTTGCTTGCAAGCTTTGCATTTTTTAAAAATTGTGATGACTCATACTCGTTAAAACTTAAGTGAGATCCACATGTGTTGTCCCGAAATTGAATCAAATCACCATACGTGTGAAATCGACCCTTTACTTTTTTCAAGTAATTAAAACTAAACGCATCTTGCGCAATTATTCTGTTCAAAAGTTTACTTTTGTATAACCTTTTATATATCCTTTTATTGGTTAACATAAGGTTCTTAAAGCAATTAAGACATTGCTGGCCTGAGAGATGCAAAAATTCCCTTATGCAAAGAAGCATATCAATCCCTATGAGTTCGACAAAATTATGAGCCGTTGGGAAAAGACTTTGGAGTCCTTCGACCTTGCCTCGTACGTATCCCCCACTTTTCTTTGGTCTTCCTGTGAAGAAGAGCATTTTACCCGCTTTGATTACTACGAGTTTACTTTTATAGCAAACCTTTTAGACGCTGCCTTCCTATTATGTTCTCATATGGAAGCAGTCA
>MDTG01274387.1_pt1 | contig 10126 bp, 10 predicted proteins | sample 811421 | NCBI WGS metagenome assembly MDTG01 (sample SAMN05326645, study PRJNA326480) | marine metagenome | isolation source: seawater | place: Pacific Ocean: South East | collected 2011 | reverse complement strand
TATTTAATGCATCTGGATTTTTGTTCAATACTAATTCCATATTTTTATAGACAACATCTATTTCTTTTCGTTTTTTTAATACATTATAATCCAAATTATATTTATCATTTTCATAATTTAATTTTGGCTCAATTTCACTAATATCTCCTAGTCCAAAGTTTTTTGATAATGCATTATTAATTTTGATAACACTTGTATTATGTACATACATTTTTAGTATATCCAATTGATATTTCTCTACTGAATTTGATTTTGGATTTTTTTCTATATTGTACTGTTTTTTGTTCAATACATCAACTACATCTGGCATAAATTCATCTATAGTTTGATTTTTTAATACTTTTGGTTTTTTAATTGATTCATATTTTTTCTTTTTACGCTTTGGATCTGCTTTTTCCTCTATAATATTTCCTTGAACATAATTATATATTTGCCCAAATTCATTACCGATATATTCTACCTCTAGTTCATATCTTTCTTCGTTTTTCAATACATTTGATTTAGAAAAGGTTTTACTATATATATCTTTGTTTGATGATTTTACAGCTGTAATATCTATTTTGAATAATTTATCTGAAGTAATATAACTTGTTCTATGTTTATATCTAAAAAATTTATTTTTAGATTTCCATTTTTTTTTAATATCTCTTATTTGGATTGATTCATCATTTAATTCTAATTCTTGTTTCAAATTAAATTTAATATTATCGTCTATAATTGGTTTATAATCTTTAATTATTGTTTTTTCTATATATGTAGTATTCATACTTTTATCTAATACATCCGATTTACAATAAGCTTTAATTGAATTTAAATCATCTAATGTTATTCTTAAATCATTATCATCAAATGTTATATCCAATGTTATTGTTATATTCGGATTACCATAATCATCTTGACAATTATCTAATAATTTTAGAAATAATTCTTTGCTTAATTTATCAACAAATTTATATTCGAATTCTATATTCGGTTCTAGTATACTTTTTGTAAGATAAGACCGTACCTTCTCTACTATAGAAGTTAGTAATTTCATATAATATATTATAATATATTATATAAGTTTTATATCAGTTTATATTAAAAAATCAAATTTAAAGAATTACTTTCATATTTATTTCATCATACAATTCTTTTTTAACCTTCTTTTTATTGTTTTTACATATATCTATATTGTGTTGCTGTGCAATTGTAATTAAATCTTTTATTTTGTAATTACTAATAGCTTTTAAATATTTATTGTATATATCCGATAAATTTATATTAAAATCTATAATATCTTTTAAATCATCATTTGATTGGATTGTTTCATATTTACATTCTTTTATACTCCTCCATAAATTATCGCTATACTCTACAAAAAATATATCACGATTTTTATCTGTCAATTTGTAATAGTTATCATTTATTTTTATCAAAATATCAATAGAATAAATATCACTCATATATATTATTGTACTCAGCGTATCAGATTTTTGTAAACCATTTTGAATTAAATTTATTTTCATTTTTTTTAGAATAATTATATTTATCATAATACTTTTCTTTATTCTCTTCTATATCTGTTGCCAATTTTAATTTACATTTATCTATATATAAATTTGTATTATCATTCAATATACTATTATAATTATATGTATATATAATCAGTTCTTCTAATGTTTTATAAGAATTATTTTGATCATATATATTTGTAACAGTAGTTGAAGATTGAATATATTTTGAATCATGTATAGATGAACAGTATTTTTTATTATATTTAATATTTTTTAAAATATCCATTTATTTATTTAAATTAAATTATCTTTAGATTAAAATATTATATATATATTATGGCAAAGTCTTCTAGTAATTACAAAGGGGTATTTTTTAATGTATTTTCAGGAGTTTTAGGGGGATTTAGTGCATTAATGGCAGTAAGTTTATTTTCTGTAATATTTATCGGAGCTGGATATTATATTATAATAAGCAATAACAAAAATGACGATATATCATTAAAAAATTTACATGGAATTCAATATTTTGGGTTAGTATTATGTATTATTGGTAGTTTACCTTGGTTGCAATATTTATTTATTGGATTCTTTTCTAATGCAGGTGGCTATGCATTTGATGCATTAATTGATAATTAATATTATATTTCTTTTGACATTTTAATTATATCTTTTTCTACTTTAGTTAAATTATTATTAATTTTATATTTAATTATCTCGGCTTTTTTTTTTTTAATTGATTTAATATTATATTTTTCATGATAATTAGTATTTAAAATATTATTTGAAAATACTTCTACATAATTATTTATATACTCATATAATTTATCTACAATAAATTCGTCTAACTTTGATAAATTGATAAAAATACCATTTTGATTTGTTGAGTAAATTATATTATATTTTTCAATAAAACTTATAATAAATTCTGTATTTATTTCATTATTATTTATTTTACTTTCTATATAATGCAATTTATTCATTTATAATATCCTATATAATTTTAATTACATTTTACCGATAATTTGTATTTTATCTGAATTATATTTAATTCTAGATGCAACTACTTCTATCTCAATTTTATCATCTACATTATATTTTGTTATATTTAACACATTATCTATTGGAATTATTATTATTAATGGACTGGCATCCAATGAATCTTTATTGTTATAATCTTTTTTTAAATCATTCATTTTAATATACGCAATTATTCCCATTTTGCTAATATTATCTATATAACATTCTATTTTATCACCATTTGTTGGATTAATTAATAAACATTCGTATTTTACATTGTATATTAATTTACTATATGTATCGATTGTGCTTATTTTTCCTATATTCTTTTTAATTAATTTAATTGAATTTTTCAAAATAATACCATTTGAATTACATTTGTTCTCTTTTAATTCTTTTAATTTTAAAAGTATAATTCCATTAATGTTTTTAACATTAATATCTTTTGGATTTATGTATATAGAATCTGTTAATATTTGTTTTTGAATATATTCCATACTATAAATATACTAATATATTGTTTTCTTAAATATCAAATTTATACATATTTAAGTATTTCTTGTAATATTTGTCCATTTGTATACAAACTATCTTCTTTTAAATGATATATTATATCAGTTGATGTATACTTTCTACATATAAACTCAAATATCATACACATAACATTTCTTTTGAATAATTTTTTTTCTATATCTGATCTAATATTATTTGTAATGGGATCATTTATTATATCTATTAATTCTAATAATACATCATAACTTTTATTATTACCTTGTGCTGGTACACAATCTATTCCATACTTAATATATATATTACTTTTATAAGATGTTACTACTGGTGGATTTGAATTTGATAATTTAAATTTAAAGTTACTAGAATCTTTTATTACTATTTTAAATTTACTTGAATCATTATATGACCAAATATCAGCATAATTATTATTGTCTTCATATGTTTCTAATGACATATATATCTTTTCCAATAATGCTCTATTTTCTACTATATTATCCCCATCTAATGTAAATGCAACTAATTTTATTTTATTAAATAATACAAACCCAATTGGATTATCATCTGATTTTATATTTATTAAATATTTTCCATCTACTTTATATATAAAATTCTCTCGATAATATTCATACACAGTATCGTATAATTCATAATTATGTTTAATTAATATATTTTTTAGTAATATTACTCTATTGCTTAATGGCAATTTGCTTATTATGAATTCTTTTTTAATTTTAGAATCACTCAATATCCAATTATAATTATCAATTGTTACTTTTTTTGTTATATTTTTATTTAATAGATTATTTATATCTTTTAATAATGTATTGTAATTATCTATTACTTGATCTAAATTTATATCTTCAACATATGGTTCTTGTTTTATTACAGTTTTTTTAGTTGATTTCTTTTTTGTTAATTTATTTAGATTAATATATTTTCGCTGTTCCATTCGCATATTTGTACGTTCATACATATTAATATGTTCATCTGTGTTATTTATCGGTTGAAATATATAGTATTTATTATTGTATATTATGTATCCTTGTAAATATATATCTATGTCATTTTTTTTAACATTATAGTATACCTTAATATTTTTTTTTATCATATTTTGTAAGGTAAGATATATTATGTCTTCATCTATATTTATATATTCTTTTATATATTCAGTTATTTCATCCAGCGTGTATATGTTTTTAATTTTAAATAAACTTCTGATATATTTGTAAATAATTTGATAAATATTTTCTCCCATTTTGTCATTGAATGTATTCATATTATTTTTCTTTAATTTCAATGTTTTTTTAGTATTACATATATATTTACATTTATTTGTAAATGAACAAGCTTTTGAATATGGTTTATCATATGGTTCATATTTTTTTTCTACATTTTGCGATGTTATTAATTTCAAAGGTTTTACATCGTCTTTTTGAATTATATTAATAGATTTAAATAATTCACAATCAATCGCATTTTCTTTTAATAACATTTCTATTTCTCCGATATCTATACTTTTTTCTTCTGCGATTCTGTACATCAATTCATCAACTGATTCAACTTCATTTTCTAACATTGCAACATGTAGATATATTGTAACATTTTTTTTAGAATATCCATTTACTTCTTCCAATCCTTCATGAGAACAATATCTTATACCTCTCCCAATTATTTGTTCTAATCTATTTAGATGATGCCATGGATCTACTACGTGTATTTCACGTATATATTTCATATTAATTCCTTCGCTCGATACTAATGAACCAATAATTATTTTAATATTTTCACCATTTTTATTTTTTTCATCTGTTAATATTTTGATTACATTACCATTATTACTGGATAATAATGGATTAGCCGTTATAACAGCAAATTTATTATTATTTTTTCTCTTATATTTTTTATCATAATTCAAAAACGATTTATTATCATAATGTTGATAACCATATTGTTCTAATGCAAGTATTAACGGTATTATTGTTCCCTCTACCCAAAATGAATATATATAAATAATTCCAACACTATTGTCTAATAATTTTAATATATTGTATATTTTTGCAGAATAATTTTCAATTCTTTTTATATCTAATATAGGATTAGTCTCATCTTTATATGTATACACCCCATCACTTGTTATATCAAATATTTGAGATAATCCACGTTTTCCATATTTATCTCGTATATCATCTGTGTTTGCTGGATATGTCATATTAGATATTTGTGATATTCTAATATCTTCTGTCATTTTTGGATTATCCCCAATTTTATTATCAATAATCTGTGTTATTTCTTCATTATATACTTTCAATTGATGTGATTTAAGTTGTGACCCATATAATTTTAAAAATTTAAATTTATATTCATCATTAGCATATAATTCTCCTGTTATTTTTTTAGTAGCGTACTTTTTAAAATTTTCGGGATACAATCTAATTGGAAATTTATCGGGAGTTTCTCCTCTTATGTATGATACACGTCCTCTTATTACTTTTTCTAAAAGTCTTTTACCACTATCCCTTAATTTTCCTGATCTAAATACATCCTCTTCATTTATAGGTTGCTTTTTATCATTTAATAACATCATATTCAGTATCCATACTATTTCGGTAGATTTATTATACATTGGTGTTGCAGACAATATGATTAATTTTAAATTATCACTATGCCTAATAGCCAATTCAATATATTTTAAAATATTTTCGGTTTTAGTTTCACTCTCACTTCTAATATTATGTACTTCATCTATTATTAATAATCTGTTCGAATATGTTCTTTTAATTTCTAATAATCCTTGATCTGATTTTTTTAATAATTTTTTAACATTATTTGCAAATTTCTTGTATCCATTAAATTCATAGAAATTATTTACTAATTTATTTCTTTTTAAGTCATCTATTTCTTCTGAATTATCAATCATTTTTACATATTCATCTCCAGTACATTGATTTATTCCTTTTGCTGGATTATATATATTATTATACCAACCACCTTTAATATTTCTGGATGATAGTATTATGATTCTTTTATTTTTGTTTTTGTATATGTCGCGATAATTCTCTGCAATAGATACTGCAGAGCAAGTTTTACCTGTTCCTGTTCCATGATATATAAATAAACTATTATATGGTGTATTTTCTGATATAAAGTTTTTTAAAAATATTTGATACGATGCTAATTCAAATTCATCATCATTGCACGCTTTATTTTTTTTTGGAATATCTATTTTAAATTCATTCCTTTTAGATATTATTGATGAAAAATTTACATTATTGTAATCTGGATAATATATCTCATTCTTATCATCAATTTCTTTTCTATCTACTATAATTTTCATACAAGTTAACATAATTTCATTATATAATTTAGTATCAATACCAATTGAATTATTTTGTATTATTTCATCAATCGTCTCTGTTTTATTGTTTACTAAATTATTTTTTATTTTTTCAAATAGTAAATATATTTTGTCATTTTCATTTAATAAATTACTATTTTTGTATTCTTTTCTTAATGTTTGATACAATTGTTTAGTATACCTTGATTTAATTGTTTCATATTTTCTTGTTAATAATTTTTTATTATTTCTTAACAATATTAAATCTAATTCTAATCCGTTTTTATGATTTTTCATATATAATTTATTACCTTCAATTGGAGCATTTTCTAGTAACTTTTTTTTCTTTTTAATAATTTCAGATAATTCTGAATAAGAATATTTAGAATAATTATTATTATATTCTTTGATATATTTATTACGTTCCATTAATATAAAAGTTATTTTAATATTAGATCATTATTATAATTTTCTATAAAATCATACACTTTATTTATTATATTTATTTTGGATTTGTTATAATCCCTAATTAGTTTTAAAGCTTCTTCTTTTGTAAATAATCCTATATTATTTATTTCACTTATTTGATCTACATTATTTTTATTAATTTTTATATTATTTGAATTTTTACATATACCTAGATAATATATATTTTCGTAATTGATATTATCTTCACCTAATATATTTTCTTTAATAGAATTAATATTTATAATTAATTCATAATCGTCTTTATATATATTTGTTTCTTCTTCTAATTCTCTTTTAGCTGCATTATGATATAATTCATTTATTTTTTTTTTACCTTTTGGAAATTCCCATTCTGTTTCTAAATAAACAGGACAATTTTTATAATTATTTAATACTTTTAACAATTCTTCATGTTTTTTTTTACATTTTAAATATTCATTTGTTTCTTTAACAGTATTTAATAACCATAAATCTTTCCATATATATTCAAATGATTTATTTGCCAATTTATTAAATTCATTTTTTGTTATTCTAGTCAATAATAATTTTAATTTATTTGTATTAGTTATATCATATTTACCTCTTACTATATCTATATAACATATAGAATCTTTTCTATTAATTAGTATTAATTTAGAATCTTTTTTAATATCTTTAATTAATAGAACTCCATAACTTCTTATAGGTTTATTACATGTGCGACTTATATGTCCATATAATCCACAATTATTACATATCATATAATAATAAACTTTATTATAATCTTAAAGTATAATTTCGGAATTTTAAATATATAAATAATATATAATGAATCCTGATATATGGGGGCCACCTGCATGGACTTTTTTACATTCAATTACATTTGCATATCCCAATAATCCAACTGATGTTAATAAAAAAAACTATGCGCAATTTTTTAATTCATTAGCACCAGTTCTTCCATGTGCTACATGTAGTTATAATTATAGACAAAATTTAATAGATGATCCTGTTGAAAACCATCTAAGTAATAAAAAATCTCTTATAAAATGGTTAATAAATGTTCACAATAAAGTTAATATAGATAATAATAAACCCACATTAAATTATCAAACTGTAATTAATAATTATACCAAATTATACAACAATGAACCAATTTTGTCTACTAATTTAAGTACGCCTACAAATACATCTACAAATACATCTAGTAATTATATTATATATATTTTGATATTACTAACAATTGTATTTATATCAATATATGCATATGTAAAATACTTAAAATAAAAATTTAAAATGTATAATAAATATATATGAATTTAGATTTAATAGCTTTACAAAATTTATTAATACTATCAAACCACAATAATAAAACACATTTTATAGAAATTACTGATAAAATTAAATTAGAATCAAAAGAAAGAGAAAAAGACTATGAAAATGTATCCGAAATTAATGAAATAGAATATCCATTATATTTTACATTTAATCATACATTTTTATTATTTAACAATGCAAATCTATGTAAATCACGTAAACATATTATTCTATTGATGCAATCTGCATTAGATAATATTTATTACACATACGGTGATTTTAATAATGAAAGAATAATAAAAATATTAGATCATATTGATGATGTTATTGTAATTATAAATAATAATTATCATAAGTATTACTGTTATTATAAAATCAAAAATATATATTATTATTTATTAAGTGGGTTTCGCAAATCTATGTTTATTATGAATGAGATGAACAAATCAATTTATGGACAATATGAAAGTGATTCAGATGATTCAGATGATTCAGATGATTCAGATGATTCAGATGATTTAGAATATGATTCAGATAAAGAAGATGATACTACAGATGAAATTAAAGAAGACTAATTATAAAGGTATATCCATAAATCTCATCCAATTTCTTATATATATATTATTTCTAGGATTTGAATTACAATTACTCATTGGAAGTAAACTTAAATCATATGCATTAATATCATTTTTTTTACAATAAAAGTATCTATGCGTGTAATAAAATATTAAATCGCATATACACATATGATTCTCAATAAATAAGTGAATCATTATAAACATTTTATAATATTTTTTATTATTCATTGGTATTATTCTTATATTTATGTTATCTTTTGATATAACATAAAGTTTATCATAATTATCATGTACTAAGTGTGTATCATCTATTATTTTATATATATTTGTATCCTCTGGATATTTTGTTGTATATAAATCTATTGCAGGTAGTACAATCATTGTACATACATTACATATATCTACAAGTGATTTTGATCTAAATATATCTTTTATATTTAAAGAGGAATTAAATTTATACGTGTACTTAGCGGTGGCGCAACTAATGGGATGATTTCGTGAGACTGAATTCTTATTGATAGTTTTGTGAGTATGTTCTTGTAATTCGGTCATTGTAACTCTATTGTTAAATTATTACATTTACCTAATATATTTTTCAAATTTAAAATAAACTAAACATAGATTTATCATCTTTTTTATCATCTTTTTTATAATCTTTTTCAATTTTCATACAATTTTTAATTTTTCTATTGGATCCATTTGGACATCTTTTCTTTTTTGTTTTATTTTTCATGCAATTTATTTCTTTTCTAGTTGATCCATTTGGACATCTTTTCTTCTTTTTTGTTTTATTTTGATTCTGTTTACTTTTATTCGCTAATAAATCTAATATTTGTATAATTTTTTGTCTGTCGTTTTTATATTCTGTTATTAATATATTCATAAAAAATTGCAATGTTTTTAATGTAGTATCATTTAAATTAAATTGATCTAATTCATTATTATCATATAAAAATTCGTTTCCAACTGCATTTAAAAATTTATTTTGTTCAGTATGATTTATATCTTTTAATGTGTACATTAAATCACTCATTAAATATTTATCTTTCTTTTTAATGGATATTTTTTTATCTTCGTCCATTCGTTTTAATTCATATGGTTTTTTATGTTTTTGAGAAGGTGTATCAAGCACATCAAGTTCACCTATTGGTTTATCAACTTCTCCTAATCCTTTATCAAGTTCACCTAGTTCTTTCGGTTTATCAACTTCTCCGAATCCTTTATCAACTTCTCCTAGTTCTTTCGGTCTATCGTGTCTATCAACTTCACCAAATTCTGTCGGTCTATCATGTCTATCATGTCTATCATGATGTCTATGATGTCTATCATGAGGTCTATCATGATGTCTATCATGATGTCTATCGCGTCTATCATCATCATCATATCTATCGCGTCTACCATGTATATAATCATGTCTATCATGT
>MDTG01017028.1_pt1 | contig 10126 bp, 9 predicted proteins | sample 811421 | NCBI WGS metagenome assembly MDTG01 (sample SAMN05326645, study PRJNA326480) | marine metagenome | isolation source: seawater | place: Pacific Ocean: South East | collected 2011 | reverse complement strand
GTAAAACTATAGCTATATTTGGTTTTTCTTCCTCACTTGGTGAGTATTTTGCTTGAAGTTTACCTTCTCCACCTTGTATAAATACCTCTGGCATAATAGAGCCGAGAGTTTAAATTATTTTTGATCAAAAAAGCAAGGTAATAATGAACACACTAGGATTTAGTAAAAAACCCTCTGATACAACAGTAGTAGTTGCTATGTCAGGAGGTGTTGATAGCTCTGTTACAGCAGGTTTGCTAAAGAAAGAGGGTTATAATGTAATTGGTATAACTCTTCAACTTTACTCTTCAAATACATCTTCAAAAAAAGGTTCCTGTTGCTCGGGCATTGATATTTATGATGCTAGAAGAGTCGCTCAGAAATTAGATATCCCACATTATGTTTTTAATTATGAAAAAAAATTTAAAAGCGATGTTATTGATTATTTTATTAACTCTTATGAAAATGGAGAGACTCCCATACCCTGTGTTAAATGTAATGAGACAGTAAAATTTAGAGATTTAATGAATTTTGCTAAAAAATTGGGAGCAGACTGTATGGCCACAGGACACTATATAAAAAGAAAGGGTGATATAAAAAATGCTCACATGTTTAGAGCTGAAGACAAGTCAAAAGATCAAAGCTATTTTCTTTTTTCGACAACTCAAGAACAGTTGGATTATTTAAGATTCCCTTTAGGTGAAATCTCAAAGAACAAAACTAGGGAAATAGCTGAGGAAATAGGTTTGGTGGTTTATAATAAAAAAGATAGTCAAGATATTTGCTTCATTCCTGATGGTGATTATAAAAAATTTATAAAAACTCAAAAAAAAATTGGAGATATTATTGACCTAGAAGGAAATATAGTTTCTCATCATGAAGGTATTCAAAACTTCACAATAGGTCAAAGAAGAGGAATAGGCATCTCAAGTGAAACACCACTTTATGTTGTAGATATTATTAAAGATACTAACCAAATTATAGTAGGGGGTAAAAAAGACCTATTAGGTAAATCTTTATTGTTAGATAATTTGAATTTTATTATGCCTGATTATGATCTTAATAAATCCTCAATAGAGATATTTTGTAGTGCTAAAATCAGATCTTTATCTGAGCCGAAAAAAGGAATATTGAAAAAAACTTCCAATGAATTTTCATTTGAATTTGATAAACCTGCGGAGGCTATAACAAAAGGCCAAGCATGTGTATTATATGACCAAGACAGAGTACTTGGTGGGGGTATAATCAAAGAGAAATTGAACTAGAATCCTTATTTTTTCGTATTTTCTTGTAAAATCTCTTATTTATTTATATATCGTTGATCAATGGCAGCTACAGAACAAACTATTAAACAGGTCGATAAATTAGGAAATACTGAATACAAATATGGATTTTCTACTGATGTGGATGAAATCAAACCACCGAAGGGTCTTAATGAAGATATTGTAAAGTATATTTCAGCTCAAAAAAATGAGCCTAAGTGGATGCTCGATTGGAGATTAAAAGCTTTTGAAATTTTTAATAAGATACCAAAGCCAAATTGGGCAAAACTTGATATACCCAATATCAATTTCCAAGATTTTTATTACTACTCATCTCCAAAAAGTTTAAAAGACAAGCCAAAATCTCTAGATGAAATTGATCCTGAAATTTTAAAAACTTACGAGAAATTAGGCATCCCTATTAAAGAACAAGAAAAACTTGCTGGGGTTGCAGTTGATGTGGTTTTTGATTCAGTTTCTGTCGCCACTACATATAAAAAACAATTAAGTGAACTTGGAATAATTTTTTGCTCTATCTCTGAAGCAATTCAAAACCATCCTGACTTAATTAAAAAATATTTAGGAAGTGTTATTCCAGTTTCTGATCACTCTTTTGCTGCTTTAAATTCAGCTGTATTCACAGATGGATCTTTTGTTTATATACCAGAAGGAGTTAAATGTCCTGTTGAGCTATCAACTTACTTTAGAATAAACTCTATGAATACTGGTCAGTTTGAGAGAACACTAATTATAGCTGATAAAAATAGCTATGTTAGCTATCTAGAGGGATGCACTGCTCCAATGAGGGATGAAAATCAGCTTCATGCGGCCAATGTAGAACTAGTTGCTTTAGAGAATGCAGAAATAAAATATTCTACTGTTCAAAATTGGTATCCTGGTGACAGTGAAGGCAAAGGTGGTATTTATAATTTTGTAACAAAAAGAGGTGCTTGCCGAGGTAATAATTCTAAAATTTCATGGACACAAGTAGAAACAGGTTCTGCTATAACATGGAAATATCCCAGTTGTATTTTACAGGGAGATAATTCAAAAGGTGAATTTTATTCAGTTGCTATAACAAATAACAGGCAACAAGCTGATACTGGCACTAAAATGATACATATTGGCAAAAACACATCTTCAAAAATTATTTCAAAAGGTATCTCAGCTGGAAAAGCTAACAATACTTATAGAGGTTTGGTAAATATGCAGCCTAAGGCAAGTAATTCAAGAAATTTTACACAGTGTGACTCATTGCTAATAGGTAATGAATGTGGTGCTCATACTGTTCCTTATATTGAGTCAAGTAACTCAGACTCTACAGTTGAGCATGAAGCCACTACATCTAAGATTAATGAAGAACAATTGTTTTACTGCATGCAAAGAGGTTTAAATAGTGAGGATGCTGTAGGTTTAATAGTCAATGGATTCTGTAAAGAAGTCTTACAACATTTACCTATGGAATTTGCTGTTGAAGCACAAAAGCTTGTAGCTATCAGCTTAGAAGGAAGTGTTGGATAATGTTAGAAATTAAAAATCTTAGCGTTTCAATTGAAGGTAAACAAATTCTCAAAGGAATGAACTTAAAAATAAATGAAGGAGAAATTCATGCTCTAATGGGGCCTAATGGCTCAGGTAAAAGCACACTATCGTATGTTTTATCTGGTAAAGAAGGTTATGAGATAGATAGTGGGAGCGTTACCTATAACGGTAAAGACTTATTAGATTTAGAAGTAGACGAAAGAGCAAATGCGGGAGTTTTTTTAGCATTTCAATACCCAATTGAGATACCTGGTGTTCAAACCTCTTTCTTTTTAAAAACAGCTATAAATGCAAAAAGAAAATATCAAGGCTTAGATGAAATAGATGCTCTAGAATTTGCAAAACTCATCAAATCTAAGGCCCAAGAGCTAGATATTTCGCCAGATATGTTGAAAAGAGATTTAAACGTTAATTATTCAGGTGGTGAAAAAAAGAAACAAGAAATTCTTCAAATGTCTTTGTTAGATCCAACAATGGCAATATTGGATGAAACAGATTCTGGTCTTGATATTGATGCTTTAAGAATAGTATCAGAAGGTGTTAACAAATTAAGAACTTCTAATAATTCATTTTTAGTCATTACTCACTACCAAAGACTTTTAAATTATATTAAACCAGACTTTGTTCATATTATTGCTGATGGAAAAATAGTTAAATCTGGAGACTTTTCTCTTGCATTAGAGTTAGAAGAAAAAGGATATGATGAAATTTCAAAGTCTGCTTAATGGAAATAAACATAGAAAACAATCATAAAATCAACGAAGATATCTCTGCTAAAGTTCAATTTATAATTGAAAATCAAAATCCTTTTAAAAATTTTAAATTAGAAAACTATAAATATGCTCAATTACATAAAAAAATAGCTCCCAAAAATCCTGTTAGTGATTTTAAATACCATAAAGATATCAATGATCTATCTCTAGATTTATCTACCCAAAGTCTTAAATCTGTTAACCTAAGATCTGCTTTGGATAATTGGAATTTTTATAGTACTGATAGTTATTTTCGTGTTGAGTCTCTCATCAAAAGACCAGGTGCTTTAATTCCATTAGATGATTATGAACAGAGTATATTTTCTCTTGATATCTCAAAAATGAATGAGAATGTTATGATTACTAAAAATAAAGAAAAACACCAAACTATTATTCTGCTTAATACTAATGTAGAGGATGAATTACCTAAATCTATTTTTATTGATTTATCAGATAATGCTAATTTAGATGTCATACAATATAATATATCTAATCATAAATCTTTTTTATACTTTGAGTCAAAACAAGGCGACGACTCAAAATTAAATTTTATTACATTTCAATCTAATAATGTTCATACTAGAAATGAATACTTTGCTTCTTTGGGAAGTCAGTGTCATTTTGAACTTTCTGGATTAAATTTTGATAATATCGGTGTTAATGATAATTACTCTTTCATTCAACACCTCAAACCCTCATCATCTAGTAGAGAAGTTTTCAAATCAATAGTTGATAAAGGCGCTATTACAAACTTTCAAGGTAAAATATATGTTGATGCCATTGCACAAAAAACTGATGGTTATCAAATGAGCAGATCTCTTTTGTTAGATGATATTTCAAAAGCAAATAATAAACCAGAACTTGAGATATATGCTGACGATGTAAAATGCTCTCACGGCTCCACAGTCTCTCAAATTGATAAAAATCAAATATACTATTTTAACTCGAGAGGTATTAATAAAAAAGAAGCAAAAAGAATACTTCAAAAAGCTTTTTTATCTGAGACTCTTGAAAATATAAGTTCTGAAGATTTAAAAGACTTTTCGCTAAAATTATTAGATAATTTAATAAATTAAAATGAATTTAAAATCAGATTTTCCAATATTAAACAAAAAAATTAGAGATAACTCTATCACTTATCTTGACTCTGCTGCAACTACTCAAAAACCTATTGCAGTAATTAATTCCATTAAAGAATTTTATGAAAACTCATATGAAAATGTTCATAGAGGTATGAACTCATTAAGCATTGATGCTACTGACCAATTTGAAAGAACTAGAGAAAGTGTAAAGGAATTTATAAATGCCAAGTCAACTAATGAGGTAATTTTTACAAGAGGGGCAACAGACTCACTTAATATCATAGCTAATTCAATCGTATCTAAATTTGAAAACAGTGGAGAAATACTAGTTACTGAACTTGAGCATCACTCTAATTATTTACCTTGGATGAATATTTGTAAAAATTCTAATTTAGAACTAAAAATTATTCCCGTTGATCAAAATGGAATTCTTGATGAACAACAAGTTATAAATAATTGCAACGAAAAAACTAAGATTATTGCAATAACTCATATGTCTAATGTTACTGGTCAAATATTAGATATAAAAAAAATAAAAAATAATATTTCAAAAGATATTCTCATATCACTTGATGGATGCCAATCAATTGCACATTGTGATATAGATGTTCAAGATTTAGATTGTGATTTTTATTCTTTTTCATCACATAAATTATATGGGCCCTCAGGTGTTGGTATTTTATATGGCAAACAAAATCTTCTTGAGGAAATCGAACCAGTTTTTCTTGGGGGAGGGATGGTTACTGAAGTCTCCCTTGAAAGTTATTCGTGTGCAATGTTGCCTAATAAATTTGAACCAGGCACTCCTTCAATTGAAGCTGTGATTGGTTTAAGAGCTTCACTTAACTATCTTAAGAAAATAAATTTTTATAATTTTTTTGAAGAGGAAAGAAATCTCAGAAAACTATTAATAGAAAAATTAAATGAAATACCTAATATTGAAATTTATGGAATTAGTCCAAATTTAGATGCTAGTTCAATAGTTTCATTTAATATCAAAAATTTAAACTATAATGATATTACTACTTTTTTAGATCAATACGGTGTTATGTTGAGGGGAGGTCAACATTGCTGTCAACCTCTAATGAAAAAATTAAATATTCAAGGTTCATGCAGAGCTTCATTTGGTCTTTATAATGATGCTAATGATGTTGATATGCTTGTAGAGTCCTTAAAAAAATCTGTAAATCTCCTACAATGATAGACGATAAAAAATTATCTGATTTTATGCCTAAGGCAAATTCAGATGGTGAGATTGTATTTGGTGATATTTCTAACACAAAAAAAGACATTGTGAATAAACAAGCAGTTATTGAAATATTATCAAAAATTAACGATCCAGAGTTAAAAATCAATATTTATGATTTAGGATTAATTTATAACATCACTATAGACGAATGTAATAATATAAAAATTACAATGACTCTTACAACTGTAAATTGCCCAGTAGCTGATAGTTTCCCATTAGACGTAGCAAAAAAAGTACAAGAAATATCTAATGTTGGTCAAGTAAGTGTTAAACTAACATTTGAACCACCTTGGAATAAGAATATGATGAGTGATGATGCTAAGTTAGCTTTAGGTTATTAAATGACAGTTCCACTTTTTAAATTATCTAATAATGCTGAGGCTCAAGTTTCCAATTTATTAAATAAAAACAAAGATGCTATTGGTTTAAAAATAGCTCTTAATACCAAAGGTTGTGCTGGATTAAGCTATGTAATGGAATATGCCAATGAAAATAATATTCACGGTTGTGAATTAGTCAATGACTACAAGTTTCCATTATATATAGATAGTAAAGCAATCATGTTTGTAGTTGGAACTGAAATGGATTATGTAAAAGAAGAATTTGGTGAACGTTTTATTTTTAATAACCCCAATCAAACTAGTGAATGTGGTTGTGGTGAAAGTTTTCACGTATAATATTTTTACATGACAATATTACTGGGAGTTTTATCAGCATTAAGTTTCGGCATTGGCGATTTTTTAGCTAGATTTTCCTCAAAAGAAGTTGGATTTAAAAACTCTCTTTTTTGGATGCTTGTCGTAGGAGCAATCTTTTATCTAATATTATTTTATTTTTTTGGTGATGGTCTTAACCCTAATAGTATCGGTTTAAGTAATAGTTTTTTATCAGGGATATTAATTATGTTTGGACTTTTATGTTTATATCGAGGCTTGCAAATGGGTCCAGTTAGCATAGTTGCTCCAATTGTTGCAACAAATCCCTTTTTTGTGTTTTTAATTAGATTTTTTTTGGGAAGTGAGCCATCTCTGACTCAATGGATATCAACTTTAGTAGTAATTTCTGGAGCTATTTTAATTTCTATTAGTGCAGAAAGCTTTAAGTCAAGCCTTGGCATGAATAGTAAACAAATAAAAGAATCCATTATAATTTCGTTTATGTCTAGTGGAATGCTAGCTATTGGATTAATTTTCTCACAAGAGGCCTCAAATACAATGGACCCCTTAGAAACAGTTATCTACATTAGATTTTTCAGCTTAATAGGAATAGCTTTTTTATTATTGTTCACAAAATCAAAAATAACCCTGACAAAAAAAGCTATTCCTATCCTTTTTTTTCAAGGAATATTAGAAACCACAGGTTACTTTTGTTTAGTTTCAGCATACGCCTTTGATAAGGTGAGTATTGCTGTTGTCATCTCATCTGGGTTTGGTCTTGTAACTGTGTTACTTGCGAGAATAATAATTAAAGAACAAATTTCAAAAATTCAAAGTCTGGGAATTTTACTAACTTTTCTTGGTGTAGTTGGGCTAACTATCTAGCTAAATTTTTTAATCTTTCTATATCAAATTTATATGAATTTATTCCAATCGCTAAACAAATAACAATACCACCAATTATAGTATTTAAATTAGGAACCTCATTTATTCCTAAAATAGGCAACCAAGCCCAAAAAATACCCCCAACAACTTCTAATAATGATAGCATTGTTAATTCACCGGATAAAAGATGTTTAGATCCAAAGCTAAATAATATCAAACCTGTTGCCACAATAAACCCATGTGTAATGCTTAATAAGATATTTTTTAATGGCAGGTAGAGTTCTTGACTATTTACTAACATTATAATTAAAGAAATAATTGCACAAAAAAATCCAGCATATATTAAAATATAAAATTTTTTTAAATCACTTTTACTTCTAAGAGCTACTGAAAAAGAAGCAAAACCTAAACTAGAAATAAAACCCATTATAAGTCCAAAAATAGATCCGCTAAAAGCACTTGCATATATCATAATGAGCGCTCCAATAAATGCTATGACCATACTTGAAAAGTTTTGAAGAGATATTTTTTCTTTCAAGAAAATAAATGCAATTATTGAAGCTAAAAATGGCATCAAAGCTAGCATAAATAAAGTTACTGCAGCTGTAGTATAGCTAATAGAATATATAAACCCCATAAAAGCTGTTGTAAGACACAATCCTCCAATGATTGTTACCCGATCAATTTTTATTAAATTAAAAAAAAAATTACTTTTTTCTTTTAAAAACAAAAATAAACCAATTATTATTGCCACAGTACTTCCTCTTATAACTAAATAAGGTAATTGATATATTTGAGGGTTTGTCATATTTTTAACCACTAGTGGTCCAAAACTCCATATTATTCCACTAATTACGACAATTAGAACTGCTTTAAGATGATCACTCATGTATTAAAATACATTAATTAAAAAATTTAAAAAAAAAACTTAATTATTTTGAAAGAATTTATTCAAGTCTTCAACGCTTTGAAAAGAAGTATTTTCTCCTTTTCTGCTTCTTAGGTTAAATGTCTTAGACTCAATTTCTTTTTCCCCAACCACTAGAGAAAAAGGTATTTTTTTGGAGACAGAATTTCTAATTTTATAACCTAATTTATTATCTGAGGCATCTACCATTGTTCTTATACCAAGTTCTTTTAACTTAGCATTTATCTCGCTACAGTAGCCTATAAATTTTTCTGAGACCGGTAGTATAGCTAATTGAATAGGCGTAATGAATAAAGGAAGCCATCCATTAGTATTCTCTAATATAATAGCAATAAATCTTTCTAGAGATCCAACAACTGCTCTATGAATCATGATAGGTGTTTGGTTTTTATCATCCTTATCTTTGTATTTAGCTCCTAATCTTTCAGGTAAGTTAAAGTCTATTTGTATTGTTCCACACTGCCATTCTCTACCAAGGGAGTCTTCTAATGTATATTCAATTTTAGGACCGTAGAATGCTCCCTCACCATCAAGAATATTGAAATTTTTTCCATTGTCAGTGAGAACCTTTTTTAATTGATCTACAGCATTATCCCAACTTTCTTGCGATCCAATACTTTTTTCGGGTTTAGTGGAAATATTGTATTTAATTTTTTCAAAACCAAATTTTTTATAAATTCTTTCAATTAATTGAGTTGTTTCATTACAAACATCATAAATCTGTTCATCAGTGCAGAATATATGTGCATCATCTTGAGTAAATCCCCTTACTCTAAATAGACCGTTCAAGGCACCTGAGGGTTCGTAACGATGACATTTTCCAAATTCTGAATATCTTAGAGGTAAATCTTTATAAGTTATTAGTTGAGAGTTAAACAAGACTATATGGCAAGGACAATTCATTGGCTTTAAAGCAAAAGTTTTATTGTCCTTTTCAGATGTGAACATATTCTCTTGAAAGTTATCCCAATGTCCAGATTTGACCAAAAGATCGTTTGATACTAATTCTGGAGTTTTTACTTCTTTATAATTCAATTTTTGTTGTTCACTTCTTATAAATTTCTCAATATTTTGATAGAGCGTTAAACCTTTTTCTTTCCAAAATACATTTCCAGCTGATAGATCAGTCAAAAGAAAAAGTCCCATATCTGTTCCAAGTCTCCTATGATTTCTCTCTTTGGCTTCTTCTAGGTTTTTAAGATACTTGTCTAAATCTTTTTCACTATAAAATGCAGTAGCATAAATTCTTTGAAGCATTTTATTTGTACTAATACCTCTCCAATAAGCCCCAGATACACTAGTAATTTTGATGCTAGCTTTATAATCGTTCGTGCTTTTGTGATGAGGTCCTTTGCAAAGATCAGTAAAATTTTTTTGTTCGTAAAGTGTAATTTCAGATGAGTTATCTAAGTTTTTTATTAATTCAATTTTATAGGGATTTTCTTTAAAAAATTTCAGAGCTTCTTCTTTTTTAACTATTTTTTTTGTAAAGGATCTACCTTCATTTAGAATTTCTTTCATTTTACTTTCAATATTGTTCAAGTCTTCATCAGAAAGTGTATTTTCCATATCAAAATCATAATAAAAACCATTTTTTATAAAAGGGCCTATAGTTGGTTTAGCATTGGGAAAAATTTCTAAAACAGCTTCTGCCAAGATATGAGCCATATCATGTCTCATAATATTAAGAGCATCTTCAGAATTAGATTTTATAGGTTTGCTATTTTCTACTTCGTAATCAAAATATTCATTATTTTGATCTTTATATGCAATTATTTCACTCATAATTCT
>MDTG01448483.1_pt1 | contig 10127 bp, 8 predicted proteins | sample 811421 | NCBI WGS metagenome assembly MDTG01 (sample SAMN05326645, study PRJNA326480) | marine metagenome | isolation source: seawater | place: Pacific Ocean: South East | collected 2011 | reverse complement strand
GTAGGTTTATAGATGAAATAGATGAACAGTATTTGGACGTGAATTTCCTTAACATAAAAACGAATGGAGGTTCCGGAACATCCTTTTCAAAATCTAATTACAAAACAAATGTTCCATCTAGATTTAACCAATCAGCTAAAAAAAAGGAGAAAACACCGATAAAACAGGTATTTATTCCAAAAAATCTTAAAAAACTAAACCCCAATCTACAAGCAAGAAACTATAAAGAACAAACCTATTCAACTGGAATGAAAGTTGAGCATGAACGATTTGGCACAGGCATTATTTGCAATCTTGAAGGTGCAGGAGCCAATAAAAAAATTAGTATTAACTTTACGGAAGTTGGAGAAAAAACACTCCTTGCAAAATTCGCAAAACTGACTATACTCTCTTAAACAAATTGAATGGAATACAATACAAGTTTACCACATTTAATAATTCCCGAATACGGAAGAAATGTACAGAAAATGGTCCAATCGATTATTAAAATCGAAGACCGAGAAAAAAGAAATCATCAAGCAAAAGCAATTATTGAAGTCATGGGGAATCTCAACCCACATCTTCGAGATGTAACCGATTTCAAACACAAACTGTGGGATCATTTATTTATAATGTCAGAATTTGAGCTTGACGTAGACTCACCCTATGGAAAACCCTCAAAAGAATCTTTCGAAGAAAAACCTGAAAAAGTAACCTACTCTACCAACAATATTAAATTTCGTCATTACGGTAAAATCTTACTTGAAATCATAGAACATGTAGTCGACTTAGAAGACTCTGAGCACAAAGATATTATGGTTTTCTGTATCGCTAATCATATGAAAAGATCTTATCTAACCTGGAACAAATCTACAGTTGAAGATTCAGTTATACTGAAACATCTTGATCAATTATCGGGTTCTAAATTAAAGATGAAAGATTCCTTTAAACTGAATGCATTCATCAATATAAAGCCCCAAGTAAAGCCTCAAAAAAAACAAAACAATAGAGGAAAATCTCAACACAATAAACGAAAATAAACCTAATGGCTTCATTCAAAATAAAAGGTGGAAAAAAGTTATCTGGGCAAATCACTCCTCAAGGAGCTAAAAACGAAGCCCTACAGATTTTAAGTGCTGTACTATTATCTGCACAAAAAATCACTGTAAATAACATTCCAAATATTGTTGATGTAAATAAATTAATAGAAATTCTTGGCGACCTGGGAGTGAAAATTGAAAACCTTGGAAAAGGCACCTTCACTTTCCAAGCAGATGAAATTAACTTAGAGCACCTTTACAGTGACGATTTTAGAATTAAAGGAGGTCGATTAAGAGGCTCAATTATGATTGTAGGTCCTTTATTAGCTCGATTTGGTAAAGCAGCAATACCAAGACCTGGTGGAGATAAAATCGGAAGAAGAAGATTGGACACGCACTTTATAGGTTTTGAAAAACTTGGAGCAACATTTAACTACGATGATAAAAATGGTTTTTTTGAAATAAAAGCCAAAGAGCTCAATGGAGCGTATATGCTTTTAGAAGAAGCCTCGGTTACCGGTACAGCAAACATTGTTATGGCTGCTTGTTTAGCCAAGGGGAAAACAACCATTTACAATGCCGCTTGCGAACCTTACCTTCAACAGCTATGCAAAATGATTAACCGCATGGGTGGAAACATATCAGGTATTGGCTCGAACCTACTCGTTATTAATGGTGTAGAAACCCTTAACGGCTGTGAGCACAGAGTTCTTCCTGACATGATTGAAATTGGCTCATGGATTGGATTAGCTGCCATGACGCAGTCAGAATTAACAATTAAAGATGTTGCCTATGATGAACTTGGCGTAATTCCGAGCACTTTTAAGAAGTTAGGAATTAAATTAGAACGAAAAGGTGAAGATATTTTTGTTCCAGCTCAAGATCACTACGAAATAGAAAGCTTTATAGATGGCTCTATCATGAACATTTCTGACGCACCTTGGCCTGGTTTTACTCCAGATTTACTAAGTATTATTTTGGTGGTTGCAACGCAGGCAAAAGGCTCTGTTTTAATTCATCAAAAAATGTTTGAGAGCAGGTTGTTTTTTACAGACAAAATCATAGATATGGGGGCTCAAATTATTCTTTGCGACCCACATCGAGCTACCGTTATTGGATTAGACAGAAAGAGTTCTCTAAAGCCTACAGTAATGACTTCTCCAGACATTAGAGCAGGTATATCTTTATTAATAGCTGCCTTATCTGCAGATGGCGAAAGCACGATTCATAACATCGAACAAATCGATAGAGGCTATGAAGATATAGAAGCTCGACTTCTTGCCATAGGAGCTGACATAACTCGAATTTAGTAAAAATTTTTGGCAGATAAGAGTAACATCCTAAATTAAGAAAAACAAGTATGAAAAAATTAAACACAATTTTATTTAGTATAAGTCTTTGTCTTTGCTTTAGCTTTATTACAACTGACTCTGTTTTTTTAGGGACTCAAACTGACGGTTTAAATGTTGGCGAAAAAGCACCTGGCTTTACTATAGAATCACCAGATGGAAAGGAATTTTCATTAAATGATTACAAAGGAAAAGTAGTTTTATTAGATTTTTGGGCATCTTGGTGTGGTCCATGTAGAAAAGACAATCCGAATATTGTTTCTGTGTACAACAAACTTAACTCAGCTGCTTTTAAAACAGCAAATGGATTCGAAGTAGTGAGCATTTCTTTAGACGGACTAACCGACAGAAAAGGCAACACAAAACAAGAAAATGCAAAATCTGATTGGACTACAGCAATAGCTGAAGATAATTTAACCTGGAAAAGTCATGGAAGTGAACTTAGAGGATGGAAGTCTAATATTGCTGTGAAATACCACATCAACAGTATTCCTAGTAATTTTTTAATTGATGAGAATGGTATTATCATAGCTAAAAACTTGAAAGGACCAGCATTATATGCAACAATTAAAAGATTAACAGAATAATAATTTTCTATTCTTCTAATCGAACCCAATACTTAAGAGCTCAAAAAATTAAACGATCCAAACCCAAATCGACCTATATACTTACGGCTAAAAAAATTCTAATTAATAGAATTTAGTATAGTATCAATATTTGTAACGTAACATTAGGAAAAGTAAAAGGTAGTAAATAATTAAAATTACTGACGTAAAGACTCATAAACAAGACATGTTTAAAAAATTGCGACTACTTTCGCGCCATTATGTCACACGAAACGGAATGGCAAACAATTTGCTTTTGGACTAGGTAGCAATTATAATTACAGACAACGATGTTAGAAAATAAAGAGCAGGAAGAACTAAACCCTACTGAACATTCAGAAGAAACAATTCAAGAAGAGGTTAAAGAACAAGAGCCAGTAATTGAATTGAGTAGAGAGGAACAACTGGAAAAAGAAGTTGGCGAATTAAAAGACAAACATCTAAGAATGTTTGCTGAATTTGAAAACTTTAAAAAAAGAACAGCGAAAGAACGAATAGATCTTTTTAGAAATGCTGGATTGGAATTTTTGGAATCTATGTTACCGGTATTGGATGACTTTGACAGAGCTGTAAAACACAGAGATGACATCAAAGAAACTGAAGAAATGGCTAAAGGAATCGATCTAATTCAATCTAAACTAGTTGGTATCTTAGATCAAAAAGGCTTAAAAGCAATGGAATCTTCAATTGGCACTGCATTTAACACCGATTTTCATGAAGCAATCACACAAATTCCTGCGCCTTCAAAAGATATGGTAGGTAAAGTAATCGATGAAACTGAAAAAGGATATTTGTTAAACGATAAAGTAATCCGATACGCGAAAGTTGTTGTCGGAAAATAACCCTAAGTAATGGCTAAAAGAGATTATTACGAAATTTTAGGTGTTGGCAAAGGTGCCACAGATAAAGAACTTAAAAAAGCATATCGTAAACTTGCTATTAAGTTTCACCCAGATAAAAACCCCGACAACAAAGAAGCTGAAGGCAAATTTAAAGAAGCAGCTGAGGCTTACGAAGTACTAAACGATCCAAACAAGAAAGCTCGATATGACCAATATGGACATGCCGGACTAGAGGGTGGTGGCTTTGGCGGTGGCGGCTTTGGCGGTGGCGGCATGAATATGGACGATATCTTTAGTCAATTTGGAGATATATTTGGATCCAGTTTTGGGGGTTCTAGAGGTGGAAGAAGAAGAAGTAAGGGTTCGAACCTGAGAGTTCGTGTAAAACTTACTTTAGAAGAAATTGCCAATGGCGTTGAGAAAAAAATTAAAGTTAAGCGATTGATCATTGCTGAAGGAGTAACTCATAAAACATGTTCTAATTGTAATGGTTCTGGTCAAAGCGTTCAAATTGTAAATACACCATTAGGAAGGATGCAAACATCCTCAACTTGCCCGGTTTGCAATGGAAGTGGAAAAATAATTGACCACAGACCACCTGGATCTGATGCCAATGGATTAATTGAAAAAGTAGACACAGTTGCCATTAAAATCCCTGGAGGTGTTGAAGGGGGCATGCAATTATCTGTCTCTGGTAAAGGAAATTATGCTCCCTTAGATGGAGTCCCTGGAGATCTAATTGTATTAATTGAAGAAATACCTCATGAAATTCTTAAAAGAGATGGGAAGAATCTACACTACGATTTATACATCAGTTACACAGATGCTGTATTGGGGAGTGAACCTCAAATTCAAACTATTTCTTCTAAAGTAAAAATAAAACTTGAGGCTGGAATTCAATCAGGTAAAATTTTACGCCTACGAGGCAAAGGCTTACCAAGTGTGGATCGATACGGTAATGGAGATTTACTTATTCACGTAAATGTATGGACACCACAAGAGTTAACTAAAGATCAAAAAGAGTTCTTTGAGTCTTGCAGAGAAGATGATAACTTTAAACCTGACCCAGACAAGAATAACAAATCTTTCTTTGATAAAGTAAAAGAAATGTTTCAATAAAAAAAAGCCTTCCAAATGGAAGGCTTTTTTTTAGCTGATAAATGCTTATTTGGTTCTTACGAGAACCTCATCAATCATACCGTAGTCTTTAGCTTCATTAGAAGTCATCCAATAATCTCTATCACTATCTTTCCATACTTCATCAAAAGGTTTCCCAGAATGTTCAGAAATGATGGTGTACAATTCATTTTTCAATTTTTGAATTTCACGAGCAGTTATTTCAATATCGGAGGCTTGTCCCTGAGCGCCACCTAAAGGTTGATGTATCATTACACGAGAATGCCTTAAGGCTGTTCGCTTTCCTTCTGCACCAGCACAAAGGAGCACTGCACCCATACTTGCAGCCATACCGGTACAAATGGTAGCCACATCAGGCGATATGTATTGCATAGTATCGTAAATACCCAAACCAGCGTAAACTCCACCTCCGGGAGAATTTAGATAAATTTGAATGTCTTTTTTAGCATCTACAGACTCCAAAAATAAAAGTTGAGCTTGAATTATGTTGGCAACATAATCATTTATAGGAACACCTAAAAAAATGATTCGATCCATCATCAATCTGGAAAATACATCCATAGAAGCAACGTTCATTTGACGTTCCTCTATAATTGTTGGAGAAATGTAGTTATCCATCATTGAAGTAAATGAATCAACTGTGGTACTACTTATTCCTTGATGTTTTATTGCGTATTTACGAAATTCGTCTTTTGAAAACATAAGTTGTTGTAATTAAAATTATAGTAGCTAAAATAAAAAAAGGTTAGCGAACACTAACCTTTTTTAAAAATATTAATCAACAATTATGATTTGCCTAATTTGATAAACTCATCATACGTAATCTTCTTCTCATTCATTTTAAAGTTCTCCTTAAAAAATTGAGTCATTTTAGAAGCAAAAGCCCTATCGTATATGTTTTTTTCTTCTTCTTTATTGGCAAGAACTTGATTTGCATATTGCTCTAACATCTCCTCTTCTGGAGACAATTGACCGTACTGGGCCATTTGAGCGGAAATTAACTTTTTAGTTTCGCTAATAGCTTCTGCTCTCGAAACACTCAATTTGTTTTCTTTAGCAATTCTATTTTCAATTATTTGCCATTTGAGAGAGGTTTTATATCCTACAAATTGAGACTCTATTTCCTCTCTAGTAACTGGCGTCTCAGAAACAGTTTGCATCCATTTCTTTAAAAATTCTTCAGGAAGCTCAAAAGATGTTTTATCTAAAAGATATTCTACAGCATCGTTCTGAAATTTACGATCAGATTCTGCAACAAACATAGCTTCGGCTTCTGAAGCTATTTTTGATCTGAATTCTTTTTCTGTTTTTACCACACCCGCTCCGTACATTTTATCGAACAGCTCAATTGTTAATTCAGCAGGTTGCATTCGGCTAATGTTATCAATAGTAAAAGAAAACTTTGCCGAAAGTAACTCAAAAGGTTCTTTTTCAATATTTAACAATGAGGCTACATCCGTCCCTTTTACAAATGATTTCTTTGGATCTATTGTAATTATAGCTCCTTTTGAAGCGCCAATAAATTCAGTTTTGAGCTTCTTAGTGCTCAACGTTTCTATAGAAATAGATGCTTGGTGGCTTATACCTCCTTCCATTTCTTTTCCATTAGCATCTAGCTCTAAGAAAGTACCGTAAACAAGATCTTTGTCTTCAACTTTTTCTGGACTAGACATCTTACCATAACGTTTGGTTATGTCTTCGGCGTATTTATCTACCATAGCTTTGTCAGCTGTTATGGTGTAGTAATCTAATTTATTTTTATTGGATATTTTAACTTCAAAATTAGGTGCCAAACCGACTTCATATTCAAAAGTAAAATCTTCTTGAGCTTCCCAGTTAATGTGAGCACCGTCTTTAGGAAGAGGGTTTCCCAAAATGTCTAGCTTTTCGTCTACAATATACTTTGTAAGCGAGTCGGATAGAACTTTGTTTATTTCTTCAACTTTTACTGGAATTGCATAACGCTTGTTGATAACGCCCATTGGTACCTTTCCTTTTCTAAAACCAGGCATATCTGCTGTTTTTCGGTAATTCAGCAACTTTGCATCTACTTGAGCTTTATAATCTGAAGCCTTGAGCTCAATTTTTACAATTGCATTCAGTGCATCAATGTTTTCTTTTGAAATATTCATCAATAGTACGTTTATTTTAAAACTTAATTATGAGTTTGTAGCCCACACTACTTAAACGGCCGCAAATATACGCGTTTTTATTCTAAAAAATAACTTTAAAAATGAGAAAAAAAGACATCCCGATTAATAAAAATAAATCCGTATCATACTGACTTATAGATTTTTAAACCCCTAAAAGTAAAGGCTTTTGACTTTAATAATAGTTGCTTTTTAAAAGATAATTTCCAACGTAATCGGCAACGCCTTGCTCTAGGGTATGAAATTTATGAGCGTATCCAATACCAATTAGTTTAGCCATATTTGCTTGTGTGTAGTATTGGTATTTATCACGAATGTCAACAGGAGTATCAATAAAACTAATATCCTCAGCTACATTCATAGCTTTAAAGGTAGCCTTTGTCAAATCAAGAAAAGCACGCGCATCTCCAGTACCTAAATTGTACAATCCTGAATTTTTTCGGTGGTGTAAAAAGAAATACAAAACCTGCACAACATCCTTCACATATACGAAATCGCGCAACTGCATACCATTTTCAAATTTTGGATTGTGCGATCTAAACAACTTCATAGCTCCTGTTTCTCCTACTTGCTTAAAAGTATGGTAAACCACAGAGGCCATTCTGCTTTTATGATATTCGTTAGGACCGTAAACATTAAAAAATTTCATACCGGCCCAAAAGTAGGGTTGATCTTCTTGTGAAAGGGCCCATTTATCAAAATCATTTTTGGAATCTCCGTATGGATTTAGAGGTTTTAATTTGGTTACAATAGCATGAGAATCATCATACCCAAGCTCACCCAAACCATAAGTAGCAGCAGAGGATGCATATACTAATGGAATGCCATAGGCAACACATGCTTTCCACATTTGCTTGGTGTAATTTAAATTAAGGGCATCAAAAATAGCAGCATCAAATTCACTGGTATCCGTTCGAGCCCCAATATGAAATATAAACTGAACCTGGTTTTCATTTACCTCAAGCCACTTAAAAAAATCATCGCGATGAACTTTCTCTTTAAACTGCTTACCTTCTAGATTTAACTTTTTATCTGCCCTCGAAAAATCGTCAACTACAACGATATCTTTAAAATTCTCATGATTTAATTTAGAAACCATGCAAGAACCAATAAAACCAGTTGCTCCTGTTACTACAATCATAAGTTACTTCATTAATTCGAGAGCCTTTACTGGCTCTTCAGTTGGCATCTGACATACTTTGTTTTGACACACAAATATACGTGTTTGTCCTTTATTGTATCGATTTTCTAGCAAGGGAAGCTTGCTCTCTTTTTTTGCACCACACAACAATTTGTTTGGCACATAAACGTCGTGTAATGGTACTGTAAAATCTTCTGCCTTTCTACCGACTATTGCCACTTCGTAAAAAGGATAAACATAATTAAGTAACAAATTGAGCCAGTTTGAATAACCAGATGGATAAGCAGCTACTTTATCAATGATATTATTTAGCATTTTTTCAGACATTTCTTTATAATTAGGCCTATCGTAATGATGACTTAAACTAAACAAATTACAAGCCATTACCGAATTTGAAGCTGGAATTACATTATCGTTAACTTCCATTTTTCTGGCAATTAATGCCGGATCTTCGTCGGATGTAAAGAAGAACATTCGTGAATCATTATCGTAAAAATGCTCTATAGAGTATGCCATTAAAGCGTTTGCCTCACTAAGCCATCGCTCATCAAAAGTAGCTTCATAGAGCTTCAAAAAGGCATCAATAACAAAAGCATAATCTTCTAAATAACCATTTATGGTAGAGCGACCATTTTTATACGAATGGTTCAAACCACCGTCTTTTCGCAACTGTTTATCTAAAATAAAATTTGCGTTTGCTAGAGCTACATCTAAAAAATGTTGGTTACCAAAAGTGAGGTAGGCATCTACATAACCTTTTAACATTAAGCCATTCCAAGAGGTGAGTGATTTATCGTCTAAACCGGGTCTAATTCGATTAGCTCTCTCTTTCATCAAGACGCTTTTAGCACTCCCTATTTTACGAGTTAATTCTTCCACCGAAATATTAAATTGCTTAGCCAACTTTGCATCATCATCTTTTCTTAAAAGAATATAAGTATCATGCTCCCAATAGCCTATACTATTTACATTGTAATAAGTAGAAAAAAGAGGATAATCTTCGCCAAGAAGCGTTTCTAACTCCTTCTTTTTCCAAACATAAAACTTCCCCTCTTCGCCTTCACTATCTGCATCTAAAGCAGAATAAAAAGCGCCTTCATCACTCTTTAATTCTCTCTCAATAAAAGCTAAAGTTCCGTATACAAGCGTTTTGTAATCTTCATCTTTAAACTTCTGATACGCCTCACTGTACAAAGTTACAATCTGACCATTATCGTAAAGCATTTTCTCAAAATGAGGTACTTTCCATAATTTATCGGTTGCATATCGAGCAATACCGCCACCCAGGTGGTCATAAATACCGCCGTATGCAATTTTATCAAGTGTTAATTTTACATGACTCAGCGCAGCTGTATGTTCACTCAAATGAGCATACCTTAATAAGAATTGATAATTATTGGGAATAGGAAATTTCGGAGCTCTATCTGGGCCACCCTCAACAGAATCAAATTGCTGCTCCCAAGAACTGTAAACTTGTTCGAGTTGAGATTTAGTAAATTCGGGTTCATCCGTGTTCAAGCTAACTAATTCACTTTGCTGAATCCCCTGGGTAAGTTTAGCGGCATAGTCAAATGCTTTTTCTGGCTGCGATTGATAAAAGTCTGCTAGCTGTGTAATTTGAGTAATCCATTGGTCTCTTCTAAAATAAGTGCCGCCCCAAATAGGTCTACCATCTGGAAGTGCAATACAATTTAAAGGCCAACCTCCCCTTCCACTCATTAGCTGAACCGCATTCATATAGATTTGATCAACATCTGGTCTTTCCTCCCTATCAACTTTCACACAAACAAATCGATCGTTCATTACAGTAGAGGCCGAGTCGTCTTCAAAACTTTCGTGCTCCATTACATGGCACCAATGGCAAGCAGAATAACCTATACTAAT
>MDTG01333666.1_pt1 | contig 10127 bp, 11 predicted proteins | sample 811421 | NCBI WGS metagenome assembly MDTG01 (sample SAMN05326645, study PRJNA326480) | marine metagenome | isolation source: seawater | place: Pacific Ocean: South East | collected 2011 | reverse complement strand
CTATCGTATAAGAAACATTAGTAGTGCGACACTCAAAATCATCTACCACAAGAGCATCATAATCATTTGTTGCATTTTTCAACATTGCAATCCTATCGATAGCTGATGCAATAATTTTTTTTCCTATTGGAGAGTGTCCTGTCGGCACATATATTACTCTATTTAGTTTATAGGCGTCTATGATGCTTAATGGTATGTCTATATGTGCATTGTGCACAGGATCAAAAGCTCCTAAGTACAAACCTATGTTTAATTGTTTAATTTCTAATAACTCCTCTACTGCTTACAATATATTTCAAGTTTGTTAAACCTTCTAAACCAACAGGGCCACGTGCATGTAATTTATCAGTACTAATACCAATTTCTGCGCCTAATCCGTATTCATACCCATCGGCAAATCTAGTAGATGTGTTCACCATCACAGAGCTAGAGTTAACTTCTCTAAGAAATTTTGATTGAGTTGATTTGTTTTTTGTAATTATAGAATCTGTATGCTGACTACCATATTTTTCTATATGACTGATGGCTTCATCTATATTTTTAACTATCTTTACAGAAATTACAGGTCGCAGGTACTCTTCATACCAATCAGACTCTTTAGCTAAAGAAGCTTGATTAAAAATTATTTTCGTCCTTCTACATCCTCGAATTTCTACTCCATGATTATACAATTTCTCAAGTATTTTTTTTATATGAGATTTTGGAAAATTCTGATGAAAAAGCAAAGATTCAGCAGCATTGCACACTCCATATCTTTGTGTTTTAGAATTAAGAGTACAGTTAATTGCTATTTTAAAGTCTGCTTCTTTATCTACGTAAATATGACAATTACCATCAAGGTGTTTAATCAATGGTATTTTGGACTCAGTAGAAATTTTTTTTATGAGGCCTTTTCCACCTCTTGGAATTATCACATCAACATAGTCATCCATCTTAAGTAGTTCACTAACAGCTGTCCTCTCAGTTGTTTTTATAATTTGTACCAAATCAGTTGAGACATTACATTCAACAAGTGAGTCTTTTATAATTTTTGATAATATTAGGTTGCTATTTATAGCCTCACTCCCTCCTCTAAGGATGATACTATTTGCAGATTTAATGGCTAACCCTGCTGCATCAATTGTAACGTTGGGTCTAGATTCATAAATCATGGCAATAACACCTAGAGGGACTCTCATTTGTTCAACTATAATCCCACTAGGTTGTTTAGATTTATTAATTTTCTTAAATAGAATATCAGGGATAGTTCTTATCTTTGAAAGACCATCAATCATTGCTAAAACCCTTTTATCATTAATTAATAATCTATCTATGAGAGAGCTAGATAAGTTGTTTTTTTGTGCTGCCTTTATATCAATTAAATTCTTTTTGATGATATTACTGCTATTAACTCTAAGATTTTTTATTATAGTGTTTAGAATCTTTATTCTACCTGCGTTTGAAAGAGTTCTAGCTATTCTAGAAGCCTTGAGAGATCTTTGACATACATTTTTGATATATTTTTTTATTTCTATTTTATTCATACATGCACATTATTATTCATCATATTTGAAAATAAATCATTAAAACTTACCCATGAATTAGAATGTTTGGAATTATACTTAGCATTAATATCTATATTAATTATTTTTTTCAAAGCTATTAGTAATGATTCAGAATCATAGTTCCTTGCAGCTAGGTTATATTTGGCTATCAGAAAGTTCGGTATATATGGTTTATTAGATAAGTTTTTAATAGAATATATTTTTTCGATTTCAGAGTTTGCTAGAAATATTATATAAGGTAAAGGTGCTGATGTACTTTGAAGGTATTGACTTACGTTAAGAAAACCTGATAGGTTTTTTTTCAATATCATATCCACTAAATCATATTCATTATATTTAGAATCATGAATAACGTCAGTATGATCTTTATTTTTTATGAAACTTTTTTGATAAATAGTTTGAGATATTGACAAGCTATTGTTCATATTTGAGTTGATTAAACTATTTACAAATGCATCATCATGGTCAATACCGTTTATTGTGCATTTATTTTGTACCCATTGTTTTAGTAAATTACCCTGAAGTTCATAAATTTCTATCATGCATGCATTTTTACTAATTTCTTTATAAAAATTTGTATTTTTAAATGATGATTGCTGTCTATCAACCTTGACAAGTATTCTGCTAGGATTTTTTTGAGCAGATACTTTCTGTAAGAATTTTTTTAACATCATCGGGATTGAGCTAGAAGAGACATTAATAGTAATAAGCTTCTTTTCATCGAATAGTGATTGTTCATAGAAATTGTTATTTATATTTTCAGTTTGAGAATCATCATCAATCACATAATTTGTACGTATATAATCTCTTTTTTTATAAAAATTAATTATATCATGCTCAATTTCATTACTAATATTCCTTGGATTGCCATGTATAATGAATAATTGTAATTCATCTTGTATAGGTAGTTTTTTAAATTTTACATAATCAATAATCATCAAATGAATTATACTACACTAGGTTATATGAATAGAAATAAAAAAAAATGTGTTGGGTTTATCGGCTTAGGAATTATGGGAAAACCTATGGTCATAAATCTATTAAAAGCTGGGGTTAAGACATATTTTTATGCAAGAAAGAGAAATATTATTAAAGAAATTGAAAAATATGGAGGTATATTTGTTCCCAAAATATCAGATATATCAGAATATACTGATGTGTTAATAACTAATTTGCCAAAAACTCATGATGTTGAAAAAGTAGTAACTGGTAATGGCGGCTTAATAAATAATTTAAATCGAAATAGTATAGTTATTGATATGAGTACTATTTCGCCAGAAAAAACAGTGCATATAAATAAGTCACTTAGAAAGAAAGGTTCTTTTTTTCTAGATGCTCCTGTTTCAGGAGGTGAAGCGGGGGCAATATCCGGTAAATTATCAATAATGGTCGGAGGTGATAAAAAAGCTTTTAACAAAACAAAAAATATTTTATCAATCATCGGTGAAAAAATCACATATGTAGGTAAAAGTGGGTCAGGTCAAATATGCAAAGCATGTAACCAAATTTTAGTTGCTCAAACAATACAATCTATCAGCGAAATTATCACTATCGCTAAAAAATCAAAAATTGATCCTGCTATCATAAGAACTGCTTTGTTAGCTGGATATGCAAATAGTAAGATATTAGAAATCCATGGCGAAAGGATGATCAATTCTAATTACAAACCTGGTTTTAAATTATCACTGCATAATAAGGATTTGAAAATCGCAAAAACATTGGCTAAAAACCTTGGTCTTTCTTTAAAAGGTCTTAATAGAACTCAAAAGCTAATGGATTCAGCAGAAAAAAGTGGTTTTTCTGAATTAGATTCATCTGTTATTCACTCAGTATTAGAAAAAACTTATAATTAGTTATTAAGATTTGGATATTAATATACTATAATGCCGACATGGATAAATACGAAAAATTATACAGAAAACTTAATGTTACGCCTACTAAACAAAGGCTAGATCTAGCACATTTAATATTTGCTAAGAAACAACACTTCACAGCCACTGAACTAATTGGTATAGCGGATAAAAATAAGTTAAATATATCAATGGCAACTGTATATAACACATTATCACTCCTGGAGGACAAAGGAATGCTTAAAACAATCAATATAGATAATGAATTAAAATTCTACGATACTAATTTGGAAGATCATCATCACCTGTATAATACAACCATGAGCACATTGACAGACATAGCTCATGATAAAGTCATATTTGCTGAATTACCTGAGCTACCAAAAAGTCTTGAAATCGAAAGCACTGAACTTTTAATAAAAGCACATAACAAGTAATAAATTAGTTACTTGATATGTCACATATCAGATTACTTCTAATATATGAATTCAACTTTACCTTTTTGTAGTATTCTGGATGATCAACGCCTACTTCAATATCTTGGCAAGATAAGAAATCAGTAATCTGTACTTGATTGAACTGAAACCGCAAAAAATGAACAGCTGATGTTTTGTCATCGGTGCTTCTGTCTAAATCCTCATCAGCATGTGCAAATATCTTTTCATCGTTAAATGATATCCATACTTTATTCTCAATATCATGTAATTTAAATAACATTTTTTTACGTTCCTCTACATCAGGAAACATAATTAGCATCGTGGCTTTAAAATTATTCCCATCGGGAATTAGAGGGTTATAAGCATCTATCTCCTCTTGAATTTCATTTTCAGTGAATATCTTTTCTATTCTCAGCATTTCTTGAACTTGATACTTTATTGTTAAAATATCCTCAAAAATAAGTACAATGTTTTCACCAATAGTTAAAGTTCTGTTTTTTTTGTGTTCAATTACCTCATTTTTAATAGCATCTCTATTTTTATCATATTGTTCTAGACTTAGTAAATCTGATATTTTTAATTTCATGGTGATATACCATATGCTTTTTTAATCAAGCTGATAGGGTGTTCAGGTGCCTGAATATTTCCTAATGAATTTTCAATATGATGTGCAGCTAGAGAACAATCACTCGTGAAACTATCAAAATTAGCATCCTTAAATGCTTTTGTAATAGGCCTTGCAATTTTAATGGCTATATCATGTGTCTCAGATTTTACTCCATAGGTTCCATCATGGCCGGAGCATTTTTCAATAGCATTTACAGTTGTGCCAGGAATTAATTCAAGAATCTTCTTAGTTAACATTCCCATATTTTGAACCCTTTGATGACACGCTACTTGATAGGAAACATCGCCTAACTCATTCTTGAAGTTAGTCTTTAGTAAATCTTTGTTATTTAGCAAATTTAGAAACTCAAATGGATCTTTAAAAGAATTCGAAATCTTTATTAAATCTTTATTATCTGGAAAAAGTAGAGGTAGTTCTTGTTTATACATCAATACACAAGAAGGTATAGGTGCAACAATATAATATCCCATATCTACAAACTTAATAAACTTACTTATGTTCTTCGTCATCATTTTCTCTACAAGTTTAATATCACCTAATTCTAATTTTGGCATACCACAACAATTATCATCATTTATTATTTCTACAGAAATATTATTATGTTTTAAAACATCATAAAAATCTTGTATAACATTTGGTTCATTATAATTGTGATAACATGTTGTATATATTGCTACTTTATATACAGAATTATCAACTTTATGCGATAGTTTAAGTGACTTTGCTGTTTTGGAAACAAATTGAGGTAATTTAGCTTTTTCATGAATACCAAAAAATTTGCTAAGTAATTTTCTAAACACAATAACTTTATTCATTAGGTTTATTACACTTGAAAGTATGACTTGTGAAAATATTTTTCCAATCTTGTCAGTTGATGTTAGTATTTTATCTCTAAGTTTTACTTTATTCTTTGCGTGTTTAATTGCTTTACCGCGTAACATCAAATGTGGAAAATCTATCTCCCACTCATGTGGTGGTACATATGGACATTTTGTCATGAAACACAAATCGCACATGTAACAGTGATCTATTACAGAATCAAAATCTTTATAAGATACTCCGTCTACCTCGAAAGTTTCAGATTCATCAATCAAGTCAAATAAAGTTGGGAATGAATTACAAAGACTTACACATCTTCTGCAACCATGACATGCATCAGCTACCCTCCTAAGTTCCTCTTCGTATTTAGCTTCATTGAGAAAATTAGGATTTCTCCAATCAATTTGATGCCTAGTTGGTTTCTGTAAGCCACCCTCGGAGCTTTTTTTAGCATTTACAATTCCCATTTTTCCCTGCTATGTTTTATGGGTGCGAAATAAAGCGCGCCCACAAAATATATATCTAAGAAATTGACTCTAATGCTTTGGTAAATCTATTAGCATGAGATCTTTCAGCCTTTGCTAGTGTTTCAAACCAATCAGCAATTTCGTCATGTCCTTCATCTCTCGCTGTTTTAGCCATGCCAGGATACATGTCTGTGTATTCATGTGTTTCCCCAGCTATAGCAGCTTTAAGATTCTGAATACTGTCTCCAATTGGTTCACCGGTAGCCGGATCACCACACTCTTTTTCTAAATATTCTAAATGGCCATGTGCATGACCAGTTTCACCCTCTGCAGTTGAGCGAAAAACAGTTGCTACATCATTCTGCCCCTCTACATCGGCTTTTGCTGCGAAATATAGATACCTTCTATTTGCTTGTGATTCTCCAGCAAATGCGTCTTTTAAATTTTGTTCTGTTTTTGATCCCTTTAAACTCATCACGTTCTCCCAAAATGATTCATTTAGAATGATTCTAAGTTTATAGGTTATATATGTCAATAATTTTCTGTTAATATAGCGATATGATAATAATTCTTGTTATCTATGAGAGAGTAATTTGAATAATATAATTTTTACATTATATAAGAAAATTGCTTTTTTAAGTGATCCGGAGAAAGCACATAATGTATCACTTTTATTATTAGAATATATTTATCGAAGTTATCTTGGTAAAGTATTCCACACCAAATTACCTTTCAAAAATACAAAACAATTTGATATTCTCTTTGATAATCCTATCGGATTGGCAGCAGGATTTGATAAAAATGCTGATTATCTAAATTTTATATCCAATATTGGATTTGGTTTTGTTGAAGTTGGGACATTAACTCCTAAACCTCAGGAAGGCAATCCAAAACCGAGAGTATTCAGACTTATTAAAGATAGAGCTATTATAAATCATTTAGGATTTAATAATAAAGGTATTGATTATGCTATAGAAAAAATAAAAAGATATAATCGTAATATACCTATAGGAGTAAATATAGGTAAAAATGCATCTACTCCAATACATAATGCCTTTCAAGATTATGAATACTGTCTCAGAAAAGCATACTCTATAGCAGACTATATTACACTTAATATATCTTCGCCAAATACAAAAGATTTAAGAGATTTGCAATCAGGAGAAAATATTACAGATTTTCTTTCTTCAATAAAGAATCTTCACTCTAATCTAAAAAAAGTTTATAAAAAACATACACCTCTTGTTATAAAGATAGCTCCTGATGTTAATAGTGATACTATTCATGATCTTATACGTTTAATCAAGCACTATGATATTGATGGAATAATTTGTACTAATACGACTATAGATAAATCAGATTTAGATAAAGAGTCAAAAAGTCTTCAAGGCGGCTTAAGCGGCAAACCTTTATATAATAAATCTAATAGAGTTTTAAAAGAAGTATCTGGTATGTTAGAGGGTAGTAAGACAATTATAGGTGTCGGGGGAATTGACTCTGCTGAAAGTGCAGAAGAGAAATTTTCATTAGGTGCAGATTTATTACAAATATATACTGGATTAGTTTATGAAGGTCCTAATCTGCTAAAGAAGATATTAAAAAAATAAGTTACTCAGGTTTCCAAACACCATAAGCATCGTCATTTGTCTGACTTGCTGCCTGATCCTTTTCAGATGTAGAAGATTGTTGTTCATATACATACTGAGTAAATTCTATAAGTTGTTTTAGGATGTCATCTCTATCTTTCTTGGGAATTTCAGCTGTGGCTACGATGGAACCAACAACAGCCGACAGATACTGTGAAGCTAGTATTGGGTCTTCATTTTTTGGTTCATAATCTACAAGTACCTTTTGAAGGCCTTTTAATAATTCAGGTTTTAGTACTATTTCTGTCATAAATACTTTGTCAAAGTATATTATAATCAAAGCGTATGCAAGATAAATCTACACTGTCTATAAAAACTTTTGATGTTGGCCCAATGCTCAACATTGTTTATCTTATATGGAATAAAGAGACAAAAGAAGCAGCATTAGTTGATCCTGCGTGGGATTTAAAAGATGTTTTAAATTTTATAAAAGAAAATAAACTTATTTTAAAGAGTATTCTATTAACACATAGTCACCATGATCATGTTAATTCAATTGATTTACTATTAGAACGATATGACTTACCTATATACATTAATAAAAAAGAAGCAGATTTTTGGAATAAGAAATATGATAATTTAGTTACAACTGATTGCAAAGATGTAATATTTTTAGGAAAATCACCTATCTCGTCTATTCACACACCAGGGCACACTCCAGGCTCATGCTGCTATTCATTTGATAATAATTTAATTGCTGGTGATACACTATTTGTTTTTGGTTGTGGTAGATGTGATCTACATGGAGGAAATCCTGAGGAAATGTATAATTCATTAAAAAGATTAAAGGAAAATCTTGATACAACTACTATTATTATGCCTGGACATAATTATTCAATTAAGAGATGTTCAACTTTAGGCGAGGAGATATCAGGTAATCCTTTTTTTAGTTTTAATAATTTAAAAGATTTTACCAAATATAGAATGTACGAACACGATAAAAACAGAGAAGAGCCATACGCTCCTTTGCCTAAGAATTAGATTTTAATGCTGATCTAAATTTGTATATTAACTTTCTTACCATAGTTCGGTCTATATTATCCTCGGCAATATTCTCTCTTTCTTTTGTGCCTTGCATTTGAGATTCATTAAAATCATACGAAGCGCTTGCTTTAATAGTTCCAGAAACTTTATTGTCCTCAGAAAATATGAACTGATAACTGAGAATTTTGCTAATTTCATATTCATCAACTCTTCCAAAAGAGTTAACTGAAAGTTGTCTACTCTCTCTTGTTACGCTTATGATCTTTATAGCTGGGTATCTAGAAACATCAGTAACACTAGACTGTCTTTCTGAGGAAAATTTTTTTTCCAAAATTTTAGATATATTGCTTCTACTATCTGAGATTATTCTCATATTATCAAGCCCAGCCATGTCTACAGAACCTCTCAGTTGATAACCGCAAGAGCCTAGACTTAATAATAATAATAGTGCAAGTATGTAATTAAGAAAAAATTTCATTTTGTTACTAGATTAACCAATTTGTTCGGTACATATATTTCCTTAATTATCTTTGAATTTTGTATATATTCTTTGATTTTTTTATCCTTTTTAGCATACATTAGAATATCTTCTTTGTTTAATCCGAGTTTAATATTCAGCTTACTTCTTAGTTTACCATTAATCTGTACTATTATCTGAATTTCCTGATTATCTTGAACATCATCAAACTTCTTAGGCCATTCAGGATTAAGTGCTTGTTCTTTGTTGAATTCTGATAATATTGCATAACTAATGTGTGGTGTTATCGGGTATAAAAGTCTAGCAATTGTATCAATGCATTTATGCGCAACGTCTTTACTTATTGTTCTTGATTCATAAAGTTTTGATAACTTATTATTAAATTCCATTATAGCAGCTATCGCAGTGTTATATGACTTTCTATGAAAAATATCTGTAGTCACTTTATCTATCGTTTCATTAAGCTTAATCAATAGTTTGTTATTATCTTTATCAACACTGGAATATTCCGATGATTTAATTGAGTATGATAATTTCCATAGCCTTTTTAGAAACTTAAAGCCGCCTTCTATAGCTGTATCGGACCATTCTAGATTTTGTTCTGGTGGCGCAGCAAATAAAATAAACAACCTTATTGTATCAGCTCCATATTTTTTAATTATCTGATCTGGATCAATTGTATTACCCTTAGATTTAGACATTTTTGTACCATCCTTGAGTACCATGCCTTGGGATAATAATGACTTAAATGGTTCATCATTTTCTATGATACCTTCGTCTTTCAATAATTTACAAAAGAATCTTGCGTATAGAAGATGCAATATAGCATGTTCTATACCTCCTACATATTGATCAATAGGTAGCCATGATTGAAATTTTTTATCAAACATTTCTTGTTTATTTTTTGGATCTAAAAATCTTAGGAAGTACCAGGATGATTCAAAAAATGTATCGAATGTGTCTGTTTCTCTTATTGCATCAGCACCAGTATTAGGACATTTGATATTTTTCCACTTCTCATTCTTGTCTAATGGGTTTCCATCACCAACTAAATCTACATCTTTAGGAAGCTCCACAGGTAGATCCCCCATTGGCACTGGATGAACAGTCCCATCTTTCAAATAATAAACAGGTATAGGGCAACCCCAATATCTTTGACGAGAAATGCCCCAATCTCTTAGTCTATAAGTAGTGACTGATTTTCCGATTTTTTTATCAATACAATACATTGAAATATTTTCTTTAGCAGCCTCACTGTCTAATCCATTAAAGTT
>MDTG01298623.1_pt1 | contig 10127 bp, 6 predicted proteins | sample 811421 | NCBI WGS metagenome assembly MDTG01 (sample SAMN05326645, study PRJNA326480) | marine metagenome | isolation source: seawater | place: Pacific Ocean: South East | collected 2011 | reverse complement strand
TGCCCTGTGACTCACCGACCCAGCGCCAGTCCGCCATCAGGACGAAGTCGCCGTAGCTCTTCTCCGACCAGAGGTCGCCGGCACTACCATCGTGGACGATTCTTCCATTGCTGGCCGTCCACGCTTTCGGGGCGATGTCCTGCGTGTTCCATCCCGTCAGATCCAGTCCGTTAAAGAGTGATGTGAATCCGACAGCATCATTGGCGACCTCAGCCAGCGGGGAGTTGCTCGCGGGCAGTTCCTTGATGAGGATGTTCTTGAAGTCGATCTCGGTGCCTTCGGCTTCGAGGCAGATGTACCCGCGTCTGGGGTTGACGTCGTAGCCGCCCGAGACCTTCTTGCCGTTCACTTCGAGTGAGATCGTCCCGTCGAGGCAGGTGATGCGGTAGTCGTTCCATTCGCCGGCGCCCTTGGTTCGAGCCTCGCTTGGAAGGCATCGGTTCCAGCCCGCGGGATGCGCTCGTTCCGGAGTCATGGTCGCGCCCCAGATCGAGAAGATGTCACCTTCGCTGGTGTAATTCTCGGTTTCGAGGCCGAGCATCACATGGACTTCGACCGCACGGGTGAAGGGGACGCCCTTCGCCGGCAGGGGATCGCTCCAGACGAAGACGCCTGCGTTTCCCTTCGGGCTTGCGTGACGCCATTGAAGATCAAGCACGAAATTCTCATACATGCGATCCGTGCGAAGCACGCAGATCGGCTTCCCCGTGCAACGGAGCATTCCGGATTCGGCTCGCCAGGTGTCTTCGGCACCGTTGACGTTCACCCATCCCTCGAGGTTCTCGCCGTTGAACAGAGGCCGGAATTCGGTGTCCGGCTCATCGGCGGCGAAAAGCGGAGCCGTGAGGATGCAGAGCAGCATGCCGAGTAGGGTGTTTCGGATCATGGTCTTCGGTGTCTCCGGTGGTCAGGCGGTTGTGATTTCGATGAGTTCATCTGCGAACAGAAGTTCGGCGGTCGTCTTCGTTTCGATCTCTTCACGGGTCACGCCGGGTGCGATTTCAGTGACTCGGAATCTCTGGTGTTCTTCATCCATCACCATGACACAGAGGTCGGTGATGATCATGTCGATGCAGCGAAGCCCCGTGAGTGGAAGGGTGCATTCGGGAATGATCTTGGGTGCGCCTTTGCGGTTGCAGTGCTCCATGGTGACGATCACCTTGTTGACGCCTGCCACGAGGTCCATCGCTCCGCCCATGCCCTTGACCATCTTTCCAGGAATCATCCAGTTGGCGATGTCGCCTTCCTGGCTGACTTCCATCGCACCAAGAATGGCCAGATCGATGTGACCGCCTCGGATCATGCCGAAGCTGTCGGCTGAGGAGAAGAAGCTGTGTCCATCGACGCCGGTGACGGTCTGTTTGCCGGCATTGATCAGGTTTGGATCGACGTCCTCCTCGTAGGGGAAGGGCCCCATGCCAAGCATGCCGTTCTCCGATTGAAGCCAGACGGTCATGCCTTCGGGGACGTGATTGGCCACCAGAGTGGGCATTCCAATTCCGAGATTGACGTAGTTGCCATCCTCAAGTTCGAGGGCGGCACGAGCGGTGATCTGATTTCTGTCGAGTGGCATGAATTCCTCCGCACAAAGGGTAGCGACCGGAAGCCCTCGATGGGGTACCCTGATGCGATGAATACCACCGAGAAAGCGTCACAGGTCCTCGTCTCCACCGGCATCGCCGACAACCCCCGTCTTTGTCCTCCGGGCACTGCCGATTCCATCGATTCGATCGATCCCGGAACTGGGACGGTCACAGCCTCGGTCCGTCTTGATGACGGACAGGCCTACGAAGATGTGGTGGCACGTACTCGTGCCGTGCAGCCTGAGTGGGCGATGCTTCCTGCTCCCAAGCGAGGTGAGATCGTGCGACTCATCGGCAACGCCTTTCGCGAGGAGATCGAGTCGCTTGGCGAACTTGTCTCACTTGAAAGTGGAAAGATTCGAGCCGAGGGCATCGGCGAAATGCAGGAATGCGTGGACATCGCGGACTTCGCGGTCGGACTCTCCCGCCAGCTCTACGGCCTCACGATGCACTCCGAGCGCCCTTCGCACCGCATGTACGAGCAATGGCATCCGATCGGTTCGATGGGCATCATCACAGCGTTCAACTTTCCAGCCGCTGTCTGGGCCTGGAATTCAATGCTTGCCGCCGTCTGTGGCGACACCATGATCTGGAAGCCTTCTTTGGTCGCCCCGTTGACCGCCATGGCGATGAACGATCTCGCTCGAAGAGTGATGGAGGATCAGGACGTCTTCCAACCGACCGCTGGTGATGCCGCGGATGTCTTCGGTCTGATCATCGGAACCGATGCCGAAGTCGGCGAACGCATGATCGCCGACCGCCGCCTGCCTCTGATCTCCGCAACCGGATCCTGCCGGATGGGGCGTCGAGTGGGTGAAGTCGTGGGTGGACGTCTGGGCAAGACTTTGCTGGAACTGGGTGGCAACAATGCCATGATCGTCATGCCGGATGCCGACATGTCTCTCGTGCCCCGCGCGATCCTCTTCGGTGCCGTCGGCACCGCGGGACAGCGCTGCACCTCGACGCGCCGTCTGATCTGTCATTCCGAGTGCGTGGAAAACGTGCTCGAAGCGCTTCTGCCCGCCTACGGATCCGTTCCGATCGGGCATCAGCTCGACGAGTCGACGCTCATGGGCCCGCTGGTCCGCGAAGAGGCGGTGGCTGCGATGCGTCATGCCATTGAAGCGGCTTGCGGCGAAGGTTGTGAGGTTCTGAGCGGTGGTGTCGAAGGCATCGAACGTCAAGCTGGTCGTGAGGGATTCTTCGTCGAACCAACGATCATCAGAGTGCCCAAGGGGGCGCATCCCAGGATCACCAGAGACGAGACGTTCGCGCCGATTCTCTATGTGTTCACCGTCGACTCCTATGAAGAGGCTGTGGCCCTGCAGAACAGTGCAGATCAGGGACTCTCCAGTGCGATCTTCACCGATTCGATGAGAACCGCCGAGCGTTTTCTCTCCCACCTCGGAAGTGATTGCGGTATCGCCAACGTCAACATCGGAACCAGCGGCGCCGAAATCGGCGGTGCTTTCGGTGGCGAGAAGGACACTGGTGGTGGGCGCGAATCGGGCTCCGATGCGTGGCGGCAGTACATGAGGCGTCAGACCTGCACCCTCAACTGGGGTGATGATCTACCGCTCGCACAGGGTATTTCCTTCGGGGAATGACCCTGGTTCGTCTCGGCAGCTTGGTGTTTCGGGCACCTCTTTGGAGGATCTGATCCACCTTGTCGAGCATCTTCTCGCCAACCTCAGGGTTTGCCGGCCTCAGGTTGAATCTGCACGGCCCTATCGATCACGCTGACCGTCATCCGCCTCTTCGAGCATCTTCTTAGCAGCCTCAGGTTGAATCTGCACGGCCCTATCGATCACGATCTTGAGGACCGGGACATCGCTCATCGGGCGTCCGCTCGAGTCGGGAGTGACGCCTGTGGGGGCGGTGCGGATCCTGTCCACCGTGTCCATGCCCATCACGACCTTGCCGAACACCGCGTACCCCGCACCACCCGACATGGGCTGGTCCAGGCTGGAGTTCTTGGCGACGTTGATGAAGAACTGGGTGGTGGCTGAATTGGGGTTTTGTGTGCGCGCCATTGCGATGGTGCCCACTTCATTCTTGAGACCGTTGCGCCACTCGTTCTGGATCGGTGCCTTGGTGGGCTTCTGGACCATTGCGGGCGTGAATCCACCGCCTTGGATCATGAATCCCGATATCACACGGTGGAAGATGGTGCCGTTGTAGGTTCCGTCTTTCACGTAGCTCATGAAGTTGCGGACCGTGATCGGAGCTCGGGCCCGATCGAGTTCGAGCAGAATGTTGCCTTTGGTCGTTTCAAGCATGACGTATTCGTAGCGAACTTCCTTCGTCGCTTCCTGTGCAGGACTCGTCGTGTCCTGGGCGGGTGTCTCCGCCTCCTGAGTCACGCTGGAGTTCATGGGGCTTTCTTGGCATGCGCTGAGCGGGCAGGAGATCGCAAGGCAGAAGGCGGTGAGAGCGATGCGTTGAAGAATGGTCATCGACATGGTGCCTATACTCCGTGGAAGGCTGACTGGTGAGGAATGTTTTATTCTTGAGATCATAGGCCCTTGGCGCCATTTCAGCAGGATTGAGGACCCATCTTCGGGCTATCATTCGTCAATGAGCAATCGTTCCATGAACATTTCCAAAGATCAAGAGAACCAAACCCAGGCTGCGACTCATGCAGGTCCGAACGACTCGGTTCCTTCCGACCCCGTGAAGGTCAGGGTGTGGTCCCTGGAGCCCCTCTTCGATCTCTTCAGCAGTGTTCGATTCGGCATCCTTCTACTGATCCTGCTCTTCATCTACATGGCGATCGGCTCGGCTGGACTGGTCTATCCCATCGGTGCCAACATTTTCTCCGCGGATGCCTGGGCGCACCGTCAGATTCGGCAGCACCGTCTGCTGGAGATGACCGAGTTCGAGTGGTTTCACTGGTGGCCGTTCGATGTCCTCATCACACTCATCGCCGTCTCCCTCGTGGTCACCACCCTTCGTCGCATCCGATTTTCAGTGATCAACCTCGGGGTATGGATGATCCACAGCGGGATCGTGATTCTGATCATCGGAAGTCTCATCTACTTCGGCACCAAGGTGGAAGGGGACATGCCCGTGTCTCGACGTGTGCTCGCTCTGAGCATGGTCGATGAAAGCGGCGACGTGATCGGAGAAGAACAGCTGCTGATACCGTTCCCCGGAAACTCCATCGTGGTCGGAAGTGGAGATGATCCGGTCACCATCTCGGTGCTCAGCACCGACCCTGATTGGGAGCTCCTCTCCGGTGACGATGCCGGAAGCAGGGCCTTCAGCGTCAATCTCATGGTCGACGGTTTCGAGGATCGATTCATTCGGCAGGTTCTCGCCGGCTATCCCGAGTTCACCGAAGACCTGATCAACACCGGCGATTCGGAACAGCCGATGCAGCGCGCGGTCAAGGTCACCGGGGAACGTCTGCTCGAGCCATCGCTCAAGGTCACGCTGCAATACGCCCCGCAGGATGAGTTCTATCTGAGCGAGGCACTTTCCAAGAACTGGGCGCTCTATCTGCGTGACAAGGGAACGTCCCGTTGGATCCAGCGCCCCGTGCCTGCTTCGACGCCCCTGAGTCCCGACAAGACCGGCGTGCCGCTTTACAACGACTACGTCGCCGACGCCTCCAGCGTCTTTCTCACCGGCAGGCGGCGAGTCGCTTCCGAGGACGCTCTTGCGGTTCGAGTTCCATCGGTCTCCGCCGACGACCCGTTGGCCGGCACCGACCTCATGATCGACAGCTATCTCCGGTACGCACAGATGCGTACCAGGCTCGAGCCAGGGGCTCCGGATGACCCGCTCAACCCGGTTATCGACATCTCACTCTCATCTCCCGGTGTTCCGACCTCGACCACCAGGCTCGAGGCATTCGATGCTGAATTGTCGAAGGCCGAGGAAGGGGTCCTTGGGTTCAAGTTCATCACCGATGAAGCTCGTTTCGAAAGTCTGCAGGAGCCCGCCACCATCACGGTCTCGATTCCATCCCTGGGACTGGTTGAGACGCGCGATGTCGACAGTTTCGGCGACGGCAAGCCCTGGCTTCTCGGTGAGGGTTCCTATCGAGTCATGCTTGCCGGCAGGCAGGACGACCTCACGCTTGATGAGAGCACGGTCTCCGTGCTCTTCGCCGACATCACCACGCCGTCCGGAACGTTTCGAAGATGGATCTTCGATGACCCGGCGCTCACCCGCGACATCGACCCGAACGATCCTGACGCGTCTCCCGCGGACAGTGGGATTCAGGATGACTCCGTCGTGGTGACGTATTCACCGGGATCCGGTTCCGCGCGTCTGCTCTTCGTCGCCGGTCCCGAACCCGAACGTCTGCGAGCGATCCTCCGGGTCGGTTCACTCGAGCCTCGAGTGGTTCCAATCTCTATCGGTGAGCCGGTCAAGTTGCGCGACAAGCTCTTCCTGACCGTGGATGAGTATTTTCCCCGGGCAGTGTCCTATGACGCCCCATTGATCGTGCCTCTCGCCCAACGAGAGCGCGACATGGGCAATCTGTATTCATGGGTCCGCGCCTCAGGGGCGGGAATCAAGCCCACATGGCTGCAGTTCCAGAAATCCCCCTTCGAGGGAGCCGCCGATCTTCTTGGTCGATTCAAGAGCCTCTACGCACCCACCACTCTGCGCGTTCAAACCGCTTCGGGAGACTGGAAGGACGTCGAACTCGTCTTTTCCCGTGAACGTCTTTCCCTGCCGGATGCTGTCGCGCTCGAGACCTTCGAACTTGAGACCTACATCGGTGGGTACAGCGAAGCCGGAGGCTCGATTCGTGACTATCGAAGCGTGCTTCGGTTCGATGATGACGGCGTCTGGGGTGAACCTGTTCCCGTCAGCATGAACAAGCCCGTCGAGCATCAAGGCCTTTGGTTCTTCCAGTCCCAGTGGGACCCACCGATCAGCGCTGCGGCCAATGGTGGACTTCCGTCCAAGGGCCTCGGGTACACGGTGCTCGGCGTCGGAAACCGGAACGGCGTCTACACCCAGCTCTTCGGGTGTGTGGTCGCCGTCGCTGGAATGATCTACGCCTTCTATGTCAAACCGCTCATCAAACGTCGACGTCGCGAACGTGTCCTGGCCGGCCTCGCCGTCGACGCACCGTCGGAAGGGTCATGATGTCTCACCGTTCAAAGGGAATTCTCGCATCACTTCGTGGCGGACTTCTGTTGTGCCTGGTCATGTTCATGGCCAACGGCACCTCGGCGAAGGCTTCGGACTTCGTTTCCCAGGTCGATCTTCAGCCGCTTGAGGAACTGGCCGTCCACACGGAAGGGCGCTTGAACAGTTTCGGGTCCCATGCGAATGCCTTGATGCAGGAGGTCACGGGTTCGAAGCGGATCGATGGACGGACGCCGCTCTACACCTATTTGGACATGTTGTTCCGGCCTTCCGCCTACGAGGATGCCGACGTCATCTACGTGAAGAACAAACTCGTCCGCAAGATGATGGTCGAGGCACTGCGCAAAAGCCCGGACTCGATGTCCCGAATTCCAGACTTCGAAGCGCGGATGGCCGATTTTCAGAAGATCGGTCTGACATCGCCCACGATTCTGGCCGATCCTGCGCTCATCGAACTGATGGGCCGCCTGAAATCGGACCTCATCCGAACGAACAAGGACGTCGCCTCCATGGAGATCGCCTCGAGGGTGATGAATCCGTCCTTTCTGCTGGGTCAGATGAAGGTGATTCCACCTCCTGGTGACTCCCTCGATCGTCCGTGGCGCTCGATCAGCAGGGTGATGCTGGTGCCTTCCGAAGACGACGAGATGAGTCTGACGCCCCAGCCGACCCTTGAAGGTCTCGATCGGGAGACCCAGGACCGAATCGCGAATGCCTGGCACGCCCTGTTCACGTCATGGACAACCGGTGATTCGGTGGGTGTGAACGCCGCGATCGAGCAGCTCTCCGTCGTCATTCCCACGGTGAACCCGGAGCTCTATCCCTCGACGAGCCGACTCTCGTGGGAGTCCTGGTATTTCAGAAATCATCAGCTGACCCGAATCTGGTTGGTCTACATGCTGTCCCTGATCCTTCTGTTGCTCGGGCTCGTCTACCGCTGGCGCTGGGCTCGCTGGGGAGGGATGACCGTCTTTCTTGTCGCCCTCGCTCTGCAGACCTTCGCCGTAGGGCTGCGCTGGTACATCTCAGGCCGTTGGCCGAATTCGAACATGTACGAGGCGGTGACCACCGCGGCATGGTTCGGCTCCGTGGGCGCAGTGGTGCTCGAGGTGTTCGTGCGGCGAACCGGAATGAAATCGATCTTCGCGCTTTCCGCTGCCACAGCATCCATGGTGGCCCTGATGGCCGCGTATTACCTTCCGGCCTACATGAATCCGAACATCTCGAACATGATGCCTGTGCTCAACGACATCTGGCTCTACATCCACACCAATGCGATCATCTTCAGCTACTGCCTGATCTTCATGGCGGCCGTTTCGGGTGGGTTGTACATCGTCAATCGATTGTTCGGTGGCGCACCGGCCTACGCAAAGGCCGGTGGTGCCGCCAGCGTGCTGCTCGCCACTGGTGCAGGCGCCTCGGAGAGCTCGCCGGGCGGTGGCGCGCCCGTTCGCCGGGCTCGACTCGGTGAAGTTCTGGACGGCGTGAGCATGCTTCTCATGGAATTGTCCTTCGTCCTCCTCTGGGCCGGACTTGTCATGGGGGCCATCTGGGCAGACCATTCATGGGGACGTCCCTGGGGATGGGATCCCAAGGAAGTCTTCGCACTCGAGACGTTCATCGTGTTCGCGTTGTTGATTCATGTCCGCATGAAGGTGCATGACAAGGGGCTCTGGACCGCATGGCTGTGTGTCCTGGGAGCCGCCGTCATGCTGTTCAACTGGATCGTCATCAACTTCGTCATCACGGGGCTCCACTCCTACGCCTGATTCGACCAATTGGCGACCGCTTTCTGCATGTCCCGTGATTTTGATGGGTGTGGAGGTTGCGGTGCGGGTACCATTCTGCCATGACAACCACACAGGATACGACGTTCGACGCCACCAGTTCGATGCCCCTCACGGCTGAGCGAATTCAGGCGCTTCGAGACACATTCGATGCAGATCCCACAGCACGAATCGCTCAGAACGCGGTCACGCGCACTGATGTGAACGAGATCGCCCTCGATCGTTCGATCGTGACCGGTACCGATTTCAGTTTCTCCACGAAGCTGGATGACTGGAAGGTGACCAATCAGAAGCGCTCGGGTCGTTGCTGGCTCTTCGCCGCTCTGAATCTCTTCCGGGTCGGTGCCATGAAGAAGATGAATGTCGCCGACTTCGAGTTCAGTCAGAACTACATGTTCTTCTGGGACAAGTTCGAACGTGCCAACTACTTCCTGTCTCAGATCATCGATACGGCTGACCGTCCTCTTGACGATCGAACCGTCGCGTTCCTGCTCGACAGCCCGATCGACGATGGCGGTCAGTGGAACATGTTCATGAACCTGGTTCGCAAGCATGGCGTCGTGCCCCAGGCCTGCATGCCCGAGACCGAGTCGTCCTCCAATTCCGGTCGAATGAATTCAGCCCTGCGACACAAGCTCCGCGAAGGTGCGATGCAGCTCCGAACGCTTCAGGACAGCGGTGCCGACATGGATCGACTCGAGGCCACTCGTGACGCGACCCTGCAGACGATCTGGAGAATCCTCTGCGTCCACCTGGGCACGCCACCCACCAGTTTCGACTGGCAGTGGAACGACAAGGACAAGGAATTCCATCGTGATGGCGAGATGACACCACTTCAGTTCGCCGAACGTTACATCGACGTCCCCATGAACGATTACGTCTGCATCGTTCACGACCCCCGTGAATCAAGCCCGTACGGCCGGACCTTCACCGTCGATCGTCTCGGCAATGTCGTCGGTGGTCGGCCGGTGGTCTATCTCAACGTCGAGATGGACGTACTCAAGTCGATCACCCAGTCGGTTCTCGAGGGCGGTGAACCCGTCTGGTTCGGATGCGACGTGGGGCCACACATGGAACGGAAGGCCGGGCTCTGGGATCGTGAACTCTTCCGGTACGACGACGTCTACGGCGCACCATTCGTGCTGGACAAGGCCCAGCGTCTTGAATACCACCAGTCTCTGATGACCCACGCGATGCTGTTCACCGGCGTCGATGTCGTCGAAGGTCAGCCTCGTCGCTGGCGCGTCGAGAACTCCTGGGGTGGCGACTCAAGCGGCCGCAAGGGGTACTACACCATGAACGACAACTGGTTCGATGAATACATGTTCGAGATCGCCGCTCGCAAGAACGAGCTTCCAGCGGAACTTCAGGCTGCATTCGAGCAGGAGCCGATCGTCCTGCCCGCTTGGGACCCCATGGGATCCCTCGCCTGTCCTCGCTGATCGAGCAGAAACCGTGATTTCAACGACACCCCGAGCATTCTCGGGGTGTTTTTCTTTTTTGTGATGTTCCGCTGAGAGATCCCACTTGCTTGTTCGGAAATGGGGTGTGAGGCCACTCGTCGCCTGTCACCCATCTGCACCTTCTGCTCACGGAGAAAGCCATGTTCATCAAGTCCACTCATCACACGTCACTTCTTCTCGCC
>MDTG01286312.1_pt1 | contig 10127 bp, 13 predicted proteins | sample 811421 | NCBI WGS metagenome assembly MDTG01 (sample SAMN05326645, study PRJNA326480) | marine metagenome | isolation source: seawater | place: Pacific Ocean: South East | collected 2011 | reverse complement strand
TGTCCTAAGTTAAAAATATACGGATATCCAGAAAATATTTTAAGATATTTTCTAAGGGTAATATTTATTTTTTCTCTTTCTAATAATAGAATCTTTGGATCCATCCCTCCTTGTATTGCTATTCCGCCAGCCCTTTTTTTAATCCACTCCGGATCTATATCGTAATCTATACTTATGCAATCTGGTTTAACTATCGAACAAAACTTTTCATAGTTTTTTCCTATTCCCTTAGGGAAACAAATAACAGGAACCTTTAAAGATTTTGTATACTCTACTATTTTTAAAGTGGGATTAAAACAATAGTTGGGAAGTTCAGCCTCAGGCAACAAACCTGCCCAAGAGTCAAATATTTGTATAATATTTGCTCCTGCCTCAACTTGTTTATTGATGTGTAGACAAATAGCATCTTCAAGTTTTTTTAATAATTTTTTATTTAACTCTTTATTTTTATTAATTATATCAAAATTAAAATCTTTTTTTGGGGATTTTTTGTTTAGCATATAAACCAATAATGTCCAAGGAGCCCCGACAAACCCGATAAGGCTTTCATCTTGCGTTACCTCTTTAACTGATTGTATTGCTTTGTAAATCGGCGACAGTTTCTCTATAAAGTCTGTAGATTTGATTTCTAATATTTTATCTAAATTCAAATTTTCTAGTGTAGGACCAATACCTTTTTTAAACTCAACTGTTTGTCCTAGACCGTGTGGGATAGTTAGAATATCGGAAAAAATAATAGTAGCATCTAAATTAAATCTTTTTAATGGTTGCAAAGTAATATCTTTAACTAATCCAGGGTTCATACATAATTTAATAAAATTTTGGTTTTCCTTTCGTATCTCTCTAAATTCTGGCAAATATCTACCGGCTTGTCTCATAAACCATACAGGAGTAAAAGAAGAATTTTTATTAATTATGCAATCGAATAGTTTATTCATTATTAATAGTATAGATTTAAAATATAATTGATGTAATAGGTCATGTTAGTTAAGTAAAATGGGATTATTTATGTTTTATCTACAATTATGTTGATTAAAAATGGATATAGGCTTGGTTTTTTTTAAATTATTCACAATGTTTATTGTTAAATATAAAATAATTAACATAATATTAACTGTTGAAAATTTGTGAAGCAAAGTGGATAAATTAAAGTAATTTATAAATGACTATTGATAACTAATACTTAATATAAAAAAATCCACAAAGTTAATGACAAATAAATACCAAATATTTTTGATATCTGACTCAACAGGCGAAACCCTTGATAGAATTTTCTTAGCATTACAATCTCAGTTTGCAAATTTTGATTATGACAAAAAAGAATTTGTTTTCACACGAACAGAGCAGCAAATCGATAAAATAGTTAATGAATGTAGAGTTAAAAAAAACGCAATAATTTTATATACAATTGTTGACACAAAGCTTGCTAAGTATCTAGGGAATGAGAGTGTAAAAAACAATATCCCGTGCTTTGGAGTATTAGGAAATCTGATTTTAAGCTTCTCTAAACTTTTAAATCAAAAAGCAATACACAAACCAAGCGCGCAGCATGTTTTAGACGAAGATTATTATAAAAGAATTGAAGCAATACAATTCACCATGTCACACGATGATGGGAAAAAAAATGAAGATATTTCAGTGGCGGATATAATTTTGTTGGGAGTGAGCAGAACAAGCAAAACACCTACATCAATATATCTGGCTAACAGAGGATATAAAACTTTAAATATACCTCTAGTTCCCAATCAAGAAATTCCTAAATTGCTCGAAAAAGAAAGTGAGAAAATTTGTGTAATAGGTTTGTTCGCAGATCCTGATAGATTATCCGAAATAAGAAAAACAAGAGCAAGTGTCAACCAATCTGTTGATTTAAAAGTTTATACAGATGTAGAAAAAATAAAAATCGAAGTAGACAATTCAAGAAAGCTTTTTAAAAAAAATAACTGGCCCTCCATAGACGTTACTCGAAGATCTGTCGAAGAAACTGCGGCGTCAATAATAAAAATATTTGAAATAAAAAAAAATAAATGAAAATTATACTGGCATCCAAAAGTGGTGTAAGAAAAAACATTTTGAATAAAAATGATTTGAAATGCGATGTTTTTCCATCAAATATAAATGAGGATGAAGTAAAAAATTCTCTAATCTCAACGGGCGCCAACCCTTTATTAATATCAAAAAATCTAGCCGAGCTTAAAGCGAATAAGGTTAGCAACAAATTCCCCGATCAGCTTGTGCTTGGTGCAGACAGCGTTATAGATTTGAACGGAGAGCTTATCTCAAAACCAAAAAGCAGAGATGAAGCGTTAAATATACTCAAAAAACTAAATGGCAAACAACATCAGCTAATTAGCTCAGTTTGTATATCTAAAAATGGTTCTATGACCTGGAATTACACAGAGGCTTCTACGCTGACAATGAAACAACATAATATAGATGAAATTAAATTTTATTTAAGCAACATAAAAAACAAAGAATTATTTGCATATGGTGTCTATCAAATCGAGGCAGGTGGAAAAAACCTTTTTTCCAAAATAGAAGGGAACGAAGATAGTATTATGGGTTTGCCAATTAATCAAATTAAGGAGTATTTAAAAAATTTTAAATGAAAAGATATTTAGTCATAGGAAACCCCATCCAACATTCATTATCACCCAAACTACATAATTATTGGATCAAACAAAATAATATTGACGCAATTTACGATAAGAAAAAATTAAATGAAACTGAAATTGATGGAGTAATATCAGAAATAAAGAGCGGTAAAATTGATGGGATTAATGTTACCGTACCATTTAAAAAATCTGTTATACCCTTTTTAAACGAGCTAACGTCAGTTGCAGAAAAAACTAAATCAGTGAATACAATATATAAAAAAATGGATAAAATTATTGGGGACAACACAGACGTAGGAGGCTTTGAAAGCGCATTAAAAAATATTAACTACAATGTTAAAGAAAAAAAGGTTTTTATTCTAGGTGCAGGGGGTGTCGTTCCCTCAATTATTTTGGCTCTTAAAAAAATGGGCATATCCAAGATTTTTTTAAGCAACAGAACGAAAGAAAAAGCTGAAGCTATAAAAAAAATATATCCTGATTTAACCTTAGTTAATTGGGGGGATATTGTTAAATTTGATATAATAATCAATGCCACAAGTTTAGGACTTCAAAAAGACGACGAAATAAAACTAAATTATGATGATATAGGACCCAATAAACTTTTTTATGATATTATTTATAATCCCGGTAAAACTAAATTCTTATTAAAAGGCAAGGAACTCGGTAACCAAATTGAAAATGGAAAAACAATGTTTGCTTATCAGGCTCAGTCATCTTTTAAGATTTGGCACAATGTCAAACCAAAAGTAGATAAACAAGTTCTTAGATTATTAGAAAATGATTAAAGTAGGTATCACAGGATCAATAGCTTCAGGAAAAACTACAGTAGCGAGAATGTTTGCTGGCAAAAAATATCCACTTTTTGATGCGGACAATGAGGTTAGAAGAATCTATAAAAAAAATGTTTTCAAGGAAAAAATACGAAAAAAATTTGGTCTAAAAAATAAAAAAAATATTAAGGGAAAAATACAAAAGGTTATATTCAAAAATAAAAAAAATTTACAAAAATTAGAAAAAATTATACACCCCCTTGTAAGGAAGGAACTTAAAAATTTTATAAAGAAAAACAAAAGAAAGAAGGTTTTGATATTTGAAATTCCACTTTTAATAGAAAGTAGACTTATGCGGAATTTTAATAAAATAATATTTGTAAATTCTAATAGAAAAATAAGATTAAGAAGATTTTTAAAAAGAGGAAAAAATAAGAAAATCTTTGATTTTTTAGACAAAAGACAACTTACTCCTGTAAAGAAAATTAAGTTTAGTGATTATGTTATTAACAACAACAATTCTTTAGAATTTTTAAAAAAAAATGTTAAAATTATAAAAAATAATTTATGAACGAAGTAATTTTAGACACTGAAACAACTGGATTATCAATCAAAGAAGACCATAGAATTATAGAAATTGCCTGTATAGAAACAAAAAATCTTATCCCAACAAAAAAAATCTTTTATAAATTACTAAATCCTGAAAGAGAAATTTCTAAAGACGCAATAAAAATTCACGGGTACACTAGTGAGAAATTAAAAAATGAACCAAAATTTAGAGATATAGCAAAAGATTTGATAGATTTTTTAAAAAATAAAAAACTGATTATTCACAATGCTCCATTTGATATTGGATTTTTGAATCATGAATTAAAAAAAATTAATTTTACTATTATAGATCAGAAAAAAAATATTATAGACACATTAGAGCTGGCCAGATCAAAATATCCTGGTTCTTCTAACTCTTTGGACAATTTATGTAAAAAATTTAATATTGATTTATCACAAAGGTCTAAGCATAGCGCTCTGTTAGACTGTGAACTATTAAGAAAAGTTTATATTAATCTAATTGATCAAAAGGAACCAACCTTAGTTTTCCAAGATTCTACCAATCCAGATAATTTTTTTGATGATAAAAAAGCTAAGAATAATAAGTATTCAAAAACTGTTGTCAAAATTTCTTCCGAAGAAATAACTAAACATAAAAATTTTTTAAGAGGTAATTTAAAAAAAAATTATTTTTGATTTTTCTTTGCTTCGTAAAGTTTTAGGAAATCAATTTTCTCATGTATATTAATTTTTTTATAACCAGATTTTTCGAATAGAAGAATAACCATATTTCTAACGTTAGGGTATATTTCTGTGGGGATTTTTATAAGAATAATTTTTTCCAATTCTTCCTTACTAACTTTTTCTTCTATCTGTAATAATGATGCAAGATTTACTGAAACATAAATAATTCTATCATCTTTTTTTTCTGTTGGAGTAAGTTTTAGATTAACAGCAACTTCTATTATATTTTCCTTTATCTTTTCACTGTTTATATCACAAACGAATTTATAATTTTTTATATCTTTATCTAAAAGAAGAGCAGTTTTTGCGTCAGGTATTTCAAAAGATATATCTTTGTAGTATTGGGCAACAATTTTATAGCTCATCTTTATCCTTATCTTTATTTATAATTTCGCCATCAATATACTCCTGGTCTTTTTTTGTAGATTTTACAGAAATATTTTGTTTTGATATAAAAAATTTTATAATTATTTTTCTAGTAAATGGTATTAATAATAAAAAACCAAATGTATCTGTTATAAAGCCTGGTATAATCAGTAAAAGTGCAGCAAAGGCTATAGAGGCACCAGAAAAAATTTCGAAGAGCGGAATTTTATTTTTGTACAAGTTGTAAACGCCAGATCTTAATGTATTGATGCCCTCTATTTTAGCAAAATATATCCCTACTATTGCGGTCAAAAAAATTAGGCTCACTGTTGTCAAAGCCCCTATATTTTGTCCAATTTTTATCATTACAAATATTTCTATGGCGGGTACTCCTATCAAAATTAATAAAAGTGTGTTCATTTGGACATTTCTAAATTATATTATTAATGTATATTTAGCAATTAATGAGTAACAATTTTGGATATCTAGACATAATACTTTTAGCAATGATTGCTGGGTTTATTATTTTGAGGTTAAGAAACATTCTGGGAAGAAAAACTGGTCACCAAGATAAAGTTTATTCCGGATTTTCAGATAAAAAATTTGAACAGTTTAAAGAATCTGTCGAAAAAAAAGCTAAAAAATCCCCTACCGAATTTGGAACAAATGAAAAAAAACAATTTCTTAAGGGTGCAGAGATAGCTTATGAAACAATACTTACTTCTTTTTCAAAAGGAGATAAAGAAAACCTAAAAAGCTTGCTAACAGAAAAAATGCAGGCAAATTTTTCTTCTGCTATTGAAGATAGAAATTCAAAAAAGATTAAATCTGAATTAACTCTAATTGGGATTAAATCCTCAGCAATTCAAAAATTTGAAAAAACAACCGAAGCCCTTTTTTTTACCGTCAAATTTGTGAGTGAAATTATATCTGTTAAAAAAGATAAAAATAATAAAATAGTAGAAGGTGACCCTAATAAAATAAAGACTGTTATTGATCAATGGAAATTCACAAGAAAAATTTCCAGTCCCAGCCCTAACTGGTATTTAGCAGAAATAAAAAACTCTTGAAAAAAAGCTCTGACCAGAAAGATTGGGAGAAATACCTAAATAACCCCTCCGATGTTTTTGATAAAGATAAACTAGAACAAAAAAATAAAAAAATATTTAATAAATATAGGTTCGATTTTCATGGTTACTCGATAGATTCTGCAAACAAAAAAGTAGAAGATTTAATTTGCAAATCTTTTGAAGAAGGTATTAGTGAACTTCTGATTATTACCGGCAAAGGTATTCATTCTAATAAAGATGATGATGTTTACACATCGAAAGAACATAATAAACTACAAAACACATTACCTGATTTTATAAAAAATAATCAAGATTTAAGTTCAAAAATATTTTCAATAAGAAAAGCATCCAAAGAGCTTGGAGGGAAAGGTGCTATAGTTATAAAATTAAAGAATAAACTTTGATAAATCTGTATCTTTAACAAGATCACCAAGATTTTTGCTAACGTAATCTTTATTAATTACAATCTTTTGACCCGCCTTATCAGATGCCGTAAAACTAATTTCATCTAAAACTTTTTCTATAATTGTATGTAGTCTTCTTGCGCCTATATTTTCAACAGTAGAGTTTATTTCAGTTGAAAGTTTTGCAAGCATATCAATTCCATCTTCTGAAAAATCTAGATCAACATCTTCAGTTTTTAATAAAGCTTTGTATTGTTTTATTAAACTGTTATCTGGTTCTTTTAAAATTCTTTTAAAATCATCTTCTGTAAGTGCTTTTAGTTCTACTCTAATTGGTAATCTTCCTTGTAATTCTGGCAATAAGTCCGAAGGTTTAGCTAGCTGGAAAGCTCCTGAAGCAATGAACAAAACATGGTCTGTTTTAACAGGTCCATATTTTGTATTAACAGTTGTACCTTCTATTAGAGGAAGCAAATCTCTTTGAACCCCCTCTCTAGAAACATCCCCACCAACCCTATCTGTTCGAGCAGATACTTTGTCTATTTCGTCCAAAAATACTATTCCGTTATTTTCAGTGGATTCTTTTGCTTCTTTAATGATTTTATCTTCCTCAATCATTTTATCTGATTCCTGTGCAATTAAAATTTCATGAGACTCTTTTACTGTCATTTTCTTTTTCTTGCCTTTTGTCCCCATAGATTTTCCAAGCATTTCACCAAGATTAACCATTCCTATATTGGCACCAGGCATTCCAGGTATCTCAAAACTTGGCATTCCTGATTTTACTTCACTTACCTCAATTTCAATTTCATTTTTATCTAAATCACCTGAACGTAATCTTTTTCTAAAACTCTCTCTTGTCGCCAAACTTGCTTTTTTTCCAACAAGAGCATCTAAGACTTTTTCCTCAGCAGCTTGTTGAGCTGTGGCATAAACTTCTTTTCTTTTTTTCTCTTTTTCCATAGCAATAGCTATTTCTATCAAATCTCTAATTATTTGTTCTACATCTCTTCCAACATAACCTACCTCTGTAAACCTAGTCGCTTCAACTTTTATAAATGGTGCTTGAGCTAGTTTAGATAACCTTCTAGAAATTTCAGTTTTTCCAACTCCTGTAGGGCCAATCATTAATATATTTTTAGGTAGAACTTCTTCTTTCATATCACCAGAAAGAGCCTGTCTCCTCCATCTATTTCTAAGTGCAACAGCAACTGCTCTTTTAGCTTGGTTTTGTCCTATAACATACCTATCCAATTCTGATACTATTTCTCTAGGTGATAGAGCACTTACTTTAGAGCTAGCTTTTTTTCCTGTATTTTTTACTACTTTAAGATTTGAAACCTTTTGAACCATGATTAAACTTTTTCCGTTGTTATGTTATTATTAGTAAATACGCAAATTTCAGATGCAACTTTCAAAGACTTTTTTGCTATTTCTTCCGCCGACATATTTGTTTCCATCAATACTTTTGCAGCAGCAAGAGCATAGTTCCCACCCGATCCGATTCCTATAATACCATCTTCTGGTTCTAATACATCACCTGTGCCCGATATAATAAAACTTTTTTCTTTGTCTGCTACAGCCATTAGTGCTTCTAATCTTCTTAAATACTTATCAGTTCTCCAATCTTTAGCTAACTCAACAGCTGCTCTGGTTAAATTTCCTGCATGCTTTTCTAGTTTTGCTTCTAATCTTTCAAACAGAGTTAGTGCGTCTGCTGTTGACCCAGCAAAACCTGCTATCACATTTCTTTTCTCAATCTTTCGAACTTTTTTTGCTTTACTTTTTAAAACAGTGTTGCCCAAACTTACCTGTCCATCACCAGCCACAATAGTTTGATTTCCCTTCCTTATTAGGACAATGGTTGTTCCATGCCAATTTTGATTTGTGTTCATATTAACTTATGTGGAGATTTAATTTGAATCTTCAAGGTTCTATGCGGCATTTATTGCTAAAATGTAAATTTAGCTATATATCTTCACTATAATTTCAAAGTTATATGACTAGAAAAGCAAAAATTATTAGAAAAACCAAAGAGACGAATATATCTGTTGAAGTAAATTTAGACGGAAAAGGTAAATATCAAATCAAGACCAAAATAGGTTTTTTAGATCATATGTTAGAGCAACTTTCAAAGCATTCTCTAATTGATATAAAAGTTGTTGCTAAGGGAGATACACACATTGATTTTCATCACACTACCGAAGACACAGGTATAGCCATAGGTGAAGCCGTTAAAAAAGCCGCTGGAAATCTTAAGGGTATTAAACGTTTTTCAAGCACAACGATTCCAATGGATGAAACTTTAACAAGAGTCTCCATGGATATTTCTAATAGACCGTATTTGATTTGGAAAGTAGACTTGAAAGTTGAAAAGCTTGGAGAAATGGATACCGAGCTTTTTAAAGAGTGGTTTCAGGCATTTTCCCAGGCAGCAGGGATAACTTTGCACGTTGAAAACATCTATGGGGATAACAGCCATCATAAAATCGAGTCTTGTTTTAAAGCTTTAGCAAAATCATTAAGAGAAGCTTTAGAAATTGACAAAAGAATAAAAAACATTCTTCCTTCGACAAAAGGAAAACTTTAAAAAAAGTAATGAAAATATTTCCTGCTATAGATATCAAAGGGGGGAAGTGTGTTCGACTTCTAAAAGGAGATTTTGATAAATCTACAGAATATAAAAGGTCTCCTATAGACCAAGCAAAGGAATTTTCAGACTCAGGATTTCAAGATCTTCATATAGTTGATTTGGATGGTGCTCTAAAAGGAGAACCAGTAAACGGTGAGTTAATTGAAGAGATATGTAAATTAACAAAAATAAGAGTTCAAATTGGCGGTGGAATTAGATCAATTGATCATATAAAAAAATTAATTGATATCGGCGTTGATAGAGTAGTTCTAGGCACTATGGCTGTCGAGGATACAAAATTTTTAGAGAATATTTGTAGTAAATTTAAAAATAAAATCGCAGTCGCTCTTGATGTTCGTAATGGATTTATCGCGTTAAGAGGTTGGAAAAAGCAAACAAAAATTTTGGCCTCAGATTTTTTAATGAAAATTAAAAACATAGGTGTTTCAAGAATAATTTATACAGATATTGAAAGAGACGGAACTTTAACAAGGCCTAATTTTGAAGAAACCATTAAAATTGTTAAACTTCTTGAAAATAAGATTCCAGTTGTAGTTTCAGGGGGTGTAGGATCTATAAATGATATAGTTGCAGTAAAACAACATCCGGAATACTTTGAAGGAGTAATAGTTGGCAAAGCAATTTATGATGGACGTTTGTCGGTTTCAGGAAATATAGTTAACTTATTAAGCTAATTTTAAATGCTAAAAAGAATTATACCTTGTCTAGATGTTAATAATGGCAGAGTTGTTAAGGGAATTAATTTCATTAACCTAGTTGATGCCGGAGATCCAACCGAGCAAGCTAAATTTTATAGCGAAAATGGTGCGGATGAAATTTGTTTTTTAGATATCACTGCATCTAGCGAAAATAGAAATACTATTTTAGATATAGTAAAAAAAACATCTCAACAATGTTTTGTTCCATTGACCGTAGGAGGTGGAGTTAGAAATATTAATGATATTTCAAATTTA
>MDTG01255321.1_pt1 | contig 10127 bp, 7 predicted proteins | sample 811421 | NCBI WGS metagenome assembly MDTG01 (sample SAMN05326645, study PRJNA326480) | marine metagenome | isolation source: seawater | place: Pacific Ocean: South East | collected 2011 | reverse complement strand
CTCCGTGACATACGACAAGTGCATCTATGTCGGAAACTTGCTCAATCCTGGAGGCTCCGATCTCAAAGACAACGTCTACGTCGCTCAGGAGGCTCGGCACGGCCGCAGGTGGCGGCTGCTCTCACAGATGGGCGACTCCATGGAAAACAAGGCATGGACGGTGCAGAATGACGTGGAATTGGATGGGAACGTCTACGAGGCAGGGACGACGATGATCGGCCGCCGCCTTGGGTACCGCAGCGAAGTCTTCAAGCTTCTCCACGGGGAGATCGAGGTGAAGGAGCAGAAGGTTTCGCAGGACGGAGGCCGGATGGGAGACATCGAGAAGCGCCTCGCCAAGCTCGAGGAAAATGTCAGGTGTCTTGAGGAGAAGCTCCATGCCGAGGTCACCAGTCTTTCTCTCAAGCGCGAGGAGCTCCGCGCGACGCACCAGCGCGCGAACCTTGCTCTGGACTGCAAGGTCCATGCTGCGCTCGAAAAGGGCCGCGGCGAGCGCGAGGTACTCCGCCGCGACGTCAAGCTTCAAGCGATTTTTGCTAACTCCAATAATCAGAGGCAACGGGAGCTCGAGAAGCGGCTCGACAGCTTCCTCGAGGAGCAGAAGCGCAAGGAGGAAGAGCTGGCCTACACAGTGAAGAACGTCAACAAGGCTTGCGAGCGGCTGCTCGCCAGGGAGGAGGAGAAGACCATGCAGGTTCAGGAGTTCCAGGCCCGTCTGGAGCAGGAGCAGAAGAGTGGTGTGGCTGCCCCATATCAGGCCAAGACGCTCGAGGAGGCCATGGAGGCCGTCGGCATCGCCGAGGAACCGGGCGAGGAGGAGTTTGAGGAGGTGCCGCCGGTGCGTGTCTGAACGGTGACCTCGGAGAGCGTGTAAGTGTGTGTGTCTGTGTGTGTGCGAGTTGATGCTCAAGGATACAGTTTTTTTGGAAACACACTCTTCTACACTCGCGCGCGGTTTGCACCCGGACAGGGCAGGTCGGGGCTCTCCTCCTCCTCGTAGGCGAGCCAGCTTTTACCCGAGTTCCATGCGAAAGGCCTGACCCACCGCTTGCCCATGGTGTTGTGAACCCAGGCCGGGCCCTTCTTGTTCTCCGGCGAGAAGCAGCGCACGACGAAGCAGACGCAGCAGCAGAAGAGCAGGAACAGGCCGAGGAAGACGAAGCCGACGATGACGCCGGCCGGAAAATCGCCGTCGTCTTCGGACAGCCGTCTCGTGTCGCGTTCCATGTCGGTGTCTCCTGCTGTGACCGTCTTCTTCGGCGTATTATCGCTTGAGGGCTTCGACGAACTGTATGCATGCGCTGCACAGGCCCTCGAAGTCGCGCTGTGAGAAAACCACCGTCGTCCGGCCCGACTTGGAGCTGACCTTGTAGAGGATCCAGCGCCTCGAGTGCGGGATCAGAGTCATCCTGAGTCCGCCGCGGTCCGGCGCGGCAGTGTCGAGAAAGGGGAGTTGTACCTTGCCGCAGAAGGCGTCCATTTTGCGTATCGGGTCCTTGACACCCTTGGTCGTGAGCACCGCGAGGCCGGTGAGCAGGCAGCAGGACCGCTCCAGTACGCTCGTGCCGTTCTTCCAGATCCATTCAGTCCCTGCCATAGCAACGTCGTGTGCTCGTTGCACATGTTTGGGATGGTCCACACCGGCTCTCGTGCTCGCGGCGCGCGTGAGCAGCAGCGTCCGCCGCACGTCCAGGTGGCTTGCCGGGAGCAGAAAGGAGAGCATCATGTCGCGCATCACGGACTGCCCGGCCTCGCTCTCGGCTGCCTGCACGATGCCCAGCAGCTTCTCCTCTCGCTCCACGCCGCCCGCAGCCGCGCTGGCCGATCCGAGTGTTGCAAAGTCGGCATCCGGGTCGCTGCCGTCCAGAAGGAGGCCCTCTACCATAGACGCGCCGGAGGCTCTGAAAAAGACTGGCATCATGCCGTCCAGAGCCGTCCACACCTCGTCATCTAGAAAACTGACGCCGAGTCGCAGGGCATGGCGTGCCAGCTCCGCGTTGCCAGGCACCGCCTTCAGCACCTCTTCCCACTTTGCGCGCGTCTCCTCGTCCTCGTCTGCCTCCTCCGGCTCCCCGTCGCCCTCGTCCTCCTCGTCGTCGGCGGGCTCGGCGGCCCTGCCGTCCTGCTTCCGCCGCTTCCTTCGCTTTCGCGGCGGCCTCGACACGTCCCACAGCGACACTAGTCCCACCGAGGCCACCGCGTCCTGCGCCTGCCGGTCCTGCTCGCTCTCGAGCGACAGGCCGTCGTCGAGCCGCTGCGCGAGGTCCTGCTCCTGCTCTTGCCCGTGCTCCTTGCGCTGCGCGCGCCGCAGCCGCTCGTCCATGCACAGCAGCCCGAAGATGCGCGTCGCCGTGCGGCGCACCAGCACCCGCGACTCCTCCGCGTCCTCGCTCGAGACGTTTGCGCCGGTCTGCATCGCGTCTTCGTCGTCGTCCTGTCCCTCGACGCTCACGGCGCCGCTGCAGTCGCCGACGGCGAAGCGGCGGTGGAGCGAGACGCCGCAGCAGAGCAGACGGACGCGACTCGTGGCCGAGAAAGGTGTGTGCGTCGTCGTGAGGTGGTCGCGCAGCTGGCACAGGAGTCGCACGGCGCGCAGGTGATCCGAAATGGAGAGCGCGCCGTCGTGGTTGACCTTTTCCGAGAGCCGCACGACCAGTGTGTCGGGATCTCGGCTGCTGCTCTTCCGCTGGTCGCCGCTGCGCGTGCTGCCGCGCTCGTCTGATCCGCTCTGGCTGCTGCCCTCGCCGCGTCCCATTTGCAGCCTCGGCGTCGCGCTATCGCCACTCCAATGGTCGTGCTCGAGACGGGCGTTCTAGCGAGCGCCATGGACGAGACGGACCAGCATAGCCGGCACGACCACACGGTTCTGGCGACCGCGGCCCTCCTCGTACTCGCCTCCGCCTTGATCTGCTGGATGGCCGCGGCGCTCTTCTCACGGTGCGCCATGGCCCAGCGCCACGCGCTTCGGGACGAGGTTGGCTACGAGCTCGTGCCTCAGTGGCGAACCGTCAAGACGATCCGGCGCATTGACAATGTCGTCGGCCAAGGTCGTTTGTCTGACGGTCGGTCGCGCAGGTCGCTCCTTCTCCCGCTGTCTGCGCTCGGCTCATTTTTGCCTCGCGACGCTTGCGACTCCTGAGCTGTGTGCGGAGGTGGGTGAGCGCTCGATCTGGCTGCCATGCCATCCGACACACTCTTTCAGGACTCGCTGATGATTGACCCCGTCAGTCGCCAAGTGTATCGAATCCCAAAAGAGGCAATCACGCACGACGAAAACAAACCGGTGTACCTCCGTCTTGAGACGTTTCTAGACAAGGGTCGCGTTGGCAACATCAACGGACAGAACTTGGTCGAGGACAACGACGACATGGAGGAGCGGGTATTGGACCCGTCTTGGATCTGTGCCGTGCAGCTCGGCCGGCGAAACCATGGCGGCGAGGCCCACTTCACCTGGGCCACCCGTGCGATGATCGACATGAGCGACGTGGACGAGCAGACGCTGGAGAAGATGGGACTGGACGGGACGGTGAGGTACAGCTCCGTCGGCCAGGAGTTCCTGTGGCTGTGGCCCATGGGGCGCGCTCACAACATGTGGCTTCACCGTCTGAACCAGCTCAAGAGCGAGGATCGCGAGTCGATCGACGCGGTGGTCCCAAGCGTGTCCTACATGCAGGCCAGTCTCGACGTGACGCTTTCTCACAAGGACATCGACGGTTGCGAGCTGGTACCGTTTGAGAAGCTGACGCCGTCTCAGCGCTTCGTCCAGATGCACGCGACGACGCCGCTGGTCTCCATGACGGGCTACCGCCCGTGTCTTGCTTCTGACAGACACTCAATGAACACGAGGAACGAGGTCAACGACGCGCTCGGTCGGTTCTCGGGCTACGGGTTCAAACTCTGGTCAGACGGCTACCAGCGCTGCAGCAGCAGCAGCAGCAGGGTCAGCAACTGGAAGCGAAAGAGGGGCATGGAGATGATCAAGACGATCAAGATGTACAACGGCAAGGCGGAGACTCATAACACCTGCGCCGCCATGACGAACAAGCTGCTCGAGGCCATGGACGAAAATCACCACAAGGACAACCGGCGACGGCGTATTCTGGTCGCGAGCGAGGAGGCGTGCAGGAATTCGACGGAGCTGCCGTCTCAGAAGGCTTCCTCGGACAGCGTGCGAAGTGTTCTCGGCGTCCTCGGCTCCGGCGGCACGGGCGGCGACGTCGACATGCCAAAGTACGTGTCGAGCCTCGACAAGATCGAAACCATCCTCGTTTCGTTGAGTGACACGGCGCTGATCAAGACTCACCCTGAGCTGACTCAGATGCCTGATCGCAGCTACTGGCACTACCTTCCAGACGAGCTGGTTCAGCACATCTTCAAGCTGGCCATGGCCAGCGACCTTGTAGGGGAGACTCACATCCAGTGCATTCGCACGTACGGCAACCTCAGACTGGTGAACAAGCAGAGCAACGAGCGAATGGCACACTTTGTCTACAAGCGGCTGCACCAGCTGTACAGGAACTACATCGGGGCCGTCTCCGGCAGGTCTGACCCGATGGGCGCGTGGTGGACCATCGCACCAAGCATGGGGATCACCGGGGAGGAGCTCGCGCTGTTGCCGGTCGAGCGCGAGCCTGCAGAGGTGGACGACGAGCATAGAAAGTGGGCCGTGTGCATGTTCATGCAGATGAAGAACAACTTCCGCACTGACAAACGGAAGAACAAGGTGCGCGAGAACCAGCAGATTGACCGCGACGAGACCTTCATCGAGAAGGTGGTGGAGCGGTGCAACCAGCTACGGACCGAGAACTTTACGGAATCGAGCTACGAGTTCCCCAGACGGCCCGACGCGCTCAGCAAGGACCAGGAGATTCAGGCGCTCGTGTGTCCGCGCGGCGTGGACGTCGCGAGCAGGGCTCTCGACCTCCTGGTATCCGATTCGGAGTAGGAGTGCACCCAAAAACGTACGAGTCGGTGTGTGCGTGTCAGTGAGCGTGTGCGTCTGCGTGTGGTCTTCAGACTTGCGGCTTCTGCGCTGCTAGAGAGTGCGAGAATCTTTCAACGTCTGGATCACACCACGGCGCGGTTCGCCAGACTCTCTACGAACACGAAGAACGTCGCGAGGGCCACCAGGGACACAGTTCGCACCAACCGGGAGGGTTGCTGAGCCCGCACCGAGGCGGCCAGCAGCTGGATCGTGATCGCGAGGCATATTCTTTGTGCTATCGACACCAGAAGGTACAGGAAGTCGAGAATGGATCGTCGGTCGGCGAGCTTGTCCGAGGCGGCACGCCCCGCGTTGGAGACGAACGTCTTCTCGAAGGCCTCCGTCAGCTTGCCCGCGACTTCGGGCGAGGACTGTCCACGCAGCTGCACGATCTCGCCCCTCGCCGCCGCCTCGGCGTCCCTGACCACGCGCAACTTCCTCTGTTCCAACGACGTGGCCAGCCTGGCCTGCAGCGCACTCAACACGACCGTGAAACCGAGGAGGAGCCCTATCAGCTCCTGTGGGTCGACCTGCTCCGACTTGGCCGCGTCGAGGAGCTCCTGCGCGATGTTGAACGAGACCGACACGCTGAGGTCCGAGCCGATTGAGGAGAGGGTGCCGAACGTCGAGCCGCCGAGGCCGCCCGTGATCAGGCCGCCGCCGCCCGCCGCTCCGCTCATCGACGCCTTCGACCCTTTCGACGACCACGACCTGGAGACGAGGGGCACGCTCGAGCTGAGCAAGGAGCACTGCGAGCGGGCCGGCGCGGAGAGAAAGGAGCTGCTATGGGCGCTGATGCCCTACCAGCGCACACGCCTCGTGGCGCGGAGGCTGGTGCTGGCAGTCCCGGGCAAGGGCGCCGCGGTACGGGAAAGGGGGGACAGAAAACGCAAGCACACTAGCGAGACCGAGGAAGAGCGCAAAGTACGCTGGAGACACGCCCTCACCCAGACCTTTGGCTCAGTCTTCGGCTCGACCATCGGCAATATCACGTCCTACCTTGAGGGCCGCGGAATTCCGGCCGAGCGTGCGACGATCCTTCGTACCGTTCGCAGCGTCCTGGGGCCGGCCGCCGACGCGCTGCGCACCATGCACGGTGCCGACGTGGCGCATCTTTCCCGCGGACTCGCCTCCTGTCGCGTCGTCGGTGCGCAGCGCTCGACACTCCCCGAACTGCAGGGGCCGCTGTGCCCGCGGATCGATCACAAATACGGTCACGTGGGTACGGCGGTGGGCGCGACGGCGACGCTGCTCGCGGTCTACGGCTACATGGCGAGCATCGAGGAACACGCCGAGCACCTGATCCGCAACGACTCGCTCCTCAAAGCCATGAGATGCGCCATGATCGAGCTGAACGACTGGCGAGGAGCCAACGTCGATTTGCCACGATCTCACGAGCAGTCTCTGAGGGCGGAGGTACGCGCGCTGGAGCGTGCCGTGGCTGCAGCGACCGTCGTGAGCGAGCGGCACCAGAAGGAGATATTCCACCCGGGAACGCGCTTCTGGGGCGCCATGGTGCTCGACCAGGTAGGGGTGGCGCGCAGCGCGGCGTTCCCGGCCGGCAGGCGCGTCGACGCGACGTCCCAGAAGAAGCTGTGCGACGACGTCTACGACGGGAAGATTGCCATCCGGCGGTTGCTGAAGGAGCACAGCGATGCGCAGCATGCGCTGGGGCCGCCGCCGCAATCGCATTCGATGCCTCCGCCCCCGCAGCCGCCCTTTTCCAGCGCCACCACCAGGCCCATCCCCATCTCGAGCACGCGGGTCACGCCGCTCTCTGAAATTCCCGAGGGCGTCCTCTCCGACCGCTCCGAGCGCGCCGGCGCCGCGACATCGGACACCAACAGTGTCACGAGCTCCTGGTGGACAAACGCCTCTTCGAGTTCAATGTTTAGTCACGTCTCGAACGACTCCATGGGCGAAATTGTGGGAGATCTGTCGTCGATGTGTTCCTAGTTTTGGTATGTGTATTGATTGAAGTCTCATGTATAACGAGATCGCCCGACACCCCCAGAGGAGGGAGACGCGCGCCGACGCGTCGGCCTTCCCCGCTCCGTCCTTCAGCGTCGCATGGCGCTGCCCAGCCTGAGCCGGCTCCCGCTGCGGGAGGAGGCGCCCACGGGCACCTGGGGCGTCCTCGGCGACGGCTGGCAGAACCACGGGGAGGACATCCTGCCGCTGATCGAGAAGCAGCGGCTCGAGGGCGCCACGAACCTTGAGGAGCTGTGCGAGCTGCTCCAGAACGACGAGATGCGTACCCTCGACTGGGACATGAAGCTCGGCGTGCGGAACGCGGTGAGAGACACAAGATACATGGAGGCGTTTGCGGAGCAATTTCTGCGCCGCGAGCTGCAGCTTGCACCGGAGGAGAATCTGCCGCTGGGGCAATACACGTCGTGGCTCCCCATGCTGCGAATGGCGTGCAGGGTGTACAACAGCGGGGTGACAGTTCAGGGCGGGGTCGACCTCATGCCACCCGGCAGCCCCCTCTGGCGCAGCTACGACCTTGTGCGCGTGCTCGTCTACCTGCGAGAAAACATGCTGCAGCGCGCGGCCGCGCGACTTCGGAACGACGAGAGCATCGTGCGCGTGGCCATTCGTAGGGACTGGAGGGCGCTGCGGTACGCGGGGCCCGACGTGCAGGCAAACCGCGACGTGGTGCTCGCGGCTGTCAGCAGGGCCGGGGCAGCGCTGCAGTACGCCAGCGAGGAGATCCGGAACACCGACGAGGAGGTGGTCCGTGCTGCCGTCACTCAAAACGGTGCCGCGCTGGCCTATGCGGGGCCCGACATGCAGAACGACGTGGAGGTCGTGCTCGCGGCCGTGCAGCAGTTCGGGACGATGTTGCACTGGGCGGGGCCCGTCCCGCGGGCCAACAAGCGGGTCGTGCTCGCGGCCCTCCGCAACACAGGCCCGCCTGTGTTACCTGTGTTCAATCTAGCGTCCCCGGGGCTCAAGCAGGACCCGGAGGTGCGCGCGGCCGCCGGCTTTTATCTACTGTAGAGACAACGCGAGTCGAGCGTGTGGTGGAGGAGGTTTTTTGGCTTCTAAATTCTCAGCACTCGACACACTCGTACGGCGGGAAGCTCGCGGCCACGGCACACGCGGTGAACACCAGGGTCTGACTCACCAGGTAGATGGCACGGAAGCTGATGAGCACGGCGGCGATGCGGGACTGCTCCTGGATGCCCCACGGGCTGCCGACCTGCGTGCAGTCTTCCAGGGCGGCGATGGACATGGTCAGCGCGTTGAAGATGAGCAGCGCCGCAAACCACGGGTTTCGATTGGTGTACGTCTGCGACAGCAGCGTATGGACAGAGGCGACGCCGAGAAAGAAGTACAGGGTGAAGAACAGGGCAAAGAACCCGCGGGACAGTGTTCTCCACGTCGTCTGTGGCTGCTTGGCCCTCTCCTCGCGCAGCAGCGGCGTGGGCGACCGCAGGAAGGGCACGCACCCCGGACACATGTGGGACGGCGCGCCGTGGTGTCGGACGAGGTACTGTGCCACTGCGAGGAGCGCCAGGTCGGCGACCCAAAGGTAGAAGGCGATGGTCGTGGTCACGTTGGCAAACTTCATGTCCGACTCGAAACGATGTATGTCGCGTTCAAACAGGAGCGGGGTGTCCAGCCAGAAGGTGGAGAGAACGATGGTGAGCGACAGGAAGAAGTGCGACATGCGCAGTCCAGGTCCGAGCTCCCTCAGCAGCGTCGTCGTGCAGCTCTCGTACTCCCAATCGTACGGACCACCGCCGTTGAGCAGCCGTCCGATCCCGGCGGCCTGGACGACTACCGGATGAGGGTCCGGCTCTCCCAGCCACAGCCAGATGTGATCCTGGTTACGATACCGCGGCTCCCACCAGGGCTTGCCAACCTTGAGACTCATTCGTCCTCACGCCCTTACTGTCCCTGAGGCGAAAAGAGCGTCCATATCTCAGAAGCGAGCGTTCTGCAAGAGTGAGGAGCCTAAGAGGACTTGCGACTCCTGCGCTGCACGACGGCAGAACCATCTCTGCAATCGGTGGAGATGGCGGACGGGTCGTCCTCCGATGCGCCCGCCGAGGAGCTCGACGCGGAGACCCTGCGGCGCATGGCTGAGCAGCGCCGGGCGCAGGAGGCCAAAATTGCGGAGATCAAGCGCAGGCGCGATGAGCAGAAGAGGGAGGATATCAGGAAGCTCAAGGCCGCGAGCTCGGCGTTCCGTCGTCCCACAGTCAGCCGCGGTACCGTCGCCATCCCGCGAGGGCCCTCGGCGATGGGTATGCGTGAGAATCGTCGAGTCCCGCTCATACCCGCCGATCCCGCGCCCGCGCCCGAACCCGCGCCCGAACCCGCGCCCGAACCCGCGCCGTCGGCGATCGACGAGGATCAGCTCGAAGACCAAGAGGAGGAGCGAGTCGAGATAGAGCGAGAGATCCTTGACGCCGCCCTGGGGCGGCAGGAACCGACGGCCCCGCTCTTCGAACCCGAAGCCGAACAGTCCCCGGAGGGAACAGGCGCCGAGGATGCCGCCGTCGAACTTCGGTCGGAGCGGTCTGATCAGCAGGAGGACCAGGTCGTTCCGGTTGTGGATTTCAACGCGATGCCGCCCCGTGGTCAAGCGTTCGACCACTACACCGCGTACTGGCACCAAAAAATTGCCGAGGCGCGGCGCAGGTTGCTCACTCCCAACGCCTTTGACCACATTGTTGAGGTTCACGTGGCACAGGAGGAGCGAAAAAGGTGTTCGGCTTACCTTGACTGCATGCATGCGTATGTGACAATTTACGACGGTCTGAAAATCTTGTATGATGGCAACTTCCACAAGGAGACGATCCTTCTTGGATTACATCCCAACGACGACGCGCACAGGACAGACAGTGTCGTCGATCGCAGGAAGGTGGGAAACTCTGAGCTCATTGTCTGGCGATGCCGTCGCCACGACAACGCCCCTATGTTTCAACTGCTGGACTCGCTGCAGCTGACCGAGGTCCCCGACGCGACGCACGACTACGCCTTCCCAAACTTCAGGCCCAAGCCCGTCGCTCCTGTCGCTCCTGTCGCTCCGGCCGCTCTTGTCGCTCCGGCTGCTCCGGTCGCTCCGGCTGCTCCGGTCGCTCCGGTCGCTCCTGCCGCTCCTGCCGCTCCTGCCGCTCCTGCCGCCAAT
>MDTG01191903.1_pt1 | contig 10127 bp, 7 predicted proteins | sample 811421 | NCBI WGS metagenome assembly MDTG01 (sample SAMN05326645, study PRJNA326480) | marine metagenome | isolation source: seawater | place: Pacific Ocean: South East | collected 2011 | reverse complement strand
TTCTACACCAACTGCACTTGAAGCTACTTTGTTTGGTGCTGCCGGTGGTGTTCTGGTTGTATTCAGTATCCTAGCGCTTGATAAGCTTAAGATTGATGATCCTGTAGGTGCTATCTCTGTACACGGTGTTGTTGGTCTATTAGGTCTGTTACTTGTACCGTTGACTAATGATGGGTCTACCTTCTCAGGCCAGCTTATTGGTGCTGCTACCATCTTTGTATGGGTATTTGGCGCTAGCTTAGTGGCATGGGGTATCTTGAAAGCCACTATGGGTATTCGAGTCTCTGAGGAAGAAGAGTTCAGCGGCGTTGATATCGCAGAGTGCGGTATGGAAGCCTACCCCGAGTTTGCAAATTCTAAGGCCTAATATCCCCCGACTATTAAAGCTTTAAATACTTTTTGCAATCAATATGACGGAGCCCGAAAGGGCTCCGTTTTTTTGTGGGCAGTTTAAAGAGACTTAGATGGATAGATTTTTTGTGTTTGTTTTCAGCGGCAGATGCAATTTTTAATAGAAACAGGTATCTTTACTAACCATACTTTAACTACATGGCTAATAAGAAGAATAGACTTATGAAATTGATTACTGCTGTTATTAAACCGTTCAAGCTTGATGATGTGCGAGAAGCACTAGCCGATATTGGTGTTCAGGGTATTACCGTAACTGAGGTAAAGGGTTTTGGTCGTCAGAAGGGCCATACTGAGCTCTATCGCGGCGCGGAATACGTGGTTGATTTTCTCCCTAAGATTAAACTTGAAATCGCTGTGGGTCAGGATTTAGTCGATAGTACTGTCGAGGCAATCACCAAAGCGGCGGCTACGGGAAAAATTGGCGATGGTAAGATATTTATTTCGTCGCTGGATGAGGTGATCCGCATTCGTACAGGCGAGACTGGCGAAGAGGCGCTTTAGACAGGCTGTTTACGCCCAATGAGTTGCCTTCGGGCTGCTCTGTAAGCATTAAAACATCCTACACTATGAGGAGTGACTCCCTTGTGCGCTCCAGTATATTGGTTTATTTTTCAGGACCATGAATGTGTTGATTAAACCTATCGCCGCGCGCTTGGCCGCGGCATTCACAATGATTATCACCTTATCATCCCCTGTGTTGGCTGAGGTGCCGGCTGCGGTAAATGATTTGATCGTGGCACAGTTAAAGTCGGGCCGTCCCGACCTTGAGTACAGCGTTGTAGGTAAAAGCGCTATTGCAGGATTTTATGAAGTGCAGGTGCAGAATGGGCCCTTGCTCTACGTGTCTGCCGATGGCAACCATTTTTTCGATGGCAGTCTCTACCTAATCAAGTCAGGACAATTTGTCAATATTCGCGATATGCAGATGGCAGGAGAGCGCCGGCAACTTTTCGCTAGCCGCGGTACCGAGGATATGATTATTTTTAAGCCTGCAGGTGCGACCAAGGCGATTATGAATGTGTTCACTGATATCGACTGCGGCTACTGCCGCAAACTCCATCAAGAGGTGGCGGAGCTGAATGCGCTGGGTATTGAGGTGCGGTATTTGGCCTACCCGAGGGCAGGTATCCCCTCAGCATCCTACGATAAGATTGCCACAGCCTGGTGCGCTCAAGATCAGCAGCAAACGCTGACTAAAGCCAAGCGTGGAGAGTCTGTGGCGACTGCAGTCTGTGCCGATAACCCTGTGGCTGAACATTATGCCTTGGGTCAGCGCATTGGGGTGGCGGGGACGCCTGCTATAGTGCTGATGGATGGCACCCTGATTCCCGGGTATCAACCGGCGGCATCTTTTGCCCAGATTCTTGGATTAACGGAACCCAGTAGTTGATTGTAAGAGATAAAAATATCCCCGAATATTTTCCCCAATAGTATAGAATAGACAGCTTTGATAGGGCTCTGTTAATCGTAGGATTAACGTCCTTCATTACTAGTAGGCGCTGTAGTGCAGCGCTTTTTATTAAATCAGCTCGGAGAACTTAGGTGCGATCGGTAAATATCGGCATCTGCGGATTAGGTACGGTTGGTGCCGGCGTTTATAACGTTCTTAACCGCAATTCAAAACAGATTAATTCACGGGCCAATTGTGAGCTTATTGTTGCGCAAATTGGCGCGCGTCGTGACAATCCCAACTGTGATACGGCTGATGCAGCAGTGACTCGGGATATATTTGATGTCGCTAAAAACCCTCAGATAGATATCGTTGTCGAGTTGATTGGCGGCACTGACGTCGCTTTAGAGTTGGTAATGCTGGCAATCGAAAATGGCAAGCATGTGGTCACGGCCAACAAAGCATTGATTGCTAATCATGGTATGGCGATATTTGCGGCGGCGCAATCTCGTGGTGTGATGGTTGCCTATGAAGCCGCGGTGGCGGGTGGAATCCCTATTATTAAAGCACTTCGTGAGGGGCTTGCGGCTAACCGAGTGAATTGGTTGGCTGGCATTATAAACGGTACTACCAACTTTATTTTGTCGGAAATGGATAGCAAGGGGCGTGAATTTGCCGATGTGCTGACTGAGGCGCAGGAAAAAGGCTATGCCGAAGCGGATCCTACCTTTGATGTGGAAGGTATTGATGCCGCCCATAAACTCGTGATTATGGCATCGCTAGCTTTTGCTATGCCATTGAGTCTGGATGGCATCTTCACTGATGGCATCACCAAATTAGAGCCTCAAGATGTGGTTTACGCGAGGGAACTGGGGTATGCAGTTAAACATCTGGGTATTACCCGTCAGACTGAACAGGGTGTTGAGTTGCGGGTTCATCCTACCTTAGTGCCAGAACGCTGTTTGATTGCCGGTGTTAATGATGTGTCTAATGCGGTTATGGTTAATGCCGATGCCGTGGGTACGACGCTTTACTATGGCCCTGGTGCCGGTTCTGAGCCAACAGCATCCTCTGTTATTGCTGATATTGTCGATGTCGCGCGCAGCCTCAATGCCGACCCAGACAGTTGGGTACCTGCGTTGGGTTGCAATACGGCTATGCTACAACAGCAGCAGATTATGGCCATCGAAGATATTGATACCAGTTTTTATATTCGCTTTGCCGCGCTAGATAAGCCGGGAGTGCTGTCGACTATTACCAAGGTAATGGCAGACGCTGGGATTAGTATTGAGGCGATTATTCAGAGAGAGCAACCAGCCGGTGAGGACTATGTTAACGTGATTATCCTGACCAATGTGACTCGGGAGAAAATGCTGGATGCCGCGGTTGAAGGCATAGAAAAGCTAGAGACGGTGCGCGGTAATGTTACCTTTATTCGTGTTGAGCATTTGGATCAATAAATGAAATTTATTAGTACCCGCGGTGGTGTCGAGCCGAAAAATTTTGAAGACGTTATCCTCACTGGCTTAGCGCCAGATGGTGGGCTTTTTGTACCTGAGCATCTGCCGCATTTTAGCCAGCAAGAGATAGCCTCATGGGCTGGTCTGTGCTATCAAGATTTGGCGTTAAAAGTAATGACGCCCTTTATTGACGATGCCATTCCACAGCGAGAGCTTAAAAAACTAATCGATGATTCTTATTCGACGTTCCGGCATAACGGCATTGCACCGTTGGTGCAGACTGGTCATAACGAGTGGATTATGGAATTATTTCATGGTCCGACACTGGCATTTAAAGATTTTGCCTTGCAGTTTTTGGGTAATTTACTGGATTACACCCTAGAGAAGCGCAACCAGAAAGTCGTGATTATGGGGGCTACCTCCGGAGACACGGGATCCGCGGCGATTGAAGGTTGTCGTCGTTGCAGTAATATCGATATCTTTATACTGCACCCGCACAACCGTGTATCAGATGTACAGCGTCGTCAGATGACTACGGTGATAGCGGATAATATTCATAATATTGCTCTGCAGGGCAATTTCGATGACTGCCAAAATATGGTCAAAGCGAGCTTTTCTGATCAGTCATTTTTGCCTGATGGTCGCCAACTTGTGGCGGTCAATTCGATTAACTGGGCGCGTATTATGGCGCAGATTGTTTATTATTTTTGGGCCTCACTGTCGCTAGGTGGTCCGTCTCGCCCGGTCTCATTTTCTGTGCCCACCGGTAATTTTGGCGATATCTTTGCCGGTTATCTGGCACATAAGATGGGTCTGCCAATTGCGCAGCTGGTGATTGCCACCAATCAAAATGATATTTTACATCGCTGTATTAGCGATAATGACCACAGTACGCGGCCGCTGCAACAGAGTTTGGCGCCGAGCATGGATATCATGATTTCCAGTAACTTCGAACGATTATTATTCGATCTCTATGGTCGTGATGGCGCTGCTGTGGCTGAGCTAATGGCCGATGCTAAAGCGGGTCATATGGGCTTGAGCGACAGCGCGCTCAAGCAAGCTAGGGCACTGTTTTCCAGTTATCGTTGTGATGATAAGGGCATGGTTAAGATTATTCGCGACACCAATGCCGACTGTGGCTATCTACTTGACCCTCATACGGCGATTGGACTCGAGGCAGCACGGCATTGTCGAGGCAATATTGAAACACCGATGGTGACGTTAGCTACCGCCCATCCGGCTAAGTTTCCTGATGCGGTAAAACAGGCGGGTTACCCTGATGATCCAGAGTTGCCATCTCATATGGCCGATCTGTTTGCGCGAGAAGAGCAATTGACGGTGATAGAGAATAATCAGCAGGCGGTACAGCGATTTATTGCCGATCATGTGACGGCCTAGATTACAGATACTTTCCGTAGATACAAAAAAACCGGCGTGAGCCGGTTTTTTACGAGTGCTTAAACGCTATCAAGATTAAGCGGCTAGCGCCTTAACTTTGCTGTTTAAACGGCTCTTGTGACGAGCGGCTTTATTCTTGTGAATAATGCCTTTATCTGCCATACGGTCAATAACAGGAACCGCGGCATCATAGGCTGCTTGGGATGCGGCGTGATCACCGCTCTCGAGTGCTGCGTCCACTTTTTTTAGGTAGGTGCGAACCATTGAGCGCAGGCTGGCATTATGCTGACGGCGTTTCTCATTTTGGCGTGCGCGTTTCTTTGCTTGTGCTGTATTTGCCACCTGAAATCTCTCCTTTCATAGGCTCTCACTGAAGGCGCGGAAATATACAGGGTTATGTGATGATATTCAAGCCAATTTTAGTGCAAATATTGCTTCCTTGTCTGCCGCTTAAGGCACTGTAGATTCTGCGTTATACTGGCGATGATAAATACAATCCTAGTTTAGCTTGGCCAACTTGCCGTCGGTGGTTAAACTGAACGATCAACCCTTCTGTTAAAGGCTTTATTGTTGACTTCGGACTCTGTCAAACCAGTGCAAAAGAGCAGTGATAGCGGCCTGCTGCGTTCTAGTGGCGTGGTTAGCTTCTTTACCATGCTGTCGCGGTTTATGGGCTTGGCGCGAGATATCGTCTTTGCTCGTGTGATTGGCGCTGAAGCCTTAGCCGATGTGTTTTTTGTTGCCTTTAAAATCCCCAATTTTTTTCGTCGCCTATTTGCTGAAGGTGCTTTTGCTCAGGCCTTTGTCCCCATTCTGGGTGAGTATCGAGAGAATGGCAGTCAGGCGGCGGTACGAGCGTTAATTAATCGCGTCACTGGGACCCTTGGTATCACGCTGTTGATGTTAACGTTGATTATTGTATTAGCATCACCGGTAATGGCTGCTATTTTTGCGCCAAAGTGGTTTTTGGATGATCCGGCAAAGTTTGCGGCAACTGCAGATATGTTGCGCATTACTTTTCCCTATTTGTTATTTATTTCAATGACTGGGGTGGCTGGGGGTATTCTCAATAGCTACGACCGCTTTGCCGTGCCAGCGTTTACACCGCTGTTACTCAATGTCACCCTGATTGCCGCCGCGTTGATTGCGGCGCCGCTATTTGATCAACCGGCCTATGCATTGGCCTGGGGTGTGTTTGTCGCTGGCGTGGTGCAGTTGATATTTCAGTTGCCATTCTTGCATCGTATCCATATGTTGCCGGTGCCAATTATTGACTGGCAGGATGCGGGGGTGCGCAAGATTCTGGCGCTGATGGCGCCGGCGATCTTTGGTGTTTCCGTCAGTCAGATTAATCTATTACTCGATACTATGCTGGCAACCTTTTTACCGACCGGCAGTGTGTCCTGGCTGTACTATTCAGATAGGCTATCTGAATTGCCTCTCGGCGTATTTGCCGTGGCAATCGCCACGGTGATCCTGCCCAATCTTTCGCGTCATCACGCCGCAGATTCCCAGCAAGCCTTTTCGCAGACGCTGGACTGGGCCCTAAAGACGGTTTTGATTATTGCCTTGCCCGCGGCTGTGGCGCTGATATTACTAGCGGAACCAATTTTGCTGACGTTGTTTTACTACGGTGATGTGATGACGGCACGGGATATGTCGATGGCGACCCTGAGTTTGCGCGCTTATGCTGCAGGTTTAGTGGCCTTTATGCTGATCAAGGTATTAGCGCCGGGCTTCTTTGCCCGTCAAGATATGCGTACACCCGTGCGAATAGGTGTAATTGCGATGCTATCAAATATGCTGCTCAACCTGCTGTTTGTTTTGCCATTGCATTATTTTTGGCAAATTGGGCATGTCGGATTAGCTGCTGCTACATCAGTGTCGGCGTTTCTTAATGCACTCTTGTTATTTATCCATTTACGTAAAAAAGGTATCTATTCGCCGACAACTGATTGGCTGCGGTTTTTGCTTGCTTTGCTGATGTCGGTTGCTGTTATGATTGTTGCCTTATTAGTGGTGGCCAGTCAGCTGCAGATATTGGAGACAACACTATGGTATACGCTATCGTGGTGGCAGCGCCTAGGTAATATTGCGCTACTTTGTGTAAGCGGATTTATCGCCTACTGCGCTTGTCTTTTTGCCTGCGGATTCAGGTTGGCCGATTTATATGGTCCTACCAAGGCAACATCATCGAAACATTAACTTCGATCGTTGGTAAATGTCACTAAATTGTCGCTACCAATCCAGCCCTATCCCTTACGTTTCGTTGCTTTGCTAGGTATACTCGGTGCCTTGTGCGGAGACTGATAACTTGGCGGTAAAATCGAGTAAATTGACCTTTGTTCGCGATGTGCGCAGCTTGCAATCGTTTGATCAGCGTTCGGTGGTCACCATTGGTTCCTTTGATGGTGTGCATCTGGGTCATCAGGCTATTCTTACCCAAGTAAAAGAGCGTGCAGCGCAGGCTGGTCTTCCAGCGGTGGCTATGACCTTCGAGCCTCAGCCGCAAGAGTTTTTTTCTGGGGAGAAAGCGCCCGCGAGACTAATGCGATTGCGTGAAAAAGTAGATGCATTATTGGCATTTGGTTTGGACCATGTGCTTTGCCTGCAATTTAACTCTGCTTTAAGTCACCTTACGGCCAGCGATTTTATTCGACTGGTATTAGTTGAGGGTCTCGGCACGCAACATTTGATTGTCGGTGATGATTTTCGTTTTGGTTGTGATCGTCGTGGTGATTTTACTATGCTCTGCGAACAGGGTCGGGCACAGGACTTTACTGTGCAGGATACTGCGACGTTGGAGATTGATGGAGAACGTGTTAGTAGCACATTGGTGCGACAAATATTACAGCAGTCAGATTTTGACCGCGCGAGGCAGCTGTTGGGTAGACCTTTCACTATTAAAGGGCGGGTCATCTATGGTCAGCAGTTAGGTCGTGAACTTGGATTTCCCACGGCTAATGTGCAGCTTAACCGCTACAGTGCGCCATTATCTGGTGTGTTTGCTGTATTGGTCAAAGTGGGTGCTGAGGTTTATCAGGGCGCTGCCAATGTGGGTGTTAGGCCGACAGTGGGTGATTTGCTCAAACCGATACTGGAAGTGCACTTGCTGGAATTTGATGGGGATCTTTACGGCAAGCGTATTGAGGTTGAGTTTGTTGCTAAAATCCGTGATGAAGAAAAATTTTCGACGCTGGATAAGCTAGTGGCAAGTATTCAGCGGGATGTTAAACAGATTAAAGCTTGGTTTGCCGGCGCGAACCAGACCAACTATTAAGGCTGATATGAGCGATCCAATTGACTATAAGGCAACCTTAAACCTGCCGAAAACTGACTTCCCTATGCGCGCCAATTTGGCGCAACGGGAGCCGGGGATTCTAAAACAGTGGCAGGACAGTGATCTCTATCAGCAGATCAGAACAGCCCGTGCTGGTTGTGACAAATATATTCTGCATGATGGCCCTCCCTATGCTAATGGTGATATCCATCTCGGTCATGCGGTGAATAAAACCCTTAAAGATATCGTCGTTAAGTCGCGTACGCTCAGTGGTTTTGATGCGCCTTATATTCCCGGTTGGGACTGTCATGGATTGCCTATCGAACACAATGTTGAAAAGAAGGCGGGCAAGGCTGGGGTTAAAGTAGATTACGCCACCTTTAGACAGAAATGTCGTGATTATGCGATGCGACAGGTCGAAGGGCAGCGCAAAGATTTTGTCCGTATTGGTGTGTTAGGGGACTGGGATCGGCCCTACTTAACCATGAATTTTGCCGTTGAGGCCAATATTATTCGGGCGTTGGGTAAGATCGCGGCAAATGGTCATTTGGTTAAAGGGTATAAACCGGTTTATTGGAGTGTGGTAGGCGGCTCTGCCCTAGCTGAAGCCGAAGTGGAATACCAAGATAAAACCTCATTTTCAATTGATGTGGCCTATCCTCTGCGCGATGCGCTGCAGTTAGATAAGGCGGCGGAAGCCTTCGGTACGTTGCCCGGTGAGGGTGAAGTTAATGTTCTAATTTGGACCACCACACCATGGACCATTCCGAGTAGTCAGGCAATCTCCATGGGTGCTGAGCTTCAGTATAGTTTGGTGCAATGCGCCACAGAATCAGGGCCGGTTCGACTGATTTTTGCTGAGGACTTACTTGAGCCGGTGATGGCGCGATTGCAAATAGAAGACTATAGGGTATTGGCTAACTGCAAGGGTGCGGCGTTGGAAAACTTGGTCGTTGAGCACCCTTTCTATAGGCGAGATATTCCTCTGTTGCTAGGTGATCATGTTACTACGGATGCGGGTACTGGCTGTGTTCACACCGCGCCAGATCATGGTATGGAAGATTTTACCGTGGCCAAGCAGTATGGTATTGGCACGTTAAATTATGTGATGGACAATGGCCTGTTCCGCGATGATGTGGTGTTTTTTGCTGGCGAGCATGTGTACAAAGTTGAAGATCATATTATTGAGGTGCTGTCTGAAAACAACCGTTTGATGGCCTGTGGCAAAATTACCCATAGCTATGCCCATTGCTGGCGCACCAAGACGCCATTGATTTACCGAGCAACGCCGCAGTGGTTTATCTCTATGGAGCAAAATGGCTTGCTCGAAAAGGCTAAAGCTGCGATTAAGAATGTTGCTTGGCACCCAGAATGGGGTGAGGCGCGTATTGAGGGGATGCTGGATGGCAGTCCCGATTGGTGTGTCTCTCGTCAGCGCACCTGGGGTGTGCCAATTGCGCTGTTTGTGCATAAGCAAACCGGTGACCTGCATCCGCAGACTGCCGATATCATTGAGCAGGTAGCTTTATTGGTCGAAGATCAAGGTATCGATGCCTGGTATGACGTCGATGCGGCTGAGTTGATTGGGGCCGATGCCGATGATTACCAGAAGGTAACAGATACCCTAGATGTATGGTTTGACTCCGGTGTAACCCATGCATCGGTTATTGGTGCTCGCGAGGAATTACAGTACCCCGCTGACTTATATCTCGAAGGTTCAGACCAACATCGTGGTTGGTTCCAGTCGTCATTAAAGACGGCGATTGCTATCAATGGTACTGCGCCTTATAAGGCAGTGCTTACCCATGGTTTTACGGTCGATGAGAATGGTCGCAAGATGTCCAAGGCGATTGGCAATGTGATCCCACCGCAGAAAGTAATTAATGAGTTGGGTGCAGATGTGTTGCGCCTATGGATTGCCAGCGCGGATTTTAGCGCTGAGATGACGGTCTCCGATGAGATTTTAAAGCGCGCGGGTGAATCTTATCGCCGTATCCGCAATACCGCGCGTTATTTTCTCTCCAATATTGATGGCTTTGATCCGCAGCAGCATGCGGTTGAACACTGCGAGCTCTTGGCTCTGGATCGCTGGGCTATTGACTGTGCCGCACAATTGCAAGATGAGATTATGGCGGATTACGAGAATTTCCAATTTCATCAAATTTATCAAAAACTGCACAACTTCTGT
>MDTG01139867.1_pt1 | contig 10127 bp, 8 predicted proteins | sample 811421 | NCBI WGS metagenome assembly MDTG01 (sample SAMN05326645, study PRJNA326480) | marine metagenome | isolation source: seawater | place: Pacific Ocean: South East | collected 2011 | reverse complement strand
TTTTAAATTTTCTGTTAGCTCAAACTATGATTGGTTTTCAAATAATCCAAGATACACTTTAAAGGAAATTAAAAAAATTTTAAGGTCTTCTTTAAAAAATTATAGAGTTTTAAGCACTTTTGAAGATGATGCGAGTATATCTATAAAAATAAAAAAGATAAAATAAATTATGTGTAGCTTAGCTGGAATTGTTAATGGAAACAAAAAGGATTTAATTAAAATTATAAATTCAATGACACATCGTGCCCCAGATGAAAAAGGGGTTTATAGTAATAAAAATGTTTTTATTGGAATGGGTAGGTTGAAAATTATTGATTTAATTTCAAAAAACCTATGTCCATTTATAGATGGTAATTTGATATTAACTTATAACGGTGAAATTTATAATTATTTAGAATTAAAAAGTGAACTCCAAAAAAAAGGTTGGAAATTTAATACTACCTCTGACACTGAAGTTTTAATTAAATGTTGGAGGCAATGGGGTTTAAAAATGTTTGATAAACTTAATGGAATGTTTTCTTTTGCAATTTATGACCAAAAAAAACAAAAACTTTGGCTTGCAAGAGATATTGCAGGAGAAAAACCATTATATTATTATCACCTAGGTAAAAAATTTATTTTTACTTCAGAAGCAAAATCATTACACAAAGTTTTAAATCTATCAAAAAGAAATGATAAATTTTATAATGCGTTTCAACATTGTTTACATAAAACATTGTGGAAAAATGTATACCAAATTCCAGCCGCTCATTACTTAGAATTTGATATAAAAAAAAATACAAAGAAAATTGTTGAATATTGGAAATTCAAAAAAAGAAAAATATACTTGAAAACTGTTGAGGAAGAACTCGAAGATTTATTAAGTAAATCTATTAATTTAAGACTAAGAAGTGATGTAAAATATGGTCTTTATTATTCAAAAGGTATTGACTCAAGTTTAATTTCTACTTTTCATGATTTTAGATATAAATTTTATTTTGATGATAACAAGAGCTGGAAGAGTGATTTTTTTAAAAATATCAAAAAAATTGTATATCATTTAGACTTTCCAGTGGGTTCGTTATCCTCCTATCCTTTATGGAAGTTAGCCGAAAGAGCAAAAAAAAAAGTGAAAGTAGTAATTTCTGGAGAGGGAGCAGACGAAATTTTTGGTGGTTATGTAAGATATTTACCAATTGCAAGAGAATGGGAACTTAGAAATATAATGCCATCATATAATTACCTCTTTGGAAAATTTTATAGATCTTATCTTGAAGGGTTTAGTAGAATTACAATGAGAAATGAAAATTATAATTATTTAAAAAAAATATTCGAACCCTATTTTAGAGAATTTGATGATCCAATAAATGCAATGGGTTACGCTGATTTTAAAATAGTAATGCCAAGTTTACTTCAAATGGGAGATAGAATGTCATCTGCATTTGGTTTAGAGAATAGATGTCCTTTTCTCGATAAAAATTTAATTGAATTTGGATTTAGTCTGCCTCCAAGTTTTAAAATAAATGGTTTAAAGCAGAAAATATTATTAAGAAAAATTTTATATAAAAGAGGATTGTCAGAACCGTTAAATATTGAAAAGAAAGGACTTTCTATAAAATTTAATAATTGGTTCGGTAAAAAAGATTGGAACAGATCTTACTATTTTGATCTTTTGAATAAGAAATGGAATAGTATATATAATTAGTCTTTATGAAAAAAATATTAATAACAGGGTCTGCAGGTTTTATTGCTCCACATATAATAGAGGAGTCATTAAAAAGAAAATGGAAAGTTGTTGCTGTAGATTTAAAAGAAATTCCAGAAAAAATAAAATATAAAAATGTAGAATATCTTACCAAAGATGTGAGAGATTTAAGTTCAAAAGATCTAAATTCTGTTGATTTTATTGCTCATTTAGCGTTTGTGACCAATATTCCAAATTCAATTCAGCATCCGGTAGAAACTACTTATGACAATATTGATATGTCAACTATTCTGCTAAAAAAAGCTCAAGATGCTAATGTTAAGAAAGTAATTTTTTCATCTACAGCATCTCTTTATGGTAATAATCCAATTCCATGGGTTGAGGGTATGCAGGCTGATCCTATTGAACCTTACAGTTGGCAAAAGCTATCCTGTGAATATTTATTTAAAATGTGGTATGAGCGCTATGGACTTAACACCTCTACAGTAAGATTATATCAGGTTTACGGTGAAAATCAAAGAGCAGATACTGCACTTGCAAAATTTATTAAATCCAAAAAAGAAAATGTTCCGATCACTCTTACTGAAACAACTGCTCAATCAACTTTTAAAACTGGTAGAAGAGATTTCATTTATGTAAAAGATGTTGCAAAAGCTTTTTTAGCTACAATGTTGTCTGATAAAACTGGAAGAGGAGAAATTATAAATATTGGTACAGGTAAAATGACAACGATGGAAAAAATTGCTGAGACAATTGGTGGTGAGGTTAAATTTATACCAAAAAGAAATTTTGAGGTAGAAGCTCATCAAGCTGATATGACTTTATGTTATAAATTAATTAAATGGAAACATGAAGTTGAAGTAATACCTTGGCTCTCAAATTTTTGTAAAAATAATTGAATTGAATGAAAAAATTTAAAGTAATTAGAAATAAAGAATGTAGGATGTGTAACTCTACAAAATTTTTTGAGGTAATTAATATCGGAAAACATCCTTTAGTTAATAGTCTTGTTGAAAAAAAAGATTTAAAAAAAAAAGATCCTATATTTCCCATAAAAGTCAATCAGTGTAGAAATTGTAAACTTATTCAATTAACGGAAATTATTGATGCAAACGAGATATATAAAAATGTAGATTATCTTTATTTTTCATCCGACATGCCAGGATTAGATCAGTATTTCGAGCCATATGCAAAGGATTTAATGAAAAGATTTCTTAAAAAAAAAGATTTTGTTGTTGAGATAGGATGTAACGATGGAGTGATGTTAAAGTTTTTTAAAAAAAATTATAAAATATTAGGGGTTGATCCTGCAACAAATGTTGTGCTTAGAACAATTAAAAAAGGTATTCCTTCAATACCTTTATTTTTTACCAATGAATTAGCTAAAAAAATTAAAAATGAATGGGGAGAGGCTAAATTGATATATGGGAATAATTGTATAGCTCATTTAAATGATGTGAGAGATTTGGCTCAAGGTGTTTCAAATTTATTGAAAAATGATGGAGTTTTTGTTTTTGAGTGTAACTATTGGGGTGGTATGGTTGAAAAAACAAATTATTCTTTAATCTATCATGATCATTTTTCATACTTCACGATTAAAGTTTGGGAAAAATTTGCAAAAAAATATGGATTATTTACGTTTGATGCAACAGTAACTCCTGCCCAAGGTGGGTCCCTGAGACTTTTTTTATCAAAAAAAAAAAGGCCTCAAACAAAAAGATATAAAGAATTAGTCAAATATGAATTAAAGTCTGAACTTAATTCTTATAAGTCTAGTAAAATTTTTAAAAAAAATGTTTTAAATACAGCGTCCTCTTTAAGAAAAATTGTTTTAAATTTAAGAAAAAAAGGAAAAAAAATTGCTGGTTATGGGGCTGCTGCTAAAGGAATGACTATCTTAAAATGCTCAAATATAGGAAATAAACTTGAATATTTTGTAGACGATTCACCAGCGAAACAAGGTTATTATTCACCTGTAGATCATGTACCCATAATTTCTAGAAAAAAAGCACAAAAAAAACTTCCTGACTACTTTATTATACTAGCACCAAATTATAGTGATGTAATTATTAGAAAAGAAAAAAAATTCCTAAAAAGTGGAGGAAAATTTATTATTCCAAAAGATGGTATTAAAATAATTTAAATAATTCTAATTAATTCATTGAATTTTAAGTGATATCAAAAATTTTATAAGAATAAATGCACATAATCAATTTTAATTTAAGATTAAAATTTTATAATGAAGATTTTAAATGATAAAAATTAAAGACTCTTTTGTAATATTCTCTTTAGTAGGAGGAATTGGTGATCAAATTTTCATGCTTGGTTTCGCTAGAACAATTATGAAAAAGTTAAAGTGTAAGCTTATTATAGATCTAAGTTATTATGATAATAAAATTAATTATAACAGTTTTAGAAAAATTACAAAAAACTTAACTTTTGATAAAAATATTTATTATACAAATAAAATATTTTATTTAAATTTTAAGTATATTACTTATTTAAAATATTTTAACTTATTTAAAAACTCTTATATTTATAAATTACTTTTAAAGCATCTATTTAAACTAAATATTAAAAATATTGTATTTGAAAATATAAGAAATAAAAAAAAAATAATAATTAAAAATTTTTCGAAAAACAATTACTATTATGGTTATTGGCATAATTTTAAATTAATAAAAAAAGAAAAGAATTATTTTTACAAAGAAATAATTTTAAAAAAAATCAAACTAAAAAAAGTTAATTTGTTTATTAAAAGAAAAATCAATTTTAACACCGTTGCTATACACATCAGAGGTGGTGATTTCAATTTTCTTGATAGTCATTCTTTATTGAATATAAGTTATTATAAAAAAGCTATAAGGTTAATTAGAAAAAAAATAAATAAACCTAAATTTCATATTTTTACAGACGATATTAAATATGCAAAAAATATAATTAAAAACTTAGGAATAAAAAATGAAATTTTTTTTGTAAATAAAGAAAAGTTTGATGATCTTCAGGAATTTAGTATTTTTTCACAGTATAAATTTGCGATTATTGCAAATAGTACATTTAGTTTAATGTCCAGTTTTTTATCAATTAATCGTAATTTGACAGTGGGACCTAAAACTAATTGGCCTTTTAACAAAAAATTAACTAAAGACGAAAAATTTAAAAAATTAAAATTAATTTAAAGTTATATTTTAAAAAGTTTTTTTTTTTTAAGATGTGCTGAATTTTTGTTGACTAAACCCGTTATATTCATAGTCATCTTTGGTACCATTCCAGAATTAGATCCACAATGATGCAAATGTGTTTTCCAGGTAATTACATCTCCTTTTTTCCATTGATGTAAAACTGAATTTCCAACTGCAAAATAATGACCCCATGACCAATCTGTTAAAAATATCATGTACCTAATTATTTCCTTATTTTTTAAATTTCTTATTTTATTTTTAAAAGTTATATGAGTATCATAATGCCAGGGAAGTATATTTCCCGGATACTGTTTAACTATACTAGCAGTTGCAAAATCTAAATTAGAAAAATCTATAAATCTTTTGAAGACATTCGGAAATTCTGAGGAAAAATATTGGTAAAACTGTGTTTGATCTTTTTTGTAACCCCATTTTTTAATAGCATTAATTCTATAATTAAGTTTTGAATTATTGAACTTCTTCTCTTCATTAACAACGCTATTCGTATATTTCTTTTTTTTATTTTTTAAGATTTTATCTATGTCGCTAAAATCTGTAATTATTCTACCAATAAATTTATAATCTTTTGACTTTACATTTGGTTTAAAATGCCAGAGTTTGATATTTTTTTTTTTATAGCTTTCCCAATATTCCATTTTAAAATTTTTATTTATAAATTGCTGTTTAATTATAATACATTTTGATTAAATTTGAAAATTAGATCCACCTACGGTAAAAATTATATAATATTGCTAAATACTCATAAGTTACAGCTTTGAATTTTGAATAACTTGATCCCCACCCATGAGTATCAAAATACGGGTCCGTTGTTTTTAATAAATTAAGTGAAACCTGATTAAAATTTTTATTCCAAATTAATTTTACTCTTTTTGTATGAATTGGAGATGTAATTATATTTACTTCTTTAATATTTTCTTTAATTAAAATTTTATTTATCAAATTAAGATTTTCATATGTATTTTTTTTTTTATTTTTAATAATTACTATAGATTTTTTATCTACTTTATCATTATCTATTAATAAACTTTTAATCAATTCACCATCATCTAAAACGCTTGATCTCCCATAAATATATATTTTTTTAAATGAATTTTTTTTCAAATAATGTTTTATATCTATATAACGTTTTCTATAATCAAAGTTAAAATAATTACTTGAACCATGTCCACTAAAAATTATCACCGCATCGGTGTTTTTGATATTACTATCATCATAAACATAAAGTTTATTCTCCATATATGGAACTAATGGAGATAAAAAGATTAAAAAAAATAAAAATATAAAACTTGAGGATATTCTTAAAAATTTTGACTTTGTTTTTTTTAAATAATTATTTATATAATTGTCCCAAGTATTAATTGACTTCTCTTTTTCAGATATAATTTTTGAAAGATTAAATGACATAAATTCAAATCTTTTCTCCCAACTATTTTTTTTTGCTACTTCAAAAAATTTTTCTTTTAATGGATCATTATTAATGTCCTTTAAATAATGAATTTTCTTTATGAATTCTTCCTCGTTTTTGCATATATTTATTATATTAGAATGATCTCTATTAAAATTATCAAGTTCAAGTATATTACTTGAAACAACTGGTATTCCCATTGATAAGTACTCATTAATTTTTGCAGGATAAATGCTATCTGTAAAATTATTTTTCAAATAAGGTATTAGTCCTATATCAAACCATTTTAAATAATTTGGAATGTCGTTGTGACTTTTTGAATCTAATAAAAACAGATTATCTCTTTTTTCTATTTTAAAATTATCGTAAACTGGTCCTATTAAAACTACGTTTAAATCTTTAAATTCATCACAAATCTTCAATATAAGTTTTTTATCAATTATATTTCTAATGCCACCAATAAAACCAAGTATTTTACCTTTTTTTGGTAGGTCCTCAGGCCTTTGAATTTCTTTATTTTTTAGGACTTTTTGAAATTTCTCAAAATCAACACCACTAGGAGTATAAATTGTATTTTGATTGTATTTTTTTGATATTTCTAAAATTTTTTTGGATGTACACATTATAAGATCTGATTCTTTTAAAAAAATATTTTCCCATTTTTTTAATTCATGAGCTGATGGACTTGACTCTGACATGTTGTCTGCAAAATAAAAAATTTGAGCTCTAGGATTGATATTTTTAACTATTATTTGTGCTAAAGGGGTTGAAAGCTGCGAAATCACAACAGGAGAACTAAATTTTCTATACTTTAACCAGTACATAATAAATGGATTAATTATCATTGAATTAAATCGCATAGATAATTTTGAATATGTAAAAAATGGAAAAAATATTGGAGAAAATTTTGTTATATTCTCGTCTATCTTAGTGAAACCCTTTGAACTTTTAAAAAAAGATTTAATTCTATATATAATCCTTTTATAATCTTTTGTTATTGATACAGACCTTACTCCTGTATTTTCAATAAATAAAACTCTATTATTTGTTTTTGACAGGTACTCTGCTAGTTCATGAATAGCTTGCCTTTGTGTGTTCCAATCAATTGCTGATAAAATTATTATATCGGTCGCTTCTTTAATCATTAAATTAATTTGAAACTTTTGTTAAACTTTTTATACGAGTTAAATATATTAAGATAAAATAAATTATTGTTGAAAATAAGATTAAATAAATATTTATTTTAAAATTTAATAAATAATTAAGTAAAATCGGCGTTGTGAAAATTATTACAATTACAATTATACTTATTGGATAATTATACTTTCTGAGTAATCTATGGTGTAAGTGATTTTTGTCTGGATAGAATGGATTTTTTCCTTTTATTACTCTATTAAAAAACTGTCTTAAAAGATCTAAAACAGGAATTATCATGAATGAAACAATATAGTCACTATAAATTATAAAAGAGTTTTCTTCAGAATTATAAAATTTAACAAGCAAAAATGCAGTTAAATACCCTAATAACAAACTTCCTGAGTCACCAAGAAATACTTTTTCTTGAAAATTAAAAAACATAAAAAATATCAAATAAGTGATAAGGAATATTGAGAAATAAAAATTCATATTATTAAAAATAAAAAAAATATAAATTACTAATATCGTAGAACTTGTTTGTAAATTTATACCATCAAACATATTTATTGCATTCATATAAATTAAAAAACATATTAATGAAAAAAAAGTAGAATTTGAATAAAATTCAATGTTAAAATCTGTAAATGAAAAAATTAATTCATTAATTTGTAAATTTTCATCAATAGATAAATTAAAATATAAAACAATACTAAGAATAATAATTTTTTTATCATAACTAATATTAAATTTATCATCTAAAAATCCTAATAAAAAAATAGTAAAAATACTAATTAAGAAAATTATAACTAATTTTAAATCAAATAATAAAAATTCATAAAAAAAAATTTTTTTAAAAAAAATAAAATCAAAAATAAATAGAGAAAATAAGTTTAAAATTAAAAATAATCCTCCAAGCAAAGGCACCTTACCTGAGTGAACTTTCCTTAAATTTGGAATATCAAAAATATTAATTCTATTCGCTATTTTGTTTAAATTATAAAACAAAAGTAAATTTAAACTCATCTGAAAAACAAAAAAATAAAAATAATTATAATCAATCATAAGATTTATTCTTACTATAATTAATTGAATTTAAATAAAATCCAACAGGTAAATAGAAAATTATAGACAACCAGTTATTAAAAATATTGCCTGAAGGAAATAAAGGCCAAATAGTAATAAGAATACTTATAATTAAACAAATCTTATAATTTTCAAAATTGGTTTTACCCACTGATTTAAAAAAAATTCTAAGATAAAATACATAAAGTAAATAACCTATAATAATTAAATAAAAAACTAAGCCTATTAACCCAATCTCAGACAAAATTTGCGAAATAATATGATGTGGATGCGATGCACAACTCCAGGAGTTAAATTGATATTTAGGATCTTTGCATTTGTATTTATATGATCTTATTCCATGGCCTATTAAAAACTTGTCCTTCCACATTCTATAAGAAGTCATAATCATAGACTGATGTTTTGGTGAAAATAAATAAAAATCTTTATAAATTGGTTCAACACCCTCAAAATTCTTTTGAATTTGTTTATCTGATGACAAACCAAATTCCATTAATGTATGGTCAAATATTCTTTTTTTTGTTTCAGAAAATTGAGTTAATATAAAAAATGATAAAATTAAGACAACAAATGAACTAGTTAGTCTCAAAATTTTCAACTCTTTTAAAAAAAGTATAAATAGTAAAGTTGTTAAAACAATAATTCCCAAGGCTGTTCTTTCTCCAGTTATTAAAATTAAAATTTCAACAAAAATTAAAAATAATAAAATTTTATAAATATTGATTTTTTTTAGAAACAATAAACCAACAATTAGCGGTAACATTCTTGATATATAACTACCAAGAATTAGCTCTTCACCAAACATGCCGCTTATTCTGGGGTAATCTAATGGAACTAATCCGATTAGGTTTTTGCCTAAAAAAAACTGGATATAGGCATCAAAGGTTATGAATAAAATTGTAAATAATAAAGTATTAAAAAATAAATTAATAAAAATTTTTTTTTCATTAATAAGATAATTAATAAGAATACAAAAAATTCCAAATCTTATATAAAATAAACTTATTTTAAATGAGTGAGCAAAACTCTCTGAAAATAAGGAATTAAATATTAGATATAAATAAAATATGAAAAAAAATTTAAAAAAATAACTATCAAAATAATAAAATTTATTTTCTTTAAAACAAATATACAAAAAGATAATAGAGGCTATCGTTAAAAATAAATCTGGAATAAATGGACCTGTTACTAACGTGGGTGGAATCAAAACCACTAAAAATAAACAAATATTATTCAAATTAATTATTTTTAATTTGAAAAAATCTTTCATTAACTAAAGTTCTTTATAATTTGAAAGAAAATATGAAAAAAATGGAAATTTTGGTTCTTTTTTTTTTTGTAGATCATAAAGATCTTTATTAATGCTCCATTTTTTTGAAGGATTTAATTGAAGCATTATTTGTTTTCGTTTTTTTTTATTAATCAATCTTCCAGCTCTATGGTAACAAAGATTGGGTGAAAAAATTAATATTTGATTGATATTTACAACCATTTTATAATCATATTTAAAATTTCTAGAATCTCTAAGATTTAATTTTTTACCATTAATTAATTCGATACCACCTTTTTCAATATCTATATTTTCCATTGGAATAATTAGCTTTATGAAATATTT
>MDTG01127846.1_pt1 | contig 10128 bp, 11 predicted proteins | sample 811421 | NCBI WGS metagenome assembly MDTG01 (sample SAMN05326645, study PRJNA326480) | marine metagenome | isolation source: seawater | place: Pacific Ocean: South East | collected 2011 | reverse complement strand
GTTCCGGTCACGAACAAGCCGCACAGCAAGAGGCTTGCTCGGAGGAAAACGACCAAACGTCCAGCCGTTAAAGAAATTTACCGAGAAGAAATAATTCTTCGCTGAAAAGCTGTTCTCCTCGCCCGTCCAATAGGGCTCGGTCTCGGTGCCCGGGAACATAACAGCATCTATCATTGGACGACCACATTCCTCACAAATAAGCCCCTCAAGCTCTTCGAGTGAGGGAAGGCGCCAGCCCTCTCCAAGCTGTTCATTGGCCTGTTTGATCGCGATTTCGATTTGGTCATGATTGAGCCGCACCATCTCGCCAACACAAGTTTCACCATTCCAAACCTTGCCAACGGTGCATCTAAGCCATTCCACCCCAAACCGTAGATCCACGACAAGATGGTCACGCGCCATGAAGCTGGCCGCCTGAACCTGCAAGGGCAGCGCCAAAACCATAATCACCGCCAGCAAACCGGCAAACGATCTCCCAATGAATGTCATCATCACGCCAGACTATTTCGATGCCTCCAGTCTACATCGGCCCGGGTTCGGGCGAAATCAGAAAATCCCCGTATGAGTTTTGTCTTATTTAGCAATTGGTGATGCAGGCTTCTGCCGCAGTCTCTGCAGGTGTCAACAGCCAATTCATTTGTTAACTTGGTAGCAATAAATAAATAACGAACTTGCAACGATTTTCATGCCTTTGGTACGGAACTTGCTATATTCCTTCTGCTTGAGCGTTAACAACGGGACATTTATATCATGGATCTCGCCTCACTTATTGGCTTTCTAGGAGCTGTCGGGATGATTCTCGGCGCCATGATTTCAGGCGGTGGAGTCGGGCCCTTTATCGATGTTGCCTCAATCCTAATCGTTTTTGGCGGCACCTTCTTCGCTGTGATGTACACAACACCGCTTCCGACCTTCCTCGGCAGCTTTGGCGTGATGGCGAAAGCGTTTCTACCGCCGGTGAAAAAACAAGACGTAATGATTGAGCGCATGATCGAGCTTGCAGGCATCGCTCGTAAAGATGGCATGATGGCACTCGAAGGTCAGGAAGTTCCTGATAAGTTTTTTGAAAAGGGTCTGCAAATGCTGGTGGACGGTGCCGACGAGGCAAAGTTGACCGCACAGCTTAAACAAGAAATCAAATCTATGAAGAGCAGACATGAGGCCAATCAGGGCGTGATCAAGGCTTGGGTCGACCTAGCGCCTGCGATGGGCATGATCGGCACGCTGATCGGTCTTGTCCTTATGCTTGGCAATATGGCGGACCCAAAGGCCATCGGACCTGCGATGGCTGTGGCGCTTCTGACAACACTTTATGGCGCTTTTATCGCCAATATTATGTTTGCGCCCATGGTTACAAAGCTTGAAGGCTATACCGCCTATGAGGCGATCTATCGCGACATGGTAGTCGAAGGACTTCGCAACATTGCCCGAGGTGAGTCCCCGCGCAACATTCAGGATCAGCTAGTGTCCAACCTGCCACCAAAGCTGCAAGAAAAGATGGCTGGGGCCTGACTAAGAGCCAATCTGTGAGCCAGTGAGGTATAAGGCCGGGAGACCGAGAAATGAATGAAGCAATTGAAGAAGAGGTAGAGGAGCAGGAAGAGGAGGAGTGCCCGAAATGCCCTCCTGTGGGTGCGCCCGCCTGGATGGCCACCTTTGCAGATATGGCGACACTGCTGATGGCATTCTTCGTTCTTATTCTTTCATTCGCGGAATTCAACGTTCCTAAATTCAAGCAAATCTCGGGCTCGCTAAAGAACGCATTTGGTGTGCAGCGGATCATACCGATTGTCGAGCAGCCCAAAGGCACGACGGTCCTTTCGCTGAATTTCAGCCCGTCCCCGTCGCCGTCGGTCACCCAGGACATGACGCAGCAGACAACCGACATTACCAAGCCCGACCTTGACGTCAAGCAGCGCGAGAAGGATCAGGATGGCGGTGAGAGCGACGCCGCCGAGGATATGGTCAAGGCATTGGAAGATGCCATCGCCCGCGGCGATATAGAGGTCGAGGTGCTTGGCGAAAACGTCGTGGTGAATTTCACCCCGACCGAGGCCAAGGACGAGGAGCTCCCGAACCTTCTTCAGGAAACACTTGAGGCCATTGAGCAGGCGAAGGAAGCCGCCGGCAAGGCCGACCAGGAAATCCTTTTCGGCGGCCTCGAACAGAAGCTGGCAAAGCTTGCCGCTGCTGCCGAATCCGCAATCCAGAACAACGGCCAGCAATCCGCCGATGAAAACGCGGCGCAAGAGCAGCAGCGACAGTCAAATGAAAAGGCGGAGATCGCCGAGGACGAGCTGAAAGTCGCCCTGCGGCAGGAAATCGGCCAGGGGCTTGTCGCCGTGGACCGTCAGGAAGACAAGGTCATCATCACTGTTGGTGCCGGCGGGGCATTTCCGTCCGGTTCGGCCAAGCTGACCGATGCGGCGCGCACCATCATGGAAGAGATCGCCGGCGTCAGCGAAAGCGGCAGCGGCGAGATCACTGTCTCCGGCCATACCGACGATGTGCCACTGATCTTCGGCTCGCAATATCGCGACAACTGGGATCTGGCAGCTGCCCGCGCCTCTAGTGTCGTGCAGGCGCTGGAGGGTACCGGCAAGGTCCCGGCAGGCAGGCTTCAGGCCATCAGCTATGGCGAGTCGCAGCCAGTCGAAAGCAACGATACCGCGCGTGGCCGCGCTACCAACCGCCGCATCGAGATCGAGATCAATTACTGATCTCAACTGGCTTACAACCCCTAGACCAAACCAATGGAGCCGAGCGCCAACCCGATGGCGGCGCTCACCGCAAGTACTTTGATCATGCCGACACCAAATATGGTGATCGCCAGCAGTGAGCCCGCCATAATGGCGCTTGCCAGCGGATCAAAGCTTGACAGGACCGGCAGGGATATGGAAACACCGTCGAAGCCCGGCAGCGTCATATCGGCCAGGTCGACGAACATGACCTGCAGCCCAAACCAGATTGCCAGGTTCAGCACCACCCCAACAACTGCCGCCGTGATGCCGGTCAGCGCCACCGCAAGCGCCTGGTTGCCGCGAAGCGACTCGATATAGGGCGCGCCGAGGAAGATCCACAGGAAGCAGGGCGCGAAGGTCACCCAGGTCGTCACCAGCGCGCCGAGGCATCCAGCCATCATCGGATCAAGCACGCCGGGGCTGCGATAGGCACCCATGAACCCGACAAACTGCGTGACCATGATCAGCGGCCCTGGTGTTGTTTCCGCCATACCGAGCCCGTCGAGCATTTCGCCAGCGCTCAGCCAGCCATAATGCCCCACTGTTTGTTGCGCCATGTAGGACAGGACGGCGTAGGCCCCGCCAAAGGTCACCACGGCCACCTGGCTGAAGAACATAGCTTCCTGAACATAGACATGGCCCGCCCCGAGTCCGCCATAAAGCACGGCAACCGGTGCAAGCCACAGACATGCACAAGCAGCAGCCACAAGAAAGGCCTGGTGAGGTTTAGGCGAGCCGTCTGTGGCAATCCGGCTGTCGATAGCCCTGCCGTCGCCTTCCTCATCTGGACTATCTGTATGCGCCGGTGCCTCGCCGAATAAATACGCGGCTAGCGCCGCACCGACAATCACGATCGGGAATGGCACCGTGAACACGAAGCTGGCGAGGAAGGCCGCTATGGTGATGCCAACAAGAAGTTTACTGCGCAGGATTTTCCGTGCTAAGTGCAAGAGCGCTGTGGTGACAATCGCGAGCACCGCCGCCTTCATCCCAAAAAAGATTGAGGTAACCACCATCGCCTGCTGATAGGTCACATAGATAATGCTGAGAACAAGAACGGTCAGCGCGCCCGGAAGCACGAATAGGACGCCGGCGACAACTCCACCGCGCACCCGGTGAAGCAGCCAGCCGAGATAGATGGTTAGCTGCTGCGCCTCCGGGCCCGGAATCAGCATGCAGAAATTAAGTGCGTGGAGAAACCGTTTCTCGCTGACCCATTTCATTTCCTCGACGAGAAGTCTGTGCATCACCGCGATCTGCCCAGCCGGACCGCCAAAGCTAAGCAGGCTGATCTTCAGCCAGACAAACAGCGCTTTTTCAAACCGAATACTGGTTTTGCTTTTCGCACCATCATGTTCTGAAATATCCAAAATAACTCTTGCCTCACACTGACCAACCGCTAGCGTGCTGGAGTATGGACGAGGCCGGCATGACTGACAAATGACAAAGGGTCTTGAAGGATATTTGGCGAAAAACCGTCAGCTCAGCGGCGGCGGCGGCGTTTCTTTGGCGGCTCATCAACTACCGGTGGGCCAACCAAATCAGGAACAAATACGCATTTTGGATCCATGCGACGGCATAGTCGCTGAACCTCCAATTCAGATTTCTCAGCAACTACTAGCCAGATATGACGCCCGCGCATCATTGCAAAACTGCGCTTTAACACTAGATGCGCTTTACGAAAATACATGCTCAGCAAGACATAGGCTATGATGAATAGTGCCCAATGTACCGCCAGCGTTGAGCCATAGATTAAAAAAGTTGCGATTAGAACTTCCCACAAACGGTTTTGCATCAGCCATAGCGGCGGGAAGATCATTGCCATGGGCGACAGGCGCGTATCCAAAACCATGCAGTTCCGATAAATGTCACGCAGCACCTCGAACGTAATGTAACTCTCGATTGGCTCTACATTAAAAGTCTGGAAATCATCAGTTGCCTTGTCTGACACATCCGGCTTGGCATGTTCAAGAACACACCCGAGTGGACCACGCGCAAGAACATTAAACAGAGTGCCCTTGCGCCAGATCGTCAACACTCGGCCATTTTCAGGGTCACACTCGAACATGATGTCTAAAAAAGATTCAATGTCCTTGTGAAAAGGTGCTCCGTCAATCGCTACTATTAGATCTTCTGGCTGCAAGCGAAGCGACCTAGCGCGGGAAATTGCTCGTAGCTCCTTGATCAAAAGATAAGTGGTGGCTGGCTGCTCGCCACTAGCTTCATCGGTTGATGATGAAGGGTCTGCAACACTCTCTTGAGTGGCGGACATCAACTTGTCGATTTCATTTTGGCGATCACCGCTGATGGTGTCGATATCTTCAGCAACTGCAGCGGCGGCCATCGCGGCCGCCGTCGCTTCATTATTTTCTGCCAGTTCCTGTTCTGCCATGAGCCGAACTTTCTACCCCAAGATCACCTCGTCACGATCAGGGATAACTAACGCGGTTATCCTTTTCGCTAATCATCTTCAGCAGATCAGCATTCTGTGCCGAAAGATCACCAAGCAGACGAACGATCGTCTTCTGATTTGCGGCAAGACGGTCTGTGTTTTTACTATCGCTCATCGACCTTGTCATCTGATCAAGCGACTTGGCATTTGTCTTTGACAACTCGTTTAACTCCTTGACCATGCGGTTGGTCTGCGCACCAAGCTCGTTAGCGATACCGCTGGTAATCGACGAGGCCATCTGGTTGTTGCTGCTGGCAATCGAGCTAGATGTGGACTCCATACCTGTCATCATCGTCTCGTTCGAGCGTGAGATGATATCCCGAAGGCCAACAAGCTCATTGATCAGTGTTTCATTTTGGCCCACGAGGGTCTGTTGTGTTTCAAGCGCGCCTCTCATCTTTTCTAGCGCGTCATTCACACCTTCGACATTCTCAGCGAAGACGACAAGGGCCTCGCGGCTGGTTGTTGTCATGGTGCTAAGCTCGGACATGGTCCGGAAGTAGATCATACCGGCAAATAGTAGTGCCGCGACGGCCGCCACCATGGAGCTGGTGAAAATAATAATGGAGAAACGATGAACGCTTTTCACGGATGCCTCCAGCTTTTTGTGTTCCCGCTTGGTCTTATTGTATTCAGACGTCACATCAGTGGCCGCATCTGCTGCATCAAGCGCGATCTTTATGCTTTCTTGCACCGCGTTGTACTCGGTACTCATGCCAGTCTCCCGTTAGATCCGGTTGGCCTGTGTCCCTTCACGGGCTTTTGGCTTGCCTCGTAGTAAGCACATTCCGTGCCAGTTTCCCGAAAAACCACCTGCGATGGCAGGAAGGGAGCTTTGAAGCCGAATCTCCGGCAACCATAAGGCCGTTGCTGCTCATGCGTTATGAAATGATGCCGGCAGTCAAAGCAATTTTTCGGCTTTGCCGTTTGGTTGGTTTTTGTCATCATCGCGTCGCCTTTATCTGAGCCACGAGATCGGCGATCAGGAAGCGCGCGCCGCCAAACAAGCAAGCCAGACCGGCCAGCCATATTCCAAAATATCTGAAGGGCTCACCGCCCTCGGCACGAAGAGCAGCTCCCTCAAAGACGAAATAAACGCCGACAGCATAGAAGCAGACAGTGCTGATCATCTCTCCGAGACTTCGTTCCTTACGCCGCCGTGCCATGATCATGCTCCCTGCTCACGGTTACCATTCTCGTCGAAGCACAGCTCTGGAGGTAATGTTAGTTCCGGCATATCCATGCTCTCGCCGCTGGCGACCCGGAAGACATATGCCAGAATTACAGCTACTGCATTATATAGCCCTTCGGCGATTTCGCTGCCAATTTCGCTTGTGAAATAGAGAGCACGCGCCAGCATAGGAATACGAAGCGTTGTAACCTTGGCATCCCTGGCCCGATCGATAATCTGCTGAGCAAGCGGCCCGCGTCCCATAGCAACCACTTCGGGCGCACCGGCTTGACCAGCGGTATATTTCAGCGCTACGGCAAAATGTGTTGGGTTTGTGATGACCGCGGTAGCAGAAGAAACATTTTCCAGCGCGTCTCGCTGTCTGGCGGATTCCTGGGACTTTTGCATCTGCATCCGCCTTATTTTCGCGCGCACCTCCGGCGAGCCATGCGTCTGCTTGGATTCATCCTTGACCTCTTTCGGGGTCATCATCAGCGATTTCTTGTGCGAATGTCGCTGCCAAGCATAGTCTATGATACCAATAATCAGCAGCGCGATCAGTAAGGCACCAACCAGATAGGGGAAAAGCTCGCCGACCCGGCCAATGCCCTGTCCCAGCGAACTGAGCGACAGCTGTATGATCGTGGGCAGCTGGTGCAGGATTACTAGCGCGCCAATCGAAAACAACAGCACAACCTTCAGCACGGCCTTGCCAAGCTCAACCAGACCTTTCACAGAGAAGATCCGTTTCAGGCCTGAAATCGGATCGATCTTGTTTGGTTTGAAGCTGTATGCCTTGTTCGAAAAATTCAGCCCCCCAACGGCCGCCTGTGTCAGCACCGTTATAATCATCAGCGGAATTCCTAAAATCATGGTGATCAGAATGACAAGCCAGAAGCCATAGCGCACCTTCGCAAGGCCGAGCCTATCGAGGTTTTCAGATGAGTCGATGACGAACAGCTTTGACCAGGCACCTAGCCCAATTTCAAAAAAAGGCGACAATCCTAGGTACAAAAGAAGTCCCATCGCTAGCGTGGTAAAGACCATAATCTCTTTCGAGGTGAGCAGTTGGCCATCCTCAGCCGCTTTTTGCAGCCTTTGCTGGGTGGGTTCTTCAGTTTTTTCCTGACCGTCCTGGTTTTCCTCAGCCATTGGAAAGGTCTCCGATCATCCTTTGAACATAGGACAGGCCGCTATCAATAAGGTCCTGCGAGCTGGCACCGAATGCTCCGACCGACACATACATAAGAACGAAGACGGAAATCAGGGTAATCGGAAAGCCAAATGAAAACAGATTCAGCGTCGGCGCAGACCGCGAAATGATTCCAACCGTTACATTGATCATCAGCAGTACCATGGCAATCGGCAGCATGATAATGGCAGCTGACAGGAACATTGAACCAGCGGCACCAATCCCTGCCGCAATCAGAACGTTAGACGCCACCGGCGAGCCCAGCGGCAGGATTCTGTAGCTTTCCATCATTGTAGCGATGGCAATCAAATGACCATCCACGGAGATGAAAACTACAAGAAGAAAGAGGTAGAGAACTTGGCTGACAACTGGTGTGTTCGCTCCAGTCATCGGATCCACCTGGGCCGCAAAGCCGAGACCCGCGCTGGTAGCGATTTTTTCGCCGGCCATCAGCATCGCTGCGAACCAGATTGTCAGAGTAAGACCAGCCGTCAGACCGACAGCGATCTCGGTGAAGATCAACACGATTCCCGTGGAGGATGTCAGCATATTCACATCCATTGTCGGCGACAGTCCGATCACCGCTACGCCCATGCTAAGCGCCATAATGACCCTCACCTGCAGAGGAAGCCAGCGCGCACCGAACAGCGGTGCCGACAGCAGGAAGGCGCCAATACGCAGACTGGCGACAAAGTACTGCAGAAGCAGTGCCATCACCAGCTGCAGATCGACGCCGGGCATCTGCATCACCTGCGATGTCGCCAGTCCCAGCATCGGTTGCCTAACCCACCTGCGTGATCTGGTCGAAAGTGAACATGAAGAAGTCGGATAGTTGCGTCAGCATGAAGGTGGACAGCATGCCAAATGTGAAGATCACCACTACCAGCTTTGGAACAAAGCTAAGTGTCATCTCGTTGATCGAGGTTGCGGCCTGAATGATGCCAACAAGCAAACCGATCGCTAGCGCCACACCAAGAAGTGGTCCAGCCGTCATAATGATTTGCCAAAAGGCAATCCTCAGCAGCTCAACATTCGCATCAAATCCCATGGGATAATCCTTTTGCGGGTCTGCGATCAGGTGACCTGATAGGTGGCGACAAGGGACCCAACGGTCATCGCCCAGCCATCCACCAGGACAAATAGAAGAAGCTTGAAAGGAAGCGACACCAGCATCGGGCTCAACATCATCATGCCAAGTGACATCAGCGTGGAGGCGATCACCATGTCGATTACAAGGAAAGGCAGGAACAGCAGAAAGCCTATCTGAAAGGCTGTCTTCAGCTCCGAGGTTATGAACGCCGGCAGAAGGACATTCAGCGGCACATCCTCAGCTGAAGCGTATGGCTGATCGCCCATCATCTCGGTGAACATGATAAGATCATTGACCCGCGTGTTCTGCACCAAAAAGCGCTTCATCACCTCTGCGCCGTTCGCCAGCGCCTGTTCCGCCGGCATCGCGCCGTCGAGATAGGGACCGATCACATCGGCGTTCAGCGTCGAGAAGGTCGGAGCCATAATGAACAAGGTTAGAAACAGCGCGATGGCCAACAGAACCTGGTTCGGAGGCGTTTGCTGTGTTCCCATGGCCTGACGAAGGATCGATAGAACGATGATAATGCGGGTGAAAGAAGTCATGCCAAGCACAAGCGATGGGAGTACCGAAAGCGCCGTCATCAGCGCCAGTATCTGCAAGGATAGGGAATAGGTTGAGCCACCCTCGCCTTCGCTGACATTGAAGGCAGGAATGCCGACAATCTGCGCAAGCGCGGGCAATGCCGGCAACGCTACGATCACCAGGAAACCGACAAGCCCGATCAACAGTGGAGCCAGCCGGCAAATGAATGAATTCATCGAGCTCATTTACCGAACTCCAGTGACGGGTTGTTGCGCCGGGCGTGCGCAATGGCGGAAGCAAGCGCGCTCTTCGGCTTTGCTGCCGGCGCGGCAGTAGATTTCTTGGCTGTCTGTTTTGCTTGACGACGCGGTCCGGCGGCGGCGGATGCCTTGTCAGACGGAACAGGAGCAGTACCATCAACAGCGATGAAGCTAGCGGCATGCCCTTTCCCAGCATGGACAAGAAAGGTGCGGCCATCCACCTCGATCAGGTGAAGCCGTTGTTGCGGCGCCATTGACAGATCCTCGATATGCAACATCCGGCGATCGGCGTGAATACGGCTGGTGATCCCTCCGCGGTGACGTCTGACAAACCACATCAGCGCAAACAGTATCATCAGAAACGCCACGATGATGACGATCTGCTCAAGCGAAACAACAGGCTGTACCGGCATGGAGGGACTCCTCTGAAGACGCAATCACATCCTAAGAGGCAAACCTCGTGCCAGAATGGGCAGTCGCTTCGGCTGGTCTATTTAACCCGCTGAATTAATTTGGAAAATAATGTATGGATTTTCGCACATTAACCGGCAGCACCGTAATGCAGCCGGTTTCCTGACACGGTGGCCCCAGATGGCGGGTGATCCGATGTCGCTGTCGTCAAAATGTCGACAGCTGTCCTAGGCCAAGGCCCAGCAGACATAAAAGCTAGATGGATTCCATCCGGGCGGCTGGATCC
>MDTG01063501.1_pt1 | contig 10128 bp, 6 predicted proteins | sample 811421 | NCBI WGS metagenome assembly MDTG01 (sample SAMN05326645, study PRJNA326480) | marine metagenome | isolation source: seawater | place: Pacific Ocean: South East | collected 2011 | reverse complement strand
TCCGAACCGGATGAGGAACGTCGGAAGCTCGGGAGCGGCGTCGAAGGCCGACCGCCTCCCCGGATCGAGCGCTCTCCACCACCGAACCGGCGCCAGCAGGGATCGCATTGGCTCGGGAACCGCGGCCATCATGTCGACGCGCCGGCCGCCGACGACCGTGGGCCGGCGTCTCGCCCCGCTGATCGCGGACCAGCCGGATTCCCGTGCCACGCGACGCGACACGGCGAGACCGACGGACCGATGGAGTGCGTGGCCGGAGGCTCGACGGGTCGGATCGAACTCGCGAATGCCACTCGAGACGGCGTCCAGGAGAAGATCCAGCGCGGCCATCGCCCGAGCCGCCGGAAGCTGGTCGAGCCGTCGCCCCACCGACTGTTCGAATCGCCGCAGCCCGGCGTTCAGGCCCGCGAGCATCGCCCGTTCCAGCAGCATCCCCGACCAGCGCAGATGCGATTCGACGAGATCGAGGTCCCGCTCGCGGACCGCGCCTCCGTCGCGCGTGATGGCGTCGACGCCGCGACGGGCCCGGGCGAGTGCGAAGTTCATCGCGGCGATCCGCGCCCGGTCGGACTCCTCGTCCGCCTGATCCTGATCCCGGATCCGGCTCAACCACTCGAAGAGTCCCGGTTCAGCGAAGGTCGCCACCGAGTCGTCCAGCAGGCCCGCCACGCCGAAGACCTCGGCCGCGTCGGGGCGCTCCAGATTGGGCGGCGTCACCGTCGGCGACGGACTGACGGCGACCGCCTCGAATCGACCGGCGAGTTCGAGCCGCCTCACCACCGCGGGACTTCGATCGATCCGCGCGGCGATCTCCGTCACGGGGACCGATCTCGCCCTGGCCCGGGCCACCAGCCTCGCGATCCACCGGCGGGTCCGGGCATCCCGGCTCGGCCGACGAATCTCCCCCCGCCCGACCGCCTCGCGGACCATCGCGGGACTCCGGCCGCGGCGACGGGCCACCGCATCGATGGCCGCCGTGGTGGTGGGGATCTTCGACCGGGTCGCTTCGAAGTCCGATGCGATCCCGGCCCGCTCCTCCGGGGTCGAACGCAGGAACGAGGAGGCCCGGGCGAGTCGCGCCGGGTGCCGCCGGGCGAACGACTCGGCGATCGACCGTCGACACACCGAACGGGCGACCCCGTCCGGGAAACGAGCCAGCATCATGGGGAGACCGTCGTCCCGCCATCGCTGCAGCGTCCGCCTCGAGACGCCCCAGGCCGCCGCGATCTCGGTCGCCGGAACCTCCACGCGGGAATCGTGCGCCGCCGGCCCGCGCCGCGAAGCGAGTCGGTTCGCGAGCAGCGCGGCATCGGCGAGCAGGTCGTGACCCGGAACCACCTGTGCCTCGAGGTCGTCGTCCCGGGCGACGACCCCCGTGACCCGGTACACGAGCCACGACACCGGGTAGTTTCGTTCGAGATCGATTTCCGGAAAGGCGTCGAGGAGCCCGTCCAGGAACTTCCCGAGCACCTTGGGACCCGCGAAGGCGAACTGGCGGTCGACCAGCGACATGGCGGCGGTCCGGTACCGCCGACCCGAGGTCATGCCGGCGCCATCACGTCGTCCGCGATCCGAAGGGACGGACGAGGTCCGCTCCGATCCTCCATCGCCGAGGCGGCCTCGAGGAAGGTCTTGATCGCCTCGATGGATCGGGGTGTGCACTCGTAGCAGAGGCGGACCCCGAGATACTCGATCGCCTGCGGGATGTCCCACCCATGGGACGCCGCATGCTGCTTGGCGATCGTGGCGACCCGGTGCCGGTTGCGACGTCGTGCGTGATCGACCAGCACCGCGAGACGCTGCGCCCTCGCAAGCTCGTCGCCCGTCGCGTCGGCCCGCCGGAACCAGGATGCGAAGACGAACGGCAGGCCCGTGAGTTCACCCCAGGCCTCGCCGAGATCCAGCTGGTGCGGATGGGTCTCGAGGTCGGGTCCGGATCGGACGACCTTGTCGCCGATGAGAAGCACCGCGTCGGGCCACTCGTCCCGGTTGGGGCCGGTCGCGTCGAAGGAATCGAACCTCGGCCGAAGTCCGTACTGCTCGCGCAGGATGATGCGAAGCAGCGCGATCGAGGTGTGGCTGTCGACGTCGCATCCCACGGACTCGATCTCGGAGAACGGTCGGTTCGAGAACAGGCGTACGGTCCAGGTCGGACCGTCGCAGCCGATCTGGCCGACCGGCACGAGCTCCAACGGGACCTTCGAACGCTGCTGGTCGATCACCGAGCAGAGCGAGAGATCCGTCGCCCCGACGGCGAGCAGGCCCGCGAGGGACGACGGGACCGCCGCCACGACCTCGACGTCCTCCGCCTTCTCGAGTCCGTCGATCAGGGGAAGGGTGTTGAGGTAGGAGACGACCCCGAGACGGGCGGCGATGGTCGAGGCTTCGGTCATCCGATCATGCTAGGTCGTTCCCCGTCGAGAGGCGATCGGGAACCGCGTTCGATCAGCCGAATCCGACCCTCGGCGAACGGATCGGGGGTTCCGCGTCGATCGCCGGCACTCGATTCGGCTCCGCGAGGGAGCCGCCGGCGACCACCACGCGGGGGATCCGCGTCGAGAGGCCGCAGAGCAGTTCGTACGGCATCACGTCGGCCCGCGCCGCGACCCGGGGAAGCGACACCACCGAATCCGGCTCGGAACTCACGACTTCCACCGACGCGTCCGCGTCGATCGGACCGACCTCGGTGAGATCGACCACGCACTGATCCATGTTCATCCGGCCGAGCACCGGAACCGCGACGGGTCCGTGCCTGCCGTGCACCACGAGCCGGTGCGATCCGACGCGGCTCGGCGGGAGTCCGTCGGCGTAGCCGACCGGCACCAGGCCGGCGATCGTCTCGCGATCGATGCGTTCGGTGCAGCCGTAGCCGATGGTGCGGCCCGCCTCGATGCGTCGGATCTGGATGAGCCTCGACCACCAGGAGATCGCGGGTCGGAGCCGAAGCCCGGAACCGTCCTCCGCCAGGGGGCGAGGAAGGTGCCCGGTCCAGCCGAGGCCGATCCTCGCCATGTCGAAACGCAGCGACGCGTCCTGCAGTGCCGCGGTCGCCGAGACGTGCCGGACGGCATCCTCGGGGACCAGACCACCGGCTTCGGCCAGGAACCGCCGGAAACGCCGCCCGCGATCGCGGGCGGTGTCCGGATCGTCGAGGGCGTCGGGAAGATGGGTCATCACGCCGGCGAGTCGCAACCGACGACTCTCCGCGACATGCTCGAGGATCCGAAGGGCGTCCCGCTCTTCGCATCCACCGCGTCCCATTCCGGTGTCGAGCTCGAGATGGACGGGCAGGACGATGCCCAGGGGCGCGGCTTCCCGCTCGAGATCGCGGACCTGGTCGAGCGTGTGGGCGGTGTAGTGCAGCCTTCCTGCGGCGAGCAGGTGCCTCGCCGCGCCGGCCCGATCGAGCTGGTGGACGGGCATGAGGACCAGGACCGACGCACCGCGAGCGGCGGTCGCGACCTCGACGGCCTCCTCGGGCTGGTAGGCGGCGAAGTTGCGGATGCCCATCGACGCCATGGAACCGGCGATTCGGGCGGCTCCGAGGCCGTAGGCGTCGGATTTGACCACGGCACAGATTCGATCGGGGGCCGGGCGACCTCCCCCGACAAGCCGGGCGATCGCCTCGAGGTTGCCCTCCAGCGCGTCCAGATCGATTCGAATGGAACTCGTCGTGGTCATGAAGAGTCCGAAAAGTCGGGGACTCGGGCAAGGTACCACCGGGATCCGCCCCGGTGGGGTCTCCTCTGCGGGTAGTATCGACGGATTGAGCCGGCGTTCATCAATGAGCGCCGGACCCGACGCCTCAGCGAGTTCCACCTTTGACGACTTCGACGGACAAGACCCCGCCGCGTGAGAACGACCCTTCCCAGCGATCCGCCGCCTCCCCGGCGAAGGACGACGCCGAAGAGACGTTCGACACCTCCAAGACCTTCGCCGACCTCGGCCTGCCGGACGACGTCCTGGAAGGAATCACCAAGAGCGGCTTCGTGCATCCCACGAAGATCCAGGCCTCGCTGATTCCGGCCGCGATGTCCGGGCGACACGTCCTCGGACAGGCGAAGACCGGCACCGGCAAGACCGCCGCCTTCGGCCTTCCGCTGCTGGCCGAGATCGAGCCGGGTGATCATTTCGCCTCGCTCATCCTGGTGCCCACCCGGGAGCTCGCGATCCAGGTGGCGCAGGAGATCAAGGACCTCGGGGCCGGAACCCCGCTCAACGTGCTCCCGGTCTACGGCGGCCAGCGGATCACGGCGCAGGCCCCCAAGCTGGAGCGAGGACCCGAGATCGTGGTCGGCACCCCCGGACGGGTGATGGATCTCCACGAGCGCCGGATGCTTCCGTACGACACGGTCCGCGTCGCGGTGCTCGACGAGGTCGACCGCATGCTCGACATCGGCTTCCGGGACGACATCCGCAAGATCCTGGGATCGATGAAGCAGCGCCCGCAGACGATCTTCGTCAGCGCGACGATCTCCCCCGAGATCGAGAAGCTCGCCCGGTCCTACATGAAGGACCCCGTCAAGATCGTCAGCAAGGAGAAGAGCCTGACGGTCGCCCGCGTGACCCAGAGCTGGATCAACGTCGAGCGATGGGACAAGCGGAAGATGCTCCACCATCTCATCGTGCACGAGGATCCCGACCTGACGGTCGTCTTCTGCCGCACCAAGCGCACCGTCGACGACGTCACGAAGTTCCTCAACCGCAAGAAGGTCGCGGCGCACGCGATCCACGGCGACCTCATCCAGAGCCAGCGGAACAAGGTGATGGAACGACTTCGCAGCGGGAACCTCTCGGTGCTCGTCGCGAGCGACCTCGCCGCCCGCGGACTCGACGTCGACGGGATCAGTCACGTGATCAACTACGACCTGCCGGAGGATCCGGAGGTGTACGTGCACCGGATCGGCCGGACCGCGCGGGCCGGCCGGAAGGGCGTCGCGTGGAGCCTCGTGAGTCCGGACCAGGGTGATCTCCTCACCAACTGCGAGATGCTCGCGAACATCGAGATCCCGCAGCAGGTCTACGAGGACTTCGAACCCGGTCCCGTCCCCGCCGACGTCCGCGCCGAGAAGGAACTGGCCGAGAAGCGCGTCCAGGCCCGCGAGGCCTCGGTCAAGCGGACCGAGGCGCCCCCGGTCAAGGCGGACGACACCGCGGCCTTCCCGGGCGGAATCGTGCCCACCAAGATGCCGGCCCGACGCATGCAGGGCAAGGTTCGAACCCGACGCCGATGAGCCGCGTTCCCGACGGCTTCGTTCGAACCCATCCCGAGATCGCCGACGCGATCGCGAGCGGACGCCCGGTGGTCGGACTCGAGACCGCGGTCCTCACCCACGGACTCTCCCGAAGCGGCCGAACCGCACCGAACTGCCTGCGGCCCGACGGCGAGGTGGCCGGGATGCTCGGCGGCGAGATCGACTGGGACGACGACGCCCCGTTGAACCTCCAGGCCGTCCGGCTCGTCTCCAGGGCCGTGCGTCATGCCGGCGCCGTCCCCGCCATCATCGGGATGGTCGACGGCGTCCTTCGCATCGGGCTGGACGACGATGAGCTCGCCGCCCTGGCGCTCGACGAGTCGGCGAGCAAGGTCAGCAATCGCGACTTCGCGGCGATCTCGGTCGCGGGCGGCTCCGCCGGCACCACCGTCGCCGCCTCGATGCACGCCTGCAGGCTCGCCTCGCCGGCACCGATCCGCGTCTTCGCGACCGGAGGCATCGGCGGCGTGCATCGTGGCTGGACGGAACGCCCGGACATCTCCGCCGATCTGCGCGCCCTCGCTTCGGAACCCGTCGTGGTCGTGGCCTCCGGCGCGAAGGTCATCCTCGATCTCCCCGCGACGCTCGAGATGCTCGACACGCTCGGCGTGCCCGTGATCGGCTACCGCACCGACGCCCTCCCGATCTTCACCGTCGGAACGAGCGAGGACCTGAGGGTCCCCCACCGACTCGACACCGTCGACTCGGTCGCGGAGACGTGCCGACGCCACTGGGACGGTTTCGCCCAGTCCTCCGGGATCCTCGTCGCGAATCCCTGTCCGGCGGAGGATGCGATCGACCCCCATCGCATGGACGTCCTCGTCGACGCGGGCCTCGCCGAGGCCGCGGCCCAGGGAATCGACGGCTCGGGCGTCACTCCCTTCCTCCTCGGGTCCATGATCACCGATGCGGACATCGACCCGGTGTCCGCGAATCTCGCGCTCCTCGTCTCGAACGCGGCCCTCGCGGGCGGGATCGCCGGCGCCTGGCCGGCGGATCGTTCCGGTTGACAAGCCCGGGGTCCGCCTGCTCTACTTCTTTGGCGTCGACGGCTTGATTCCCGGCGGGCGGACGCCCTCCCCCGCCGATCGGAACCGTTTCGACGCACCACCTCCGGCGTGGTGCGAGGAGAGGGCGGCGAAGCAAAAGAAGTCACGACGGCGGGTGGACCTGGTCCGTTCCCCGGCCGAGCGTCGGTCCCGGTTCGCGGGCCCGGAAACCACAGGTGACCCTCGTTCCATGCACGCAGGCGGGTTGGAAAGATCCGTCGCCGCGTGCTCGTCCACCGATTTCCGGTCCGCAACGATTCGCAAGCGACACGATCCATGACGAGTTTCACCGGCATCCTCGACGTTCCCAAGGGCTCGGAGCCCCGCCTTCGACAGATGGGTGACGGGCTCGTCGAGTCCAAGGACGACCCGTTCGTACCGGCGGAGATCCTCGAGAAGCTCGCCCTCCGGCCCTCCCAGGAACTCGAAGTCGAGGTGGTGGAGCGGAAGCCGCGCCGGCGACGAAGGTCCGGCGGCCGCCCCCCGAGGCCCACCGTCGATCGCGTCCTGCGGATCGAAGGGCTCGACGTGGAGCACTACGAACGCCGGAAGGCGTTCGACGAACTCACGCCCATCGATCCCGCGCCCCGCATGGCCCTCGAGCATCGTGGCTGCCCGCCCGCCTGCAGGCTCATCGATCTGTTCTGCCCGATCGGTTACGGCACGCGAGGCCTCATCGTGGCGCCGCCCAAGGCGGGCAAGACCATCCTGCTGCAGCAGATCGCGATGGGCATCAAGCACAACCATCCCGACGTGGACGTCGTCGCCCTCCTGATCGACGAGCGACCGGAGGAAGTGACCGATTTCCGCCGGAACGTCCCCGCCGAGGTGCTCGCCTCCAGCAACGACATGGACGTCGACACCCACTGCCGACTCGGGATGCTCGCGATCGAGCGGGCCAAGCGCAAGCTCGAGGCGGGCCGGGACGTGGTGGTCCTGCTGGACTCCATCACCCGCCTGGGGCGAGCGTTCAACAATTCCCGCTCCTTCCGACAGAGCGGCCGGACCATGTCGGGCGGGCTCGACTCCCGCGCCATGGAGATTCCGAAGCAGTTGTTCGGAGCCGCCCGCAAGGTCGAGGAGGGCGGCTCGCTGACCATCATCGCCAGCTGCCTGGTCGATACCGGCAGTCGGGCCGACCAGGTGATCTTCGAGGAGTTCAAGGGCACCGGGAACATGGAGTTGATCCTCGACCGGTCGATCGCCGAACGACGGTTGTTCCCGGCGATCAACCTCGCCGCGAGCGGGACCCGCAAGGAGCACCTGCTCCTCGGCGAACGGGAATTGAAGACCGTCACCGCCCTTCGGAGGCGCCTGATGTCGATGCCGCCCCCGGCCCAGATCGAGCAACTTCTGCGTGCGATCGAACGGTACCCGGACAACGAGGCGATGGTCTCCGCCTGAATCCCCCCCTGCGGCGGCGCACGGACCACCGAATCCGGCGATACTCCGGGCATGTCCAGCGGAAGCGACAATCGACGCAACAACGTCCGGGCGGGGTTGTTCACGATCTCGGCGATCCTTCTCTTCTTCGCGACCATGGTCGTCCTGAACGGCGGGTGGCTCGCCTCGATCCTCGGCAGCTTCAACCGCTACGTGGTCCGGTTCGATCTCGCCGACGGGGTCTCCGGACTCAACGTCGGGTCGCAGATCCGGGTCGGCGGCCTGGTCCGGGGATCCGTCACCGGGATCGAACTGGTCGGATTCACCGAGGGCCGGGAGCCCACCGCCCTCGTGGACTTCGAGGTCGACGACGAGATCGAACTCTGGACGAACGCGGTCGCGATCCGCACCGCCTCGATCCTCGGCGGCGGCAGCTGGATCAACATCTCGACCGTCGGTGGCGCCGACCTGGTGACCGCGGCCCCCGCCGCGAAGAACGGCTCGACGGCGGAACGCCTCCCCACGGACGGGAGCGGGATTCTCGACGCGACCCCCGGCGACGGCCTGCTCACGACCATCGTCGGTGGAAGGAACGCCGCGACCACCAGGCAGATCCTCACCAACGTGTCGAGCCTCACCGATTTCGTCGACTCCCGGGTGAAGCCGGTGTTCGACGACCAGATCGAGCCGACGTTGGCCGACGCCCGCTCGGTGGTCGGGGACGTCCGGCGCGACTACGGGACGTGGAGCGCGAACGTGGACCGCACGCTGGGCAACATCGAGTCGGCGTCCACGGATCTCCAGACGTCGATGGGCGATGCGAAGACCGCGATGAAGGACGTCCGCACCGACCTCCGACTCATCAGCGAACTGGTGCAGCGAAATCTCGGGCGGGTCGACGAGGCCGTCGCGAACCTCGAGATCATCACGGAGAACGGAGTCGCCATCACCCGCCGCATCAAGGACGACACCCTCGCCCGGGTGGACGAGGCCCTTGATTCCGGGGTCGAGGCGATCGACGACGCCTCGACGATCCTGAAGACCATCGACGTCCAGTTGACCGCGGCGATGCCCTCGGTCCGAGCCATCCTCCAGGACGCGATGGTGGCCGCCGGCGAGCTGAAGCTCGCGACGATCGAGATCCGGAGGAGTCCGTGGCGGATCCTCTACAAGCCGTCTCCGACCGAGCTGGCGAACGAGAACCTGTTCTCGGCGGCCCGCGACTTCACCATCGCCGCCGGCGAAGCCAGGGTCGCGGCCCAGAGCTTCCAGGCCGTGATCGAGGCGCATCCCGACCGGCTCGACGCCGATCCCGAACTCCAGGCGTCGGTGGAACGCTTCCTCGCCGAAACCCTCAAGCGACTCGAAGACGCACAGTCCCGCCTGTTCTCGGTGATCATCGGCGACGACGACCTCGACGATTCCTGATCCGGGAAGGACACGTCCCTTCATGGCCGCCGAAGCCCGATCTCCCCGACAAAAGCGCGTCGCCGGTGCCGCGGTGCTCGGAGGCGTCGTCGCCGTCGCGTGGCTCGCGACCAGCGTCCCACGGCTCTTCGAGTCGACGCGGATCGCCTACGTCGCGACCACCAGCATGGCCACCGGCGCCGACGGACTGAAGGCGGGCGGACTCGTCCTCTACGGCGGCGCCCCTCGCGGACACATCACCGCCATCGAGACGAGGCTGTCCAACAGCGGATCGACGGGCGAGATACGCATCGACTTCGAACTCGACCGCGCCCTCCCGCTCGCGCCGAACGCCTCCATCGTGAAATCGGTCGGTGTCGCGGGAAGCGGCGGAGCCCTGTCCATCCTCGCCCCGGGCGATCCTGAATACGCCTTCTCCGACACGGGGCCCCGGGTGATCCCCATGAATCGGGGCACGGTCGAGGCGGCCGATGGAGCCACGGTCCTGCTCGGCCGCCACAACGCCGGACTGCTCCGCTCGATCGAGACCTCGCTGGCCCGGATCGGCGACCAGGCGCCCCCGAGGATCGCACGACTCGCCCGGCAGGTCCGTTCGCTCCGGACGCTGCTCGATCGACTCGAGTTGGACGTGGGCGCCGACGAACTCGCCGGATCCGCGGAGCTTCGCGTGGCCACGATCGTCAACCAGCTCCAGCGGGAGCTTCCCGGGCTGCGGGCGGCGCTCGCGGGGAACGGCGAGGCCTTGGACGAGCTCCGGCAGGACGTCGCCGCGGACACCGGTCGAATCCGGCGGGGTCTCGACGCGGTGGATCGCGACCTCGCCGAGCTGGGGACCGAGAGCGCCCGGATCGAGTCGAGGATCGACGCTTCGTTCCTCCCGAAGGTGCTGGCGATGCGACGCGACATCCTGCGCGCGATGGCGGATGCGCAGCGATCGATGGCGGATGGAGAGGCGATCCGGTCGGAGGCGTCCGCCGCGATCCCCTTCACGCTCGCGAACATGACCCTTGCGG
>MDTG01406752.1_pt1 | contig 10129 bp, 9 predicted proteins | sample 811421 | NCBI WGS metagenome assembly MDTG01 (sample SAMN05326645, study PRJNA326480) | marine metagenome | isolation source: seawater | place: Pacific Ocean: South East | collected 2011 | reverse complement strand
GATGAATTACTCCATTTTCAAAACCTTTCCAGGAAATTTTTTTATTTTTAAGAAAAAAAAAGTCAGGATCGATATCAAATGTTAAAAATATTTTTTTCATCCATTATACAAAATATTTTTTAATTTTATTAAGGGCATCTATAATTTTTTTTGAAGTTTCTACACCAATACTTAATCTTACAAAATTATTTGTTTTTGCCCCATAAGCTTCCCCTGGCACTAAAGAAATATGGTATTTAAATAATATCTTTTTACAGATTAAGCCAATATCTTTGAAGACATTACTCTTTAAAAAAATATAAAACGTACAATCACCTTTTAGATAATCAAACCCATTTTTGTCTAAATATTTTAATATTTTTTCTCTTCTTACCAAAATATCTTTAATTTGATTTTTAGTTAAAAGCTTTAATTTATAATAATTTTCAGCAACATAACTCTGTAAAATTGTTGGGCAGCATGTAATTAGTTGTTGATTTAATTGAACTAGTTTTTCAATATTTTTTTTATGAGATAAAGCATAGCCTATTCTCCAACCCGACATACCAAAGTTTTTTGATAAAGAGTTAATCACGATGACATTTTTATTTTCTTTAAGTTGAATAGCGGAATAAAACTTTTTATTTTTGGGGATAAAATGAGAGTAACATTCGTCACTTATTAATACTAAATTTCTTTTTTTACATATCTTAAAAAGATAATTTATTTCGGACTTTGAATAAAGTCTTCCAGTTGGGTTATTGGGATTATTAATAATAAGAATCTTAGTATTTTTTTTTATGTACTTTTCGAAATTAGTAAGTTTTTCATAAAACGGTATATATTTTAATTTTGCACCATTAAGATTTGCTTGATCTATATAACTTAGCCAAGCTGGTTCAAATGTTAATACTTCATCACCTTTTTCAAGAAAAAGTTTCATGCTCATATATGTTAAAATTTTTGCACCATTGGAAATAATAATATTCTGATTTGGGTCTAAAAAATTCTTATTTTGTATCTTATAATCTTTACAAATATTTTTTCTTAACTTTTCTAATCCTCTACTACTTGAGTAATGATAATTCTTATCAGTTAAATGTTTTTTAATACCAAAATCTTTAAGCTTAAAAAAAGCCTCACCCAAGGATAATGAAATAATTTTTTTCCGTTTTTTTAATAGTTCAACTTTTTCATTAATTAAGATAGATGATGCTGGTTTAAGTATTTTTATTGTTCTAGAAAATTTACTCATAGTACTTTACTTTAAAATGCTTTTTTAAAATATTATCAGACACTTTAGTTAGATTTATATCTTTGTTTTTTGAAAACAACATTAAATAACATAATCTACTACTATCATCTAGACTATTTTTGACCACGGATCCTTTTTTATAAAATATTTTCTTTATAATTTTAATTTTTTTATTAATTCTAAATTTTTTAAAATAAATATATCTTATTTTACCTGACTTTTTATTGGGAAAAAATCTTATACAAAAATTTTTATATTTTATTTTTGGTTTGAAATTAATTAATTCTATTTTTTTATCTAATAAATAATCTATTTCTAGCTGTTGGGGATCTACATTTGTTAAAGTTTTAATAAATTTAGAACCAACATCATATCCTGCTCCCCTAGGGTGTATTTCAATAATGTGAATTTTATCATTATTCAAAATTATTTCAGCATGAAATGGTCCAAATATATAATTTAAACTTTTTAATGTTTTTGTAATAAGTCTTTTTATTTTTTGTAAAATTTTTTTACTAAGTTTATTTTGTTTATAAACTTTTGACACCAAACCATCAGATTTTTTTGTTTTTTCTTTTTGCGCTATAAAATAAAAAAATGTAGTGTTTTTTAAAACAAATCCATCAATTGCAAATTCATTTCCATGAACAAATTCCTCAACTAAAAAATTTTTTTTATCTAATAATTGTTTATTTAAAATTTTTTTGTTTAAAAATTTTTTTACATTTTTACTTCCAGAGCCTACAATTGGTTTAGATATTAGCTTTTTATTATTAGGAATTTTCTTTAAATTAGTCGCTTTACTAAATATACAATCTGATAATCTTTCTTTTTTTAGTTTTTTTCTAAATAAAAATTTATTAGAAAAAATGTTATAATCGAAATTATTATTTTTTGGTCTTAATTGATTTTTAATTTTTACACCATAATCTGAAAACAAAGGCATCACTAATAAATCTTTAATTTTCTTTTTTTTTAAAAAAGATTTAATTTTTGCTATCTTGTGCGACTTAACATCAACAATAAAATCACTATATTTTTTACCAGGTGCTTTCAGATCATCATCAATAACTATTGAATTAATTGAATTATTTTTCTTCAATTTTCTAATAGTATCTGCCTGCCAGTATCCACCAGGAACGAATATTACATTTCTATTCATCTTAATTGTTGGAATATTTCAGTTTACAGTTCAATATTTGAACAATAAGATAACAAATAAAAATATTTATGAAAGAAAAAAGTGATATGCTAAATTTTCTGTTTAATTGTTAGTTTTAAATGCTATTAATATGACCAATTAACATAAATTTTTTTTTTTATACAAATGAAAAAAGCAAAAGTTTTATTAATAACACCCAACTTAAAAGGTATAGGTGATGGAGTGAATAGAATTCAACCATCCTTAGGACTTCTATTAATTGCACCAATATTAGAACAAAATGGTCACATAGTTAAAATTTATGATTCTGCTCTTGATGGTTGGGAAAATAGAACTGTCATAGATGAAAAAAATAATATTGTAATGATTGGACAGAATGATGAAAATATTGCAAAGGTTGTATCTGATTTTTCTCCAGATATTGTGGCCATATCAGTTTTATTCTCAAACCTTTTAGAATCAGCACACAATATTGCGCGAATTGTTAAAAAAGTTAAAAAAGATACTACAGTGATTTTAGGTGGAAACCATATTTCAAGTGCAGTTTCAGATTATAAAGTTGCTTTAATTGATAAAGATTCAGGACTACCAAAAGTCATAAATGACTTGGAAGACAAAAATTTCGATTTTGCTATGACTGGTGAGGGTGAATTTTCTGTTCTTGAGTTGGTAAATAAATTAATTAATAAGGAAGATATTAGCAAAGTGCCAGGTCTGGTAAAGAAGATTGGCCATGAAAAATATTTAATAAATCCTTCTACAAGAGTACACAACCTAAATTTACTTCCAAGACCAGCAAGACATTTAGTCGATATGGAAGCATATTTTAAAATTGGAGCATTTCATTCTGCAAAATCGAGATCAAAAAGAGTACTAAGTGTTATGTGTTCAAGAGGATGTCCTGAAAAGTGTACTTTTTGTTCAACACCTCAAATGTGGGGTAACAATACTCGATGGAGAACCACAGAACATATAATGAGTGAAATTTCAAATGATGTAAGAGATTTTAAAATAGGTGAAATTCAATTTGACGATGACACAATTACTGTAAATAAAAAAAACCTTTATTCATTATGTGGAGAGTTAGAAAAATTAGGTTTACCCTGGTGTACACCAAATGGAACTAAAGTTAATTATCATTTTAATAAACAAGATGAAATGTACAGAGTTATGGCCAATTCAGGCTGTTATCAAATCACTCTTGCATGTGAAAGTGGAGTTCAAAGAGTTTTAGATGATATTATAAATAAAAGATTACCTTTAGAAACAATTTACCCTTCAATAGAAAATGCAAAAAAAGCAGGAATGCTTGTACATACTTTTTGGATAATTGGATATCCAGGGGAAACATATGACGAAATTCAAAAGACTATAGATTTTGCAATGAACAGTGGTGCTGATAGTTTTTCTTTTGCAATTTTGAGTCCGTTACCTGGAACTCCAATATACAGAAAAGTTATTAAAGAAAATCTATGGTGGGGTGGACGGACTTTAGATGATATGTTGTTTAGATCTTCCTTAGTAAAAGTAGATGGATTTACTGGCCCTGATGAATTTGAAAAATTTGTTAACGAAGCAAATCAAAAGGCAAATCTTATGTTAAAAACAAATGATCCAAAAAGATTTGAATATAAGTACGGAAAAAATTCAGAGGCAAATGCTCTTGTAAAACAAACGTAACAAAACTTAAATGAAATATCAATTTACGCAAAAAGACATCAAAAACTATAAAGATAATGGTTATCTAGTAAGCAAAAATTTTTTTAAAAAAAAGGACATTAAAAACCTAATTAAATGGACAGATGAAATTGAAAAATTAGAGGAAACTAAGGGTAAATGGATGAAATATTACGATCCATCCTTAAAAGATAAAAAAAAAATTATTTTAACAAGAATTGAAAACTTTATTGAGTATCACAAAAAATTTAAAAAATTTATTTTGAGTAAAAAAATTTTAGATCAACTAAAAAAAATTTTTGGATCTGAAGTAGTATTATTTAAAGATAAAATTAATTTTAAATATCCTGGTGCAAAAGGGTTTAAAGCACATCAAGATGCAACTATTTGGAAAGGAATGTATGGTATAAATTCATTTCTATCAGTGGTAATTTCAATAGATTATTCTAACAAAAGTAATGGTCGGTTGGAAATTGCAAAAAAACAGGATAAAATTGGATTGATTGGTGATGGCTGGAAAGAGATGCCAAAACATATTGAAAATAAAATATCTTGGACACCAATAAATACTAAGCCTGGAGATCTAATTGTTTTTAATGATTATACCCCTCACAGATCGTCTGATAACCTTTCAAATAAAAGAAGAAGAATGTTGTTTCTCACTTTTAATAATAAAAAGAATGGAAATCACAGGTTAGAACATTTTAAGGATAAAAGAAAAAATTTTCCACCGAATTTTGAAAGAGAAACTGGCAAGAAATACATATTCCATATTTAATGAAATTGTCTTCAGTATCAAAATTTTTTAATTTTGTTAATTCATTTTACTCACTTTTTATCATTAACTTAAGATTCAAATTTTCAAAAAAAAAAACTATATTTTTTTATTTTCCAAGGGAAAGCCTAACATTAAAAGATATAAACTATATCAGAAATTTGATGAAAAAATTAAATCAAAGATATTTAGTTTTATATGGTCACAAACTAGATACTTTAAGATTAAATGGTTTTTATTTTCTGAATGAAAATTTTTTAAAATATTTTCAAAATTTAAATTTATTTGTAAGTAATTATATTTGTGATTTTTTTCCAAAAAATACAAAAAAAATTTATATTCATCATTCACTTTATGATACTCCATTAACAGGAAAAAAAAGTGAGAAACAAACCATTAAAAGATTAAAGAAATATGATTTTATCTTTTTATCTTCAAAAAAAATGGTCAAAAGTTTTATTAATATTTTTAAGATTAAAAATAAAAATATTAAGATAATTTCAACTGGTTACCCAAGATTAGATTTTTTTGACAAATTAAAAAAGACTCAAAAAAAAAGCATTATAATAGCACCAGCAAATTTTCTAGCCTATCCAAATGATACTATGCTTTATGATAGTGAGAGAATTATTGAAAAAATAAAAAATATTACAAATCTAAAAATAATTTTTAGACCACATCCAATTAATAGAATTTTTTTTAAAGATAATTTTGAAAATATTTACGTTAACAATCTTCTTTCTAAATATTCTAAGGACAAAAGAGTTATTTTTGATTTCTCTGAAGATTATTCAAAATGTTATAGTGATTCTGCTGTTATGATAACAGATTTATCAGCAACTGCTTTTACCTATAGTTTTTTAACTTTTAACCCTGTTTTATTTTATTCACCTAAAGAAAGCTTGTTTAAACGAAATTATAAAAAACTTCATCATTTTAAGGATAGAAACAAAATAGGAATAGTCGTATACAATATTCAAACTTTTAGTAACTCATTTAAGAAACTTTTAGATCACAGAAAAAAATATGCATCATCTATAAAATTAGTTCGTTCACAAATTGATTATATTGGCAAATCGAGGACTAAAACTATAAATACAATAGAGGAAATTTTAAATGGTAAATATGATTAGAATTTAAACCATTAATCATATTATATTAATTTTTTTTTTACCTCTGAAATTAATTCTTTTGATAAAATTTTAACAGATCTATCAAAGTTATTTTCAATAATAATGTCAGGTTTTAAAGGGTATTCAGGTTTAATATGAACCCCAAGAATATTCTTTTTATTTTTATAAGTAGCTTTTTTTTTTAATTTTATAATTTTTTTAATATCTGATTTTATATAAATTTGAAAAAAATTTTTAATATTTTTTTTATAAATATTCCGCGCAGTCTTATTAAGACAGACAGCACTATATATTATATTTATTTTTTGCTCTGTTAAATATTTTAGTATTTGACTAAATTTATGTGAGTTTTTAATTCGATCTTTTTTTGAATAACCATTTTTATCAAAAAATTTTCTTAATACATCACCACTTAAAATTATTGTTGTTCCAAATTGTTTTGAAATATCTTTTTTAATATTTTTTGAAATTGATGTTTTCCCAGATCCTGAAAAACCCTCTATCCAAAAAACAATACCATTTTTCTTGTTCATTTTTTTTTTAAGATTTTAAAGACTTTTTTTCGCAATATACTTGAACTAATTCCTTTAGTTCTTTTAAAAATTTTTAGTTTTGAAGATTTAATATTATTTTTATTGTCAGAACCATGAACAAGATAAGAAATTTTGTTTTTTTTTAAATATTTCTCATCTAAATAAAAATTACAAGGAATAACCTTTTTTACATATTTTATAGAATCTAAAATTTCTTTTCTATGTTTAAATTTAATTTCTGGGCTATAGCCTTTAAACTTTTTTATTTGATTATCCCTTGTGAGGGCAACAATAACATCTCCAAAATTATTAGCCTTTTTCAATAATCTTATATGTCCATGGTGAATTAAGGTTGCAGACATATCAACAAGAATTCTTTTTTTCATATCTTTAAATTATCAATGATTTTACCTTTTGCTTTTCTACCTAAATGGGCTTCACCGATATGACACACTACACTACCACCAATATTATTTCTTGGTTCATATAAAATTACTTTTTTATTTCTTGCACTAATAGATTTTGTTACGTGTGTACATAAATTTGGTTGATAAACAAGAGGTTGGCTCAAATACATATTCATCTTTTTTAAAAAAATTTTTTTGTTTATTTTGACACTTTCTGCGAAGTTAGAATGATTTTTGAGAACGTCATAAAGTGAGTAAATAATATGATATGGTCCTGTCATTTTTTTATTTAAGTGGGAATGAATATCCATATAGAATGAATTAATTTCATTTCTCGGGTTTACACTAAATGCTACAAAGCAAGCACCTGTCAAACCAAATAAGCCTTTGCAAGAACTAAAACCCATTACATCAGCCAATTCATGATTTTTCTCGAGGCCCACAGAAGCTGTCGCATCTAACATAAGTTTTGCATTACATCTTTTTTTAAGTTTAAATAAATCTTTTATTGGGATATTTAAACCGCAGCTAGTTTCAGTTGAACAAGCAAATATCCAATCAAAATTTTCTGAAAATTCACTTATTTTTTTCCATTTAATTCTTTTTATTTTTTTTATATTTCTAAAATTTTTTTTTGCACAAGAACTTAAATAAAAAAGACGATCTGAATAATATCCTGTATCAATTATTAATACTTTCCCGTATAAAAAATTAGTCGCCATTATTTCAAGAGCTAAACTTCCAGAACCTTGCATTCTAGCAATTTTTTGTTGGCCACATAATTTTAAAATTTTATTTAGAACATATTTTTCCTTTGACATGTATTCGTTGTCACCTCTTCCAAAACAAGGATTGAGATTAAAAATATTTTCTTTTACAAGACTCGCTGGTCCTGCGGTAAAAATAATTTTATCTTTATTTCGCTGCTGTACAAATTTTTCTATATTTCTATTTTTCATAATTTAAAATTAAATTCAAACTATTCCATCCATAAATTTTTTTTTTCTTAGCAGTATATCATCTTTAGGTCTACCCAAATTACCTCTATGGCCTTTATTACAATTAATAACAATTAGTGAACTTGTTTTCTTTTTTATTTCTTTAGTTAAAATCTTTTCTAAATTTTTCTTTCCATCAATAAGTATAGTATTTTTATAGCCACAAATTTTACCAATTTTACCCAGATCTAAATTTTCAGCTATTGTAGGTTGCCCACCTACAGAGTCGTGTGATTTATTATTTAATATTATATGTTTAAAATTGCTATATTTTGAATTTATTGCAAGAGCTCCCATATGCATAATAACCGAACCATCCCCATCTAAACAAACAATATTATGCCTTTTTTTCTGAAGAGATATACCGCAAGCAATTTGGCTTGCATGGCCCATTCCACCTACACACAAAAAATCATTGGAATGATTTTCTTTTTTCTTTGTCCTTTGTTCGTATAACTCTCTAGATATCATACCTGTTGTAGATACAATTTTAGTTTTCTTTGGGATAATATCTAATATGAGATTAATAATCTCCTCTCTATTATATAATTTTTTGTCAATTTTAATTGGTCTTTCTCTTACATTTGAAAAACAATTCTTTCTAATAAGGAGTGCTACAGGACCGCTTCTTTTATAAGATTGTTTTTTTAATTGCTTAATTTTTTGATTGAGATTTATTGAATTTTTATTAAGAATTTTAAAAGGGATACCTAAGTTTTTTAACATTCCAAGCGTTATTAAACCTTGTTTTTTATGTTGTGGTTCGTCTTTAATCTGTTTTCCATCAATAGTTTCGCCTCTCCAACCAATGACCAATATCATTGGAATGCCATAGACCATAGGATCTGATAAGGATACCAAAGGATTAATTGCATTACCTAATCCAGAATTTTGCATGTACACAACCCCTAATTTTTTAGTAGCGAGATATGATCCAATTGCCAGCGATATAGCTGAACCCTCATTAGTTGCAATGATATGTTTTATTTTTTTATTATGCTCAAGTAAATAACAAAAATTTTTCAAGAGAGAATCTGGAACACCAGTAAAAAAATTTATTTTTGAATTTATAAAAGATTTTAAAAGAATATTTGGGTTAATCATAATTTATTTGGTGCCAGGAATAAGTTCTAAAATCTTTTTTATACTAATAAGACTTTTATCAATTTCTTTTGTTCTCCCAAATTTTAAAATTTTTTCAGCAGTCTTAAGCATAGCAGGATAGCTTGCTCTAAAAAGATGATTTGCATAAATAACTAAATTAAAATTATTTTTTATAAGATCAATTTCTTTGACTGAATTGTAACTTGTGGGAACACAAATTAAAGGAACATTTTTAAATAATTTTCTAAACTTTTTTGAAAATTCAAAAACTTCTTTTGGTTTATTTTCTTTGCTGTGAATCATAATTCCATCAGCACCATGAGAAACATAACTTTTAGCTCTTTTTAGAGCATCATCCATACCCTTTTGTAAAATTAAACTTTCAATTCTCGCAATTACCATAAAATCCTCACTTACTTGATTTACCTTAATGGTTTCAATTTTGTCACAAAATTTTTTAATTTTTTCTTGTGTTTGTTGAACGCTTGTTCCGAATAAGGAATTTTTTTTTAATCCCGTCTTATCCTCCATAATAATTGCAGATACACCTGTTCTTTCAATAGATTTAGCGTTGATTTTTAAATGTTCTAATTGTCCACCTGTATCAATATCCATTATTAAGGGTTTTGTTGTTACTTCAAAAATTTTGCTTATATTTTCGAGCCTTTCGGATAAGTTTAATACCTCGTTATCTGGCATGCCTAATTTTGTAGAGTCTGTTAAAGAGCTAGACCAAAAACCATCATATTGTTTTAAACCAGTTTTAGTTTTCACGTTAACTTTTTCTGCAATAATTGCTGAGATTGGACTGTGAGTCTCAATAAATATTGAAAGAGGTTTAGAACTAAGGCATCTTCTTAAAGATTTAATTCTTAAATCACTAGTTATGCCGAGCTTAATTTGTGCTTCTGCTAAAGCAGTAGAGGATATTCCAGTCGTATAAGGGATTTCAATAAGTTTTCCTCCAACTTTTTTAAGTGCTTTTATTGCTCTATTTCTTAAATTTAATTCTGGACCCTTTGTCCAATCATCACCATGTATCATAAAGTCTGGCCTTAATTTTAAAATATTTTTTGAATAATCCCACTCATTTTGTGGAATAACTT
>MDTG01330987.1_pt1 | contig 10129 bp, 6 predicted proteins | sample 811421 | NCBI WGS metagenome assembly MDTG01 (sample SAMN05326645, study PRJNA326480) | marine metagenome | isolation source: seawater | place: Pacific Ocean: South East | collected 2011 | reverse complement strand
GCATGTTCGTGCCCACCAAGCATTCTTTCATCAATGCTCTTATGCGGATTTCCGTTTGGAGAGCATATTGTTGCGAATCTCCTGGGCGATGGTCCATTCGTTCTTCTCTTCATCGCTCGCTGGCTCAAGTTGTGGAATCGGGATTGGGCGCATCATGGAATCGATAGCGACCATGAAAAAATAGCCCTCGCAGATGACACGCGTCTCCCAATCGGATTTTGTCATGGCACAAGCGGTGACCTTCACGCCTGCCGTGTGGGTGCTCGTGAAGACTACCCTTCCTGTGACTTCAATCAGATCGCCTTGTCGGGCTGGAGCCTTGAACGTCAATGTATCAATGGAAATAGTGACGAACTCCCGATGGGCAAATTTAGAGCAAGCAATACCTGCTGCTTTGTCCATGACCGAGAGTAGGCGTCCTCCAAACAGCGTGTCGTAGGAATTTGTGTCTTGAGGAAACACTTCTTCAATCAGCGTAACTGGTTCGGTTGAGAATGGTTTCATGATTAACGCACGTCTCCATATCATATGAACCCTTAGCGTCAATAGGGCAATAGTCGTCTATTTTTTGGCATTTGAACGATGTAGGAGAAGGACGACAGAGCGACGAAGTTTTAGTCCAGTGTTGATACGCAATGTCTAGGTGACACCATGGCTAACGAAAACCGACGAACAAAAATTGCGCTCTTCCTCGTAATGTTGATGGTTTTGACCCCTCTTGCAAGCGGAGCAAACATCTCCAATTTTAGCTCAGGATCGAGCGAAGTAGACATTCTGCTCAACGATGCAACAACGTATTCTGACAACGTCGATGGATCCGTTGATTTGCCTCTTGGAGAATCGATTACGTCTGCAAGTATGGCGGTCAGATCAAATCCCGCAATTCATGGTGCTCACACCCGAATTGATGTTGATACCATGCCGCGTGTGTGGAATCCCGCATACAACGGTCAAATAACATCCTTCTCAAAGATTGACGAATTTGCGTTCGAAGACGGTTCTGTTTCGACTCCGGTATCGCTCAAGGCCGAAGGAATCCTAACAGATTTTGAAAACGATATGGCTGGTTTTATTGATGACACCAACCCACCGCTATCCTCAGGTTCACCTTGGACTCATGGTACCCTCGAAGGAGGAAACGTTCTGCCAGCAAACTGTGCCTCTGGCAGCGATTGTTGGGGAACCGGTCTTTACGACAACGATTACACGGATGACAATGGGTACGCCCCATTCAAAGAAGTACTCCTTTCACCAACACTCGACGTGACCAGCGGTAACATCCGAGACCCATCGGTATATTTTGACTCATTTCACCAGTTGATGACATACCAATCCTCGTCAACCACGAACCCAATTTATCGCTATGCTGATTGCGCCTACATCGAGGTCCGTTCATCCCCAACAACCTTCTTTGACCCAGCCCTTTCACCATGGGAACACATTGACATCGACATTCAGAATTCAACAGGACTTTCCTTTGGCTCTGGCTATCACCAAGTCGGCTACCAGAATTCAAACAACAAAATCGACGGACGATGCAATGGGGTATCCTACGACGATTACGCCCTCGGCGGCACCTCCATTTCCAACTTCAATCCATCAGGATGGGCCAGCCTCAAAATCGACCTTTCGAACTACGGTGGCGAATATGTCGAGCTTCGCTTCGTCTTGGAATACAACGATGTTAATCCAAGCGGAAGCTACACGATATACAATGCAACTTCGATGCCCGGATGGTACATTGATAACTTCCGATATGGAAACACGCTACCTCCGTCAGGTTGGATGAGCATCCGAGGGATCTTACCAAACGTTCAGGGTGGAGAAAACCATCCAAACGGCTACGGGCTTCTGACAATTGAAGCTGAGACAACCGCTACTGCCGTTCTTACCGTCGATGTGCTGGACTCTTTGACTGGACAGGTGGTTCTGGACGACAATGGTAACAGTATGTCTGGCATGGACGGACTCGTTCACGAACTTTGGGGAATCAACTCCTCAACGTATCCAACAATTGACCTGCGGTTTAATTTCGATTCCGGCCCAAACAAACTCTCCACGCCGACACTGCACGGATTTTCCATCGGAACCAGAGTGGGTACTGGTTTCAATCAAACCACCTTCTCCCCGAATCCACCAGTGAATGGAGTATGGTATTCACAAGGTCTTGGTGATTTGATGATGTATGACCCAATGGTTTCGGACCATTCCTATTCTCCTGCTTTAGAACGATCCCATTTTAGTTACCCAATTGCATCAATAACACCGTACATTCAGGATGCTTGTTTAGAATCTCCAGAGATCTTTGTCGTTATGAACGGCTACAATGTCGTGATGGAAAACGGTGTCAAATACACGCTGGGCGAATCGGCTGGTTTGCCTGACTCAGCATTCGGATTTTCGTCGGTTCTCTCGTATCAAAATTCATGCGATGTTGGAGGCATGTGGTTCGACCTTGAATTCGCACACCATGCAGAGCAAATTGAAATTGACGTAGCCGATGATGGAGATATTGAATATGGGTTTACAGAGCCAGCCTTTGACATGTTTGGACGCCAAACCATGTTCATCGGTTCAAAGGATGCAAACAACGTACACTATGGAGCAAAAACACGCACCCTAACGCTTGGTTTGTCCGGGTCTGTGGATGGTGGAGAATTTATGCTACCCGCAGGTTCAACCATTCTCGCTGCTGAGGTCGGATTCGATAACAACCAAATCATCTCAACAACCAACCTCAACGAAGGTTTCACATGGAAACTTATGTCTGGTCTGGAAGAAGTTGCCTTGGGAGATATAGGCAACGTAACTCGTGGTGCTCAGGAAATGTATCCTGAAGAAATGAATCTTACAGCCGCTATCAACACGCTGATGCAGAGCAGTCTTACGCCAACGGCACACATTGATGCAAATGGAAATGGATGGAAGAAATTCCGTTTCAGCATTGAAAGCCTGAATGCAAGCAGTGGTGCAACCATCGATTTGGTTGGACTTGACGTTGTCTACGATGTCACACATTACCTTTCAACAGGGAACGGCTTTGCCGAGGAACTGGCACAAGGTGTCGCCCTCTCAACATCAACAGTCGGATATGCAACGGTTCCGATTGCTCTTCGAGCAGCAAGTGGAGGTGGCGTGACGTTCTCGAGCCTCTCAGTGTCAACATCTCCTGGTTACACCACGACGGCATCTTTGGTTGGTAACCCAACCGGATTGTATCCGAACGGAGAGATCTACGAGATTGTTTCGTCCCATACAGTTTCTTCGCTCACCGGTTCGAGTTTCCAAGAAGCATCGCTTGTGTTTGAATCAGGGACTGGGACAATCGAACTCTCTTACTCGGATTTGAATGGATTTACAGAAGTTGAAAATTCGAACGGCTACATCACTCTACAAGCCTCATCGGCTGTAGACATCAATGAAGGAAAGGAAATTACGTGGAGATTTACTGTGAACAACATCTGGGAAGATACGCAAGTTGTTCGAATCTACGCTGGCCAAACTGCTGCCAATGGCATCAATGGTTTGCCAGATGCCATCGTCCTCGCTCCAGCAGGTGGAAACGCTGTTGAGAACGATGCTGGTGTGACATCATTCAATGTCATCAACGAAGAGGGCGTTTCTCAGAATCTCGATGCAGGGAACACGAATCGCTACGTTCGAATGACTGGAAGCGTCCGACTCGAAGCACTCGATGTTGCTCCTGGTCCGTTGAGTTACTTCACGGTGGTCGAAGAGCGAAGCATCAACAGTTCTGGAGCGGAGCCTGTCTTCGAGTGGACTGAAATCGACAACCAAACCGGTACAATCGGTGGCAATTTCGATTACACAATGGACTTGGGCCCAACTACTGCAGGTGAGCATTTCTATCGATTCCGAATGACCGGATACGAGGGTGGCGACACCATCTGTCCGACCAGTGTCTATCGCCCAGACAGCGACTGCGCTATCCCATTCAACCTCACGATTGATCAGTTTGCACCTGAGCTTGTTTCTGTCAAGGTCCTGAATGGTCAAGTCGATCCAAATTTCGAAGCCAATTGGCGCAGTCTCGTTGACGATACGTGGGTCATACCATCAAACAATCAGTACATCAAGGTCGGAGTAACGGATATCCAAGACTTGCCAGCAACGATCAATCTCTACTATTGGGTCGAATACCAACACGATGCAAACAGTGACGGCGTTGCAGACGAAAGCGAATACGCCATGGTTGCTCTGACAGGTGACGGGGCCTATCCAACTGCAAATTATACGGGCAATTACAACGACTTGGCCAACCAAGAGAAAGACCCTGTAGGCCGTGTGAGCATGTATTTGGAAGGCTATGATCTTGCTGGAAATGCCATTGATGGAGGTTCATTCGGAATCTTCGATGATGAGGTCACCTATGCTTCCATGCCTTCTCGCTCACCAGAGATTCTCAAGTTTAACATCGAGAATTCTGCTGGACGACCATTGCTCAATTCGAACCACCCATCGTACGAAGGTGACTGGAATCAAACCATGTATGCCGGTAACGAGTACCACCTCATCGTTGAGGCGGAAGATCGGAACGGTTGGAGAGACATCGACTACATTCAGGTCGATTTGACCAACGACCGAGACGATCTCACGCTCTATTACTTCCCACGAAACGAAACAGCATGGACCGACAGTCCTCACATCACCATTGTTCCCGAAGGAGAGGATTCGGATGGCCCTCAACTGCTACGAATGGACGGCGATTACCTCGTCAATCCGTTCACGGATGAGTTCTATCTCGACCTTCCTATCCGTATCAATTGGGGTATCGTCGGCCTGCAAAGCCTTGCATCCCCTGTTATTTCGATCGCTGATTTGGATGGAAACGACAAGCGCAAGATTGTCGGCTCAACCACAGAAATCACACAATGGTATTACTCAGACGGAATTCGACTCGATGTTCGAACCGACGCCGTGAACGATTTGATGATTACACCGTACTTCAGTGACGTGAGCGAACCGTTCACATCTGATGTTCGTGAAGGATATGTTTACCCTGGCGACACAGTTACGTTTGAGGGACAATTTGCGTACATCGACGGACTTCTCGACAGTGTCTACATCCTGCCCGAGATGGAACTCACACTGGAGGTCACCCGTCTTGCGGCTCAGTCGAGCAGTGTCGGCGGCGTTCAATACTTCGCCTACGGAGCCGGTGGTGCCGATGGTACCAAGCAAGACGGCCAACCAACTTATCATACGTTCAAGGGTGGCGCTTTCAACATCAACATTACAGCGCCAACATCAACAAACGAATACATGTATCAGTTCAAACTGGTCAATCTCCCTGATGGAGCAGTTGATACAACAGAAGCCTTCTGTGCAACATCGACCTCGTTCGGGTGTGGTGAATTCGTTGTCAAGGTTGATGCGAACGCTCCGTCGGTCAAATCCAACACTTGGACCGCACGAGATGAGGCTGGAACCGTTCTCGAGGAATCCGTCTCAACGTCGAATTTCCGTTGCGTCGATATTTCGCTGCAAATTGAAGAAAAGGAAGCGCTGTTCCAAGGCGATGTATCCGTTGCATGGAAGTTCTATGTTGATCCTACTAACGATGTAACATGGCCATTCTATGGACAAATCCACGGAATTGATCCACTCACAGCACCGCTTTCGTTGACGCCTGTTGCGGGTGGATACGCTGCGAGTGCAGAATGTGTTGACCTGTGGCCATCCATCGACCAAGAACTGCCAGCACAAGAGCAAATCAATAACATCGAAGTAGTCTTTTGGGTTGTAGGCGCTGATTCAGCAGGCTCTCCAGTCCTTGGTGGAGGTCCAACCGGAGATGGGTCCGTTGCGCCAATTTACTCTGGCGAAGCACGATACAATTCACTGTACAACTTCATCTACGAAGAAGCAAGTTACTCCGTCAAGGAGATTGACCTCCTACCACGTTCACCAGAGGTTGGTGATTCGATGACGTTGACCATCGAGGTGGTTAACACCGGTTCAAAGGCGGGCGAGGCGACCTTGCGAGTTCAATCGGTTGTTGATGGTGGAATCCCAGTGACTGAAACAACGGTAACAACTGCGCTTATCGAAATTGATGGGGAGGTCGATGTCGAGGTGACGCTGGAGTCGTTCGTCAATCCAACCACTGGAATGTACTATCTTGTCTTCGATGATGTCACTGGAGAATTGTTGTATAACGGTTCAAGCAGTGGTGACAGTTTCAACGTGAAGATTGCCAGTGAAAGCGATGATTCTGGAATGCTGATGTTGATCATCGTCATTCTCATTGGTCTGATTCTTGTCATGGGTATTGTTGGTTTGGTTGTTATGCGACGAAGCAACAACAATACGGATGACTATCTCTACGAGGATGAAGAAGAATCGAAGGCATATGCATCACTTCCTGGTCAATATGAACAACCTTCAGCACCACATGCGGACGTCAGTCCTGAGATGGCTGAAGCCATGCAGAAGTTCCCGCAGTGGTCGCAAGAAGAGATTCAAGGCTACTTTGACCAAGGTTGGGACATCAACTCCTTGCAAGACTGGTTGAACAACCAATGAAGGACGTGACCACTTGAGTGTGGAATTGTCCTGGGAAGACATCGTCTGGGATGACCCAGATGGCGGCCGTATCGTTTTGCACGGAGTCCTACCTACAACGGTTCATCCACAATCACTGAGGCCCCGAGTCGAATGGCATGCTCTGGCGTTGCTCGAAGGTCCTGAGATCGAGGATGTTTGGCAACTTGAAGAAGCATCTGAAAAAGAGTCACCGGGTATCAACCTCGCATCCGCACTTTTGGGCGGAGGCCTTGATTCAGCTTTGATTGAAGATTTGACGCAACTGGATGAGATTCAAACAGGGCGTTTCCCAGATCCTGAACCTCGACGATTGCATCGGCTCGCCTTACGCCACGAACGCCCAGTTTATTGCATTGAACCAACGCTTGACGATGAGGCTTGGGAAGAGCAGCGCACACAGGAAGCAAAGGTCTCGACACATTGGAGAAAACTGCTTTCGATGGTTCGTATCGGAAAGAAGTGGAGAAAAGCAGTGAAGCTGCGAATCTTTGATGCGGTCCCTCCCCCAAAGAATGTTCCAAAAGACATGGCAACTGCATCCGTTCTCTCGGCAGCATGGTGGGATTTAACAGAATCACGAATCAACACCTCTCTGTCTAAAGCACGAGATGAGCGATTTGCGCAACGACTTCGAGGGGCACTTGCTGCAGAGAGGGCAAAGCATGGCAATCAGGCGACTATTTTACTTCCAATGCATCAGACATGGCGACCTGCCATTCTCGCAATGCTCAATTCAAATCCTCAACCAGAGGAGATTATTTCATCAACAGGCCCATCGGAACAACTGGGGGAGGAAGAATGAGCGGCAACATCGACGTAACGGTTGAGAACCAACTCGTTCGCTTCGTCGCCGCTGAACCCATTGACGGCGAAGCCGTCGTCGAGCATCTCCAAGGCCAGCGTGTTGGAAAGATGGTCATCAAAGCGCTTCGCAGACCTCGTGCCACACTCGTTATCGATACTGAGGGACGCATTACTGTCCACGGAACGCACCGTATCGAAGCAGCGAGAGATGCTGCGAAGGAACTCTTGCTACGACTTGGTAAGGACGATACTGGGCTCAAGACAGAATATGGACCAATCATTGCTTCGTTCTACTTCAACACGCCAATCAAAGTTCAGTCGATTACCGGTTCGCTTGGAGCAGGGGAAGGTCGTTACGATGACCGACTTGATTGTGGAATCATTCATGATGAACGTCATGATCTGGTCCTTCATATTTGGGAAAACGGGCGATGTGTCGTCACCGATGGGCGTCATCCGAAGATGGTGGCCATGGCCGCCGTCTATTGGCAATCCAAATTCAAAGAATTAGGTATCTCCAGTTTCTGAGGAATTGGCATGGTTGATGCTCAGCGGCCTTGGAAAGGACCGATTCTTGACAATCATTTCCACCTCAACCGCAACGGCCGCTTCCTTGATGCAGCTAAGGATTTCAAGAATGTTGGTGGCACACATCTCGTTCTTGTTCACTGTCCAGATTTCTCTTCGCCTCCAACTTCGTTGAACGCGCACAGAGAAACGTATGCCGACACCATTGCCATGGCACGTGAGGTTCGAAAAGAACACGGCCTTCACGTTCGTGTTGTCCTCGGCCCACACCCGGCAGCCTTTGCTCATCAATTCATCAAGTGGATGGAGGAGGATGGAGACAAAGGAATCGAGCGTGCGTGTGAAAACTACCGCAACAGCATTGATGCGGCGCTTGAATTCGTTCAGGAAGGTCAAGCCCATGCTATTGGTGAAGTCGGCCGGCCCCACTGGGATGTATCCAATGAAGTGTGGGATCTTTCCAATCTGTTACTAGAGGAAACAATGTCCTTGGCTGCACGTGAAGGGATTCCTTTGCAACTCCACGTCGAGGGCGAATTGGAGTCGACCTATCGAGACCTGTCTGAGATGGCATCAAGAGCCAACCTGCCAGCGCATCGGCTGATTCGACATTATTCACCCCCACAAATCGATGAAGCCGTCACGCGTGGATTGACATCAAGCGTACTTGTCGGAAAAGGTGCTCTCGATCCGTTGCTTGCGAGTTACGAGAACAACAAAACCGGCTTCATGCTTGAGACAGATTACATGGACGACCCACGTCGTCCAGGAGCTGTTCTCGGGCCCAAGACTGTCCCAAAGAGAACACAACAATTGATCGAAGCGGGTATGGAGGAAGAGATGCTTTGGAAATGTCATGTCGATGTACCAAATGCTCTCTATGGTGATGCTGAGGATTAACTTTGCTGGTTGAGGATTCATCCATCACATTCATGAAACTCTTCGACTTCGTAGCGAACATGGCAGGCAAGGAACGAGCGTTGTCCACTTTGTTCGGGCTTCTTCTACTTGCAAGTCTTCTACCAATGCCATCAGCAGCTCAAGGAGTTGTGGGAAGCATTTCGCTTGAATGCGGAGACGATCCAGAACTCCAAGTTAAGCCAGGCGAATATGAAGATTCAGTGCTTGAATGTACTGTCTCGAATGATGGTACGATTCTCGCTGAAAATGTTCAGATATCTGAGGAGTGGGATGGCGTTTATGTGAACATGATGGTTTCAGAAGACTCCTTTACGATTGAAGCGGGCGAATCTGAAACATTCACTGTAACGTTTTCGTGCGATGAACGAACCGATGCATCAATCGAATACGAATTCACCCTTACCGCGACAGTCACTGCTTGGGGACCTATTCCCGTTGAAGGGACGCCACTGTCACAAGTTGCAAATCACACTGGAGATGTCACCATCAAGGAATACGGTTTTGTAACGCTTGATGTCCCTGACACGTCTTCTAGAAACATGCAAACGAGCGAGGAGATTTCCATTACGTTCCAAGTGGATAACAACGGTAATGCAGACGATTCCATCGAAATTCGAATCACCAACGCCAACGAACTAGAACAACTCGGCTTTACATTGCAAAGTGGAGACTTCATTGTCGCCCGAGATGTTCAATCGGGTGGCGTCTCCGAACAACTTGAGTTCATTATCCGTGCTCCAAGTGAAGCCGATGTTGAGATTCGAAACGTCATCACCATCGAAGCAACAAGTACTCTTGATGATTCAAAGGACATGGTCGATTTTGACCTCATTGTCGAAGCACAGCAAGAGTCCGGTGGTTTAGGGTCTGGGCTTTCTGAAGTGAGCACAGACGATCTAGCATTGTACGGCGCCATCGGTGGAGGGGTCCTCTTCCTAATCTTCCTTCTGGTGATCATTGGACGTGTTTCGAAGCGCTCTTCAAAAGGCAAAGTTGCCACAGACGCTCCAACTGAGCCACCGATTGAAATCGATGACGATGATGAATTCGATTTTGACCTGGATTTGGACTTGGATTTAGGCGATGATGAATTCCTCTCGGATGATTTCGACTCGATGCTTGACGATTTGTAACGCTGTCCGCTGATTTTCAAACCTCTAGGAAGCCATGTTTTTCCCTCAAAAGAAGGGGAATACTCAAAGACGTGGTGTGCTCTGTAACACCTGCTAAATGAGGGGTGCGGATGCTAGGTCTACAAGGAAAAACCGCTGTCGTGTTTGGAGTTGCAAGCGAAGATTCGATTGCATGG
>MDTG01330138.1_pt1 | contig 10129 bp, 7 predicted proteins | sample 811421 | NCBI WGS metagenome assembly MDTG01 (sample SAMN05326645, study PRJNA326480) | marine metagenome | isolation source: seawater | place: Pacific Ocean: South East | collected 2011 | reverse complement strand
TCCCGTCGATGTTCCTCACCGGCATCATCGACAACGGCATGCGCAAGGGCATTCCCCAGGAGGACTGGGGCAGCGTGGTGACGCTGTACGGAAGCGAGGCCAAGAAGGTGGCCGAGTTCACCGGCACCCAGAACGGCCGCAACGGCCGGATCCTGCTGCTCGATGATCGCGGGAAGGTGACCTGGTTCTGGGACCAGGGCTTCTCGGCGTCCCGCCTGAAGGAACTGCTGGAGAAGGCGGGCGGCGAGTAGACGGGCTCCGGAGATGCCCTCGCGACATTCCGCGCACCGACTCACATGCCAGGCGGGGTATCAGCGATCGACTTGGCCCAGTCATCGGTCACCAGGAGCATGAACTCACGCCTCGCAGCCGGATCGAGTTCCAGCTGCAGGCATCGGCCTGCCACCAACTGCGAAGCCCGAGGCCATCCGGAAGCCGCAAGCCCTTTCGTCAGACGAAGCCATGCATCCATGTCGTGAGGACTCGAATCGAGTTCGAGCAAGACGTCGTCGAACTCATCGATACCGAGGACGTCGGCACCTGAACATGGTTGCCCAGAAGGATTCGGAGGACCCATTCGCAGTGACCGGCCACACAGAATCGTCCTCACCTCGGAACAATCCGTTGCCTGGATCATGCTGGTGAGCTGGTCCACATGCTGGTCGACAAGAGACTCGTCGACGAGTTCAAGTGCGAGCAAGGCACCATATCGGGACGCCTCTCCCCGAAGGGCCGCTTCGCAGAATGAATCAAGAGCAGCAGCGGGCCTGGATTCCAGGACGAGCCCATCGAGAGGCATCACCCGGACCACCCGGACGATCTCCCTTCCACGCTTGCCTTGTCCGACGGAGTCCCGAGCACAGGTCCAGGCCCCCTCGAGCGTTCCATCGAGTCGAGATGGCAGGAGGGAACGTGCGACCAACTGCTGGCGATCATCGGGCAGACCGGCCAGCTCGGGAAGCGACATCGCCTCCCGGATCCATGCATCTTCAAGGAAGGCCTGGTCGGCCATTGCGGCAGCACGTCGTCTGGCCGCCTCGATGGAGGACGCCGTACCGGTCCTCGATTCGATCTGCACGATCGAGAGACGATGGGCATCGCACTCGTGCACGCCGGAGGAGATGCCGCGATCGATCAACGACTCGCAGCACCGCTGCGCCGCGGAATCGGGAGGTTCCGCCCCCACAGCCGCAGCGACGGCTCCATCGAGGAGACATGCCGCTGCGACTGCGAAGGCAGATACATCAGTCAAACGCATCATCATCGCCTTCCTGACCTTCACCGGAGTTGCTGCCCTTGAGAGGCTTTTCAGCCTTCTTCGAGGGAGCCTCCGACTTCGGCTGAGGCGCACCGCGTCCGGCTCCACCTCTGGAACCAGCCATCTTGTTGAGCGTATCGGACATCATGCGAGCCTGATCGGATGATGCAGGCGACCAGATGCGTACCACGGTCACACCCTTGGCTCCGGTCACCGGATGCTCCCATTCCACGCTCTTGACGGTCTGGATTCCGGCGATGTTCAACTTGGCAGCCATCGCGGAAGTGGATTCCTTGAACGACTCCTCGTTGGAATACACCTCGGACTGCTCGCCGGCTGCATTCTCGAACTCCTGATAGGACTCTGCGGAGTCGAGCGTGCTTGCCGTACCGACCATTTCACCCGCGAAGGAGCGAATCTCTGCATCGGCAGAAAGCCTGGCCTTCTTCGATGCGGCGTTCATCGAGCTTCTGCTCTTGGTACGTGGAGCACCGTGGGCGAATGAAACCAGAACGACGTTGCCATTCTCATCGATACGAGGCTGGACACCGAAGCTGCATGCCAGCACCTGCGGGTCGCCGGAGATCTGATCCTTGATCGGCTCCTTGGCTTCCTTCTTGGGAGGACCTTCACCGCGACCAAGCAATGCAGCCGCCATCATGCCCATCTTCGGGGTGTAGACGCAGATCACGCCGATCTCACCCTGCTCGCCCTCGGGCTGGGAGTCGAACGTCTTGTAGGCCGTCAGTCCAGCGCATTCGTTGCGGGCGATCGACGACTTCACGTCGGAGAACTTGCTTTCCGAGAGAAGCGTCTTCACTTCCTCCTTTGCCTGCTCCTGACCTTCCGGCGTACTCATGTCGACGCCGCGATCGGTGAGCATGGTGTTGACTTCGGTATGGATCAGCAGCTTGCCCTTCTCCATGAGGCTCATCTCGCCCGGATCCTGACTGGGCATTTCCTCGATTTCCTCCTGCGTCTCCATGATCAGAGCAGGCTCCTCGTAGCTCTGCTCGATCTGACGGGAAATCTCCTGCCCCAGAAACAGGACCATTTCCTGCTTGGCGGCGAGCATGGCTTTCGTAAACGCGTTGTTGCGTGCGACCATGTATCCCTTGCTTCCGGGCTTGGCGAGAATGACGCCGGTACCGGATGCGACGAAGAACTTCCCACCCTTGTTGGGACCAAGGCCCCAACCCTTCTGGGAGAGGAAGTTGTCGATCCGCTCCTGAGCGAACTCGACCGAGGCATCACCACCTTCAGGCGTCGCCTGAGGCTCGGACTGGCCGAACGCGAAGGAAGCCATCGATACACACAAGACCGCACCTGCAGTCACTTTCAAAAGGTTCATCACAACTCTCCTGTAAATCAGATGTACGTGTAACCGTTCAGTAGGATTTGCACCGCGATCGACGCGGCGCAAAGGAATATCAAAGACTCATGTTCTGGCACCAGATCCGGAATGCATCCTGACTGCCCGGTGCGATCTGCCCGGCGGCCTGGGCAGCATAGCTTCGAAAGCGATCCTTCAGATCACCTTCATCGATCCGTATGGTCGCACCGAACTCCCCATCGGACAGTCGATCGACCGTGACATCGGGCACCCATGATTCAAGCATGGCATCGGAAGCCAGCGTCATATGGCTGCTGAATGCACCGGAGTTTCTCATCGCAAACGCCTCGCGGGCCCGGATCCGCGTCGAGTCGGCCCATGACTCGACCTGGTCGTAGAGCCGCCTTCTGGCCTGTGAGCGAGCGGACCGAATGGCATCCGCTCGTGTCGCACCGAATCCCTGAAACGTCCGGACATCGGCTTCCTCATCCTCAGACGCAGCCTCCACATCGCCGTCGACATCGGTCTGCAGGCGATTCTCCTCTTCCAGCGAACCATCCGCACCTGCAGGTTGCTCGGTGGCGGCAGAGGCGGGCACGGCTTCTTCGGCATCGCGTTCGACCGGCGAAGGAGAAGGACTCGCAGCAGGACCGGCAAGAGGCTTCGGGCCGCTGGCTGAATCACAACCGGATACGAGTCCGACCAGCACGAGAACGGATGCAGGCAGGGGTCGGATCATTGGACGGGACTCATCTTCTTGGACTTGTAGAAACCGATGAAACGCGGTTCGAGGGTGTTCCAGAACATTTCGCGGGCACCGTCCGGACCGTACATCCTGTCGGCCGGCAGCTGCAGTGAGTCGGTCTTCTTCCACAAGCCGGCTGGAGCATGCTCCTTGCCCTCGGCATCGAGCAGCCGTAGTGCCATCAGCATGTCGAGATCGAGCCGCATCGTGGCATTGGTCTTGTCAAGCTCGGATCGATTCGCCACCGCCTTGGGCAGGGCGATCTGGAACGTCATCGCCTGATCGGAAACGGCGTCTGCGGAACCGTCGAAGTCGTCGCCGGCCACGAATGCCGCATCACCGGAGAATCGCGCCGACTGATACTCCCGCAACTGGGTTTCCAGCCACGTTGGAAACATGATCGGCAGGTCGTTGTATGCACCGAGTCCGGCCAGCAGCATGCAAGACGCATCGGTATCGCCGATCGCCGCACCATCGCCCTCGCCCTCGATTCTCGCCCGGCCGAGGCCGTAGGCGTCGGTACGCAGGGCATTGCGTCCATAGAGCGGGAGTCGGGCGGATTTGATCTGCCCGGGATCGGCCTGCCCACTTGCCCATTCGTCCACTTCGATCCACCAGTCGCCATCCTCGAGTTCGGTGAAGACCCCCGAACCGGCGCGATCGTAGATCGGCGTGGTCTCCTCGGCCCCCTGGTGCAGCGGGAGATCTCCCATGTGGTAGCAGACGTCGACCGGCTGCCCGGCCGCGACGACGAACTGATTTCCATCGAGATCGGACACCACCTCGGCATCGTCGCCTTCACGAATCGGGGCGATCAGATCGACCGGTCGATACTGCCCGGCAAGCTTGTTGGCCGCGACATGCAGTGCACCTCCCGGAAAGTCCTCCGAGGGAACCGGCTCGGGAAACAATGCGCTCTTGAGCAGACGAAGATGCGGCTTGCCCGAATCGAACGCCATGCCCCCACCGCCAGCCCGCACGTTCACCACGACGCCGTCGTTGCCGAAGCCGTACCCCGAAGCAAGGATGCCGAGGCTCCTGGTGTCGTAGAGGTGCAGATCGCACAGACAGCGTGCATACCGCATCAGCTTGCCGCCGACCATCCCCGCGTCGATCACCGGCATGTCGCCGCACATCGGATTGGAGACGACTGCGACGATTCCCTGATCGGGAACAACCAGCGACTGGTAGAAGAAGGGATCACCGGGACGCCGCTTGAGATTCAACGTCGTATTCATTCGGACCTTGGCTCGATTGAGCGCACCGAGGCCCGACACGGGATAGGTCATTCGGAACGCACCGGTATCGGCCAGGGCCTTGGTCAGGCGGGTGGCGATCAGCGACTGGTACAAGGCGACCTTCTCCTCCCCCGCCAGGGCCGCGACGAAATCCGCTTCGTCCCGTGCCAGATCGGCGAGATCCGGATGGGCAAGTACGTCTTCCGAGAAGACGATTCTGGACACCCCGACGAGCGTCGATCCACCGCCGGTGCCCGAGGCCCGGTAGCCGCGGACCGGAGTCCACCGTTCGATCCGCTCGGGCCCCTCGACGATTCGTGCCAGGCAATAGTCCGGATAGGCCTGCTCGACCGACAACACGATGGAGCCGTCGGCGCTGGCGAGCCGACTGCCTGTGAAGAAACCGGCCTGACGACCGCCGTTGACGAGCGCCTTGCCGTTGATCATCCGCACGACCTCGACCTCGACGGGAGCCGGATCGAAGACCTCCAGACAATGACGCGTCATGCGATCGACCAGAGCCGCAAGCATCGTGCAGTAGAAGCCGGGGCGATCGACCTGGCTGACCGTCCAGGCGCCACGCTTGGACTTGTCGGCCCCCTCGTACCCTTCGACCCAGCTGGCTCGTCCCGATTTGTCGAAGTCGCTCACGCCATCGACCACATCGAAGTCCGAGTAGACGATCTGGCCGGTCCTTGGATCCGCCAACTGCAGGGAGACCGCCAGCAGCAGGCTGGAAAGGTCCTCGCCCCGGTCACGGGCATAGATCAGTTCATCCGCCCCTTCGACGCTGAGTACCATCAGCAGCACGTCATCCGGAAGCGCCGACCATTCCTCGACCGGTCGGGCGAAATGGGCGAACCGGCCGCTGCCGTCGATCAGTCGAACGACGTCGGCCGACAACGCACCGACACACTGCTGCACCTGGGCACGATCCTCGTCGCCAAGTACGTCATAGAGCCGGGTCGCATCGACCCCGGTCGCCCGCCGTCCGTCCTCGGAGACCTCCCCGAGAAAGATGGGCGTCGCTGCCTGCACGCCGGGAACTCCCAGCAGCAGCAGCAGCGTGATGGCCAGCAGAGAATGCATGAAACGGGAGCTGCTCATTCGTCCTTCACCCATTCGAACACGAGGCTTCCGCCCTTCATGTTCATGTCGAAGTCGTATTCATTGTCATCCATCCAGTCGCCGAGCTCATCGTCCATGAAGTCGACGAGCAGTTCCTGGAAATCGGAGGACGTCCCGAGAAACGTCACATCGAAGTTGACGAAATCGTCGACTTCGTTGCGCTTCTCGATCTGCTTGACCTTGGGCAGGTTCTCGACGCCGCCCTTGAATGTCCGCTTGAGCTTTCGGCCCTTGCGACCGGAGGGAATACCCCGCATGTCGATGGTGATGAGCTGGCCGTTGTTGGCGATGTCCTGAAACTGGCGGATCATCTGTTCGATCAACGGATTGATTCGCGGCGTCAGCTTCTTGACCACCTTGATCATCGCATTCGCAGCGGAATCCCCGTTCGTCGTGCTGTTGTCCTGGAACTGCCCGAGGATCTCACCGGTTCCTGCCCACAGCACCTTCAGAATGACCGTCGCCTCATACTGATCGAAGACGCCGTCGGAGTCCTTCCCCTTGTGCTTCAGAAAGACTTCACCCTTGACGATGATGTCCGCATTCAAACCGAGTTCACCGAACGTGGTGACATCCATCGGCTGATCGGGATCGAGCATCCGCTCGTACTTCTCCCAGAGCTCAGGCTGCTGCTGCTTCTTGGTGATCATCGACTGGTACATGTCGATGGGCCGGATGTAGTAGGGGTCGGCCAGGAAGATGCCGTTGAGCGCGGTCGTCATGGGCGACGAGTCGTACTCGAGTCTTGCGCCGTTCATGGTCTCGTAGGGAATGATCGCAACCTTGGGCTTGCCCATCTGCGAAACCAGCAGGCCGACCTGCTGGGCCGTCCGCTCGACCTCGGCCTTCGAGACGTCGGCCCGGATCTGGACGCGGTAGCTGTCGTCGCCGACGGTGCCTTCCTCGATGACCTCATAGGCCTTGACCATGCCACCGGTGTTGCTCAGCATCCGATCACGCTTCAGCTGGCCATCTTCAACCACTGTTTCGCTGGTCATCAGTGTGCCCAGAGCCTGCTCGACTGCATTGCGGGTGGCCTGCTTGAGTGCCTCGGCCTTGGAGTAGTCCTTGTTGCCCATGAAGTCGGCCACTCCGACGGCAACCACGACGATCACGTCGGGATCGGCACTCGATGGTGTGGCCGCGGGAGTCGATGTTCCGGACGATGCCGGAGCTGACGCCGGGGCCGAAGCCGGCGCGGCTCCTCCGCCGGTACCGGAAAGCTGCTGCGGAGTGAGCTTGACCGAACGCAGGACGAAGAACACCCGTTCGGCGCCGTCCTGCAGCCACCAGGAGCCGCTGTTCTGTGCACCCAGCAGCAATCCTTCGACCTCTTCCTTCGTCTTTTCGGAGAAGAAGGAACGGAAGGTGGTCTCATCGTCGACGCTGATCTCCGTTTCCTCCATGAAGGTTTCACTGGAGATGTTCTGCCCGGAGAGAAGTGCGACCATCTGCCTGTCGGCAGTCACCTCGGCCACTCGCTTCGCCTTCTTCTTGGCAGAAAAACCGGACTCGGTGGTGATGCCGTAGGCCACCGAAAGGACGTACATGTCGTCGCCGATCTTGGCGATTCGGCATACGTCTCCATCGAGGAAATCCGGCGACTGCTCGATCACCGGGCCGAACGGAGATGAAACGTTCTTGTCCTGTATCTCCTGAGAGCGGCCCGAAGCCGCCGGCAGCAGAACCAGGAATGCGATCAACAATGCGAGCCTGTTCATGTACTACTCCAAGTGCTGAGTTGCCTGCGTACATTCGGGATCGAACGGGGTCTCATGCATCACGATGCCTGACTGCCGCTTCGACTCCACCTGCAGAACCATTTGAAATCCTGGAGAAGGGATCAACCTTCTCCAGGAGGAACGTTGTTTATGAGAACTCGGCTTCTTCGCCGGCCGGCAACCCCTGGCTGGCGAGCTTGCTGGCATTGGCTCGCTCTTCCTCGGGAGTCGGAGGCGTGACGCCGGTGGCTTTCGCCAGACGTATTGCATTTTCAACTACAGCTTTGCCGGAAGTGAAGACGGGCTCGACCTTTTCCAGAGACGCTTTTACGTCCGGCCAAGCATCGTAGGCCTTCTTGCCGATCCCGACAGGATCCTGCTCGAATGCGTTCGTGGCAGCCGTTGCAAGCGACCACCCGGAATCGCCCACGCTGACTGCTGCATACACCCAAGCCACCAGCATCGGGAGGTTCTTTTCGAGCCATTGCTTCTGGTTATCGCTCATCGATTCAGGATCGATCTTGGCTGCTTCCCCAGCAAGCTCTGCCATCCCCGCATCGGTTGCGGTATTCACCTGGATGTCGAACGTACGCGCAAACTCGCCTGCAAGCCCCTGGCCTTGCTTATCAAGCGTCCCAAGCATCGTCTTCGTACGCATGAGGTAGAAGTAGGCAGCCTCAACATCATCAGCTGGAGCTCCGGAAACCTTGAAGCTCAAGTCCATTCCCAGGGCACTTGTGAGCATGTCGCTGCCGCCGGGAACGTACTGATTGATCGAATCACATCCCTGCAGGCCCATTGATGCCGAGGCGGTGATGATTCCAGCCATGAACGTCGTATTCAGTACTCGTCTTCGAACGTTTTTCATTGTGTTTCCTTGATTGGTATTTAGTAAAGAGTCGCCAACCAGCCAACGAGTCCTCCTCCCGGGAGTTGACCCATTGCCCAGTGTGATTGTTCTCAATCCGAAAGAAATCCTTCTCCCACAGCACGCTCTTCCATGCGTTGCAAGTCTACATCCTCAGCGGTTCAACTGAGAAGAGCAAGCACTTCCCTGCCTCTGCCCTGAAGGCGAAATACACAGGAGCAGACTCGATCTACAAGCCAAGTGAAATCAGAGACTTAGACTGAATACAGGCCATTTCACTGCCACAACTCATCCACAAAATCCTTCACGCACTAGACTTGCACCTGACATTCGAGTCCAGATCACGACCAACGGAGCCATTGAATGACCCAGACATGCTTCAAGCGGATTTGCACGGCAGCAGCGATGCTGATCGCCATCGGACTGCTTCCGGCGACAGGACGCTCGGACTCCATCCTGCTCAAGGACGGTCGAATCCTCGAGGGCGAGGTCGTGAAGGGCGATATGACATCCGATGCCATCGTGTTCCGGGCGAATGTGGTCGGCATCTGGACGACCATGACGTTCAAGCCCGCTGAAATCACCGCCCTCGATGTCGTCGATGGCGACCAGAGCGATCGCGGCACCCCCTCGAGCACTGGAAGCGGCACCGGCACCTCATCCCCTGCGGCCTCGGAACCGGCAGGTACGACGGAGGACGGCATACGCACCGTCAGAGTGACCGGCGAAGGAGTCACCAAGGCGCTCGCCCTTCATGATGCATGCCGCAACGCGGTCGAGCAGGTCACGGGAACTCTGATTCTTTCGGAAAGCCAGATCGAAGACGGAGAACTGATCGAGGACAAGATCATCGCCTTCAGCAACGGCAAGGTCGACGACTTCGAGATCGTCGAGTCTACCAAGGCAAGCGACAATTCCTGGTCGATCACCATCGATGCAAAGGTCCTCGTGATGAAGCTGATCGAGGAGCTTCGGGTCAACAACGTCACGCTGAAGGCCAACGTCGGATCGGAGGCGATGAGCCAGCTGGGCGAAGTGGTGTCCCGCGAAGAACGCGATCACACTGCCGCCAAGACCATCAAGGAACTGATGCAGTACTACCCGCACTGCATCTGGACGGTGGAGCCGGCCGGCACGCTTCGGACACAGGACAATCGAACCAGTGGAGGCGAGTTCATCGTGGCCCACAAGGTCCGATTCGAGATCACCACCGCCAAGTGGAACCGGTTCGCCAATGCATTCAAGCGACTTCTGGGCGAAGTTGCGCTGGACCGGAAGACCTTACGGCTCAACACTCCACGACTGACGGCAGCCGAGCAGGACAGTTCAAAGTTCAATTCTCGCAGTGGCTACTTCAGTTGTTATGGGGATCTATTAGGCACTCTCGCTGAACTTCAATATCCCGTGGAGGAACGGCAACGGATCGACGACCTGCCCAATCGACTCGGCCGTGTGAGCATCGGAACAACCGTCACGGATCTGAGGAAGATGAAACCACTCTCAGTAATGACTCTGCTTGGTGGCGATATGGGCCAGGGCAGCCCGAGAGGCACTGACGACTATGCAAAGTTAAAAATGGGATTTCACGACACCATTACCGTCGTCGACCGTAAGCTTCGCGAAGCCAAGGTCTACGCGGTGCCGAGCAGCGTGTTCGATGAGATCACCCAGAAACTGGTTGCCATCGAAATCTTACCGTTGATGATCAACGCCGACGGTGATGAAGTCGGCCGGCCGCTGCACACCAGAGAGGACTGCCAGCTGGCGTTCGATGACTCCGTTAAGTGGGAAGTGAGTAGTCGGGGTCGGAGCTATTTGCATATTTTCTCTCATACTAC
>MDTG01240908.1_pt1 | contig 10129 bp, 9 predicted proteins | sample 811421 | NCBI WGS metagenome assembly MDTG01 (sample SAMN05326645, study PRJNA326480) | marine metagenome | isolation source: seawater | place: Pacific Ocean: South East | collected 2011 | reverse complement strand
CCAGGGGTAATGCCAAGAATACCTGTGGTCCCTGTGAACACAACTTTATAAGTAGAAAGTTCTTCTAAGCGAATTTGCGCAAGCAGGTCTGCTTCGTCTTTATTGTCAGCGCCTTCATCTGCCATGTTTACGCTGGTTTTATCATCTGCTACATCACCAGCAATACCTTGGAAAAGCTCCATAGCTTGATCTGGATTGGTTTCTGAGATGACAACCGCGTCAGGTACAGAGTTATATTTGCGTCTAAGTGTGCGAATAGTGGTAAAGCTGTGAGTAGGATTATTACTTTCGTCTAGATTAACAACACCAATAGGAAGAGGTTCATAGTTGGTATCATCTGCAAATACCAGGCGGCCTTCTTGGTCGTGATCAAAGTAATAATAAATACCCCAGTGTTCAGCGATACGGCTAACAAAATTAAAGTTAGATTCACTGTATTGGCAAATAAATTCTTTTTGCGGATAAACCTGAGAAAGACTTAAGTGGTGATCAAGCATTAAATCATTACTTAGTTCATCACTAATGACGTCTTGGGCTGTTTTTTCGGTGTAAATATCGTAGCTTTGATTTTTACGTTGACGCCAAAGTGTGGGCACCATTACGCCAGTATAAAATTTATGGGTATTAGATTTTTCAAATAGCTCTTCTACTTCATTAAACATGCCTTTAATGGTGTAAGGGTCTCGGTTTGTGAGCCCTTCAACACTTAAAGTGATGTCTTCTTCAGTGAGTAGCGAGTGATCGAGTGATTTTGCAATGTCTTTTTTTATTTTGAACGTGATTTTAAGTTCAAAAAAACTAGATATGGATTCAGTACCCGAAATAGATGTGATTTCCAGTTCTGTGGCGTAGCTGTCAGATGCTAAAGAAAATATCGGTTGAGCCATATGTAATATCCTTATCCATAAATCATTGCTCGTAGCAACATTCGATTATAGAGACTTAGCTATATAAGTGTCTATGCTTGTATTTTTTTCTGTTTGAAACTGAGTACTGGTTAAAGCATTACACTAAAATTTTTCTGGTTTTAGTAAAAAAGTACTAATTTCTAATTAGCTTGCTAGTTTATTTGTTTGATGCCTTTACACTAAGACCACACAAGGAGTATCACTATGTATGAATTAGAAATTTTACTAAACCAGCAATCAGCCACTATTAAAACGCAAGATTCCAGTATTCAGGCCATCAGAGAAAACCTGCCTCACCCCATAGAAGTAGAAGCGTTTGGCCCACAGATCTTTCTTAGTATGCTTGGTAAGGTCAGTGACGTGAGTCTTACCTTAAAAGATCAATCCAATAACGAGATTGATCGTGATACATACCAGCTTAAATTCTAACCCTGCTTTATTTTAAAATTAAAACTTTAGTTTGTGCCGGTGCAATGGTTGTACCCGGCACATTCATGCTGCTGCCATTTTGTCCTGTCATGGATGTTAAACGCGCGGCCGGTTTACCACCAAAAAAGGTTGCGGTGCTGCCCATTAAAAATTTAGTTGGCCCCATAATACAACCCGAAATCAAACCACCGGCAACACCGGGTTGATCGCCATTACTCATGGGGATTTGTGTACCCACGGTATGAGCAAAGCCACCTGCAATTAACACTTTCATGGCTGCACTAGATGGCATAGCCGTGGCGCCCATGGAAATATTAGGGTAGGGAATAGGCACAATGGCAGGGCCTACCGGTGTTTTACACACATCAGGCATGCCCATATTGGTGCCGCCCATTTGGCAATTAGCAAACATAGTGACTCCTAACCCATGTGAATGCGGTCGCCATTGATTTTCACATCGCTTTTGGCGGTGATATCAACTTGGCGAGAGCGCTGAATAAATGCATTTTTAATATTTTGAATGATATCAACAGCCGATACCTGTTCGATTCGTTCAATAATACGAAAGCTATCTTTTATGCGCTGTATCATGCGATCAATATTGGATTCAACCGTACGGGATGAAAACTGCGCCGTATCGCTATTAAGTTTAACTGAATCACTTTGCTGGTTAAATTGCTTGGCATTCACCGACATAGCTTGGTTGTGAATACCGAGGGAGTTTGACTGCATCTCAATGGATGGGCTGTTAATTTCAATCCCAAATGGCGCTGAAAGCATGGCAACTGATGGATTAGAGCGCTCTAAAATATTTAAAACATAATAAGAGTGTTGATTGCGCACCGTTAACTCTACGGTGTCATGAAGCATCGGCTCAAACGCACAGCTAAATGCTTTTTTAGCGGTGATCACGCTGTCATTATCCAGTTTGATTTTGATAATGCCTTGTTCAGTGCTGATCACTTCACCAAATACATGTTCACTGGGTTTTTCTTGCGGCTTAGTTAAAGCCAGAGCAATGTCGTGTGTGTTCATAAATACCCTATAGTGCTTCTAATTTAGTCGTGGCTTTTTTAGGTTTCCAGGCTTGTGCTTGTTCTAATTTTTGATCTGTGCCTAACGCTAATGATTTACTGCTGCCAGACCAGTTTGAGCCATTATCAATTATGCCGTGTAAATTGGTTCTAAAAAGTGATGCATTACCAAAATCAGTTCGATCACATATGGCCATGGATAAATCGGCATAACTTAAATCACAGTTAGTAAATAAAGTGCCAATACAATGTGTATTGGCGAGCTGAGCTTGTACTAACTGACTTGATGAAAGATTACAGGCGGTTAAATTAGAACCCTGAAAGCTGGCTTGTTCTAATTGGCATTGCATTAACTTAGACTGAGTTAGCTGTGAACCTGTAAATAAAGCCATAGTGCACTGGGCCTGCGTAAAGTCACAGTTGTTCAATTCGGCATCGACAAAAGCAGTTTGTACCAATTGGCTACCTTTAAATGAACAGCCGTTTAATATTGCGTTTCTAAACTGGGTTTGAGTCAGGTCCATATTTGAAAAATCTTGATTTTCCAGTTCTGGCTTTTCAAATATAGTGATGTGCATAACGGCTTCACGAAAGCTCACCTCATTAAACACACATTCAATATAATTTGTACGTACCAAACGTGCTTGATTAAATTGGCAGCCGTTTATGTCACATTGCATAAAACTGGCGAACTCTAAATCGGCCTGGGTAAACTGGCATTGAGATAACTTACCCTCAATGATATTGCTTTCACCTGCAAGGCTTTGTGTAAAGTCGCAATTGTTAAGAGCCGGTTGTACCCAGTTTGTACCGTTTATGCGGGCCTGTTTAAACTGGCATGATGTTAACTCGCACTCAATAAAAGAGGCTTCAATTAGGTTGGCGTTATTAAACGAACATATTTCAAATTGACAGCCAATAAAATTAATTTGCTCAATGGTGCTTTTATCAAATTGGCATTTAACAAATTGACAGTTAATAAAGTTGGCACCACCTAAGTTTGCACTACTAAATTGACTGCCACTAAACTCAATATTCTCAATGGGTTGACCCTTAGAGATAAGTACGTTGATATCCTTCAGCGTTATTGCCATTTAGACGGCCTCCAATTCTCTAATTTTGTCCCGTTCATGTTAGAGCGGGAAAAATCGGTATTGTTAACATGTGCCCCAAGAAATTCACAGCCATATAAATTGGCATGTGATAAATCAGCCTTAACTAAATTAGCCTGCATGAAATTGCTATACATAAAATTATTGTTATTGAGTATGGCGTGACTGAATTTAGTTTTAATGAAAAGTGCATCTTTACTAATGGATTCGTCAAACACACAATAGCTGGCATCCGCTTCACTAAGATCTGCACTGTTAAGAGTGCAGCTAATAAATTTACTGTGAGTTAGCTCAATGCCTTTAATCGTACAGTCGGCTAATATTGAGTGGTAAAACTGGCTATTGATTAATGTGGTTTCATTAAGAAAGCGGCAATTACTAAAGTCACTGTGTTTTACACTCAGGCTGTTCATTGCGCATTCAATAAAGTTACAGCTAATAAATGTACTTTGATTGACCTGCACGCTACTTAAATTTGATTGCTGGAAACTAGCCGATTCTAATTGGCACTCGTCGAATATACTGTGACTAAATGAGGTTTCTAAAAACGTTGCATCGCCAAAATTAACCTGTTGAAAGTGGGTTTGATAAAACACCATTTCAAGCATGTTTAAGCAATCTTTAAATAAAAATTGTTTAATGCTGGCATAAGAGAAGTCAGATTTTGCGCACTCAATATTTTGGGTGTTAGGTGTATCTATGGTTGCATTCTGAAAATTACAAGCACCGATGTTACTGTTATTAAGGTCGGTATTGATAAGTGTTGCATATTTGAAATTACTACGAGCGGCAATCGCATAACTTAAATTAGCATCCGTTAAATTAGCATGTGAAAAATCACATTGCTCTAAATAACAATAAGAAAAATCGACCCCCGTTAGATCACGGTTTGCAAAATTAAGCCCAGCTAAATCCATATACTTTAAAGAAGCGCCTTTGTCGATTAATGAATCAACCTCTGCTTGTAATAATGCATGCCGGTCTTCTAATGGTGGGCGGCCCAAATCCATCATGTGGGCACCCATTTTATAACCTTCAATTTGCGCTTGATAACCTTGCGTTAACTGGGATTCTAATGTTGCCAAATCTATATTTGATTGACCTTGTGCACCTAACGACTCTTGTATTCTTAGTAATGTAGCTTTTGGGTCTGCTGGACGTGGTAACTCAGGGGGGAGCTCAAAACGATTAAGTGCGTTATCCAGTTCGTTTGCGACATGAGTATTGCCTTGTGTTAGGGCATCTTCAATTTGCTGCTCTATTTGTTGTTTTGCTTTGTTTTTTTGAAACTCAGCGTATTCCATGCTTAATTTAGATAGTTCATCAAATGCACGAAAATCAACTTTTTGTAAATCCACTTGACCCGTTTTTTCATCAATAGGGGCCAATCGATTGCTGATGGCTTCAAACTTAAGTTGCCATTCATCTTTTTTGATAATACCAAATTCTGCCAGTTGCTTTTCTAATAAGCTGGTATCAAGGCCTTGTGCTTTTTGTTGCTCAATAAGCGTTTGCAATTGTTGCTTGGTTTCATTAACACTGTCAGAGATCGTCTCATTCAATTGCGCTTCTATATGCTCAGCTAATAGCATTTTAGGGTCAGCATCTTGCTGTGTTAAACGGGCCATGCCACATGGAATACCAAGAGGTATTAAATCTTTAGTGGTTAATGCATATTGCATATTAAGGTCAGGGTGAATACGACCCACCAACGAATTTAAATAATGAGATTTATCGCGCTTAGTAATCTTATCTTCATAGGCGCATAAGATATGCTGATATTCACTTGCATCAGTACTTTCTATTTTAATGGTAGAACGATAAACCAGCATGCCCATTAGTTGATTAGGGAAAAATACAACGGTATCAATGCTGGTTTTAACGTCTTGTAAATCTGAAACACTTAAATCACTGACTTCAATACCCTTTTTTACAATAAAGGTTTTAACAGTAAACTCAGGTATTTTACCTTCTATAGTTGGAAAATCAGCATGAAAACCCTCTAATTCAAAAGGCTCACCACCGTTAATAGGATTCGGTAAAATTTGATCAGTAGGGGCACAATTAAACGCTGAAAAATTAAAATCTTTTGGGTATCCGGGGAAATCTTCCTTTAACCACTGTTCATCATAGGTACCCATGTTTTTCAATCTTTGAGGATGATCAGCCATCAGCATAGAAAAACCAGCCGGTTTGGGCCGTTGTCCAAGGGATGTGAGCAGCTTACCTGGGTATTCAATATTTGGCATTTTAACGAGTTTATCACCAAGGTCAGTGGCGACTTTATCAATACCTTGTCCGCTTGGGTTGTCATCGAACTGTTTGCCACCAAAGGCATGTTCCCACGATAAGGGCATGGTGATAAATGGGGAAGGTTTTGATGTTCCCGTTATTCCACCTAACCAATAACGATCACCTGTGGCATGTAAACGTTTATTCAAACCTACAAATGTACAACCAATTGGCATTCCCTCTACTGGCTTGCCGTTACGGGCCATAACATTACCGGCTATAAAGTATTCGGGTGATACTTTTGGCAGACCTTCATCTATGAAGGGCGCGGGTAATTCACTCATGGCTTTATAAGCATCTGAGAAAAGTTCAGGGTCACCGCCAGTGAGTGGGAAATACATCTTAGTGGTAATCGCTAAGTAGTTTTCTTGTCGAAAACTAAAAGTACGGTAACCGGTTTCTAAATCTAAAGGTTGAATAATATTCATGGTTTAATCCAGTACACTCACCATGACAGAACGATGACTTTTGGCATTTTGGCCGAGTATTGCGGTAATACCCAATTGATTCCATGACTCACCAAGCATAAGTTGATCATGCTCTGCATTAACATGTAATTGAATATCAACGGTTAATGGCTTTCTTAAATAATGTTTAATTAATTGCTTGAGCGTATCAATTGTTTCGTTATTGGAGTGAATTCTGTCATATTGTGATTGAGTTAAATTCAATAGATCAATGGTTACCTTGAGGGTTTGAGTCATAATTTTTGAACCCAAGTGAGCATCACCTAACTGATGATTTTGCTGGCCAAGCTGACAGCGAAGCTCAGGTTTAATTGTCATAAAATTAGGCGCAAACTCTTTTATTTGCACATCATCAATTTCAAGAAAATCAGAGACGATGGCAAGTAGGCCATCTTTAGAGCGCTCTTTATTAGAAAACAAAGAAAAATATCGAAGCTTTAATGCTTTGATATCGTCACTATCGGTATTAGGCTCGCCCATTAGGCTATATAGCAGATTCCAATAACTGCTTTGTGAGCGTTCAAGCGTATTAAGGTTAAGCTTATATAGTCGCCATGCTTGATACAGTTTTGGAAACAACTGCTTGTGAATAATATCCAAAAACTCTCTAGGGGCTTCTAGTTCATCCCATTCATTATCAAGCAGTTCTTCATTATAGAAATCAGGCAACGGTGAAGCGACACCGTATAAACCAGGCAGCTGTGAGATAATCTCATAGCCTCGCTGTTTATCTAACGCTTTGACTTCATGAATATCTTGGTCGGTATAGCCCAATGATAATGTTGGGCGTACCTCTATTTTTCTAGCTGGGCGTCTAGGGGATACTGGAAATGTCTGGTTAACATTCTCTAATAAACGATACGCTTGAAAAAACTCATACTGTTGAGGTTGATCAAGAATATCTTTTTCAAGGCTTGCTAAAGACTCACTAAGTTTGGCTGCCATTGCAACTGCTCCCCAGTGTTGTCATTGATCAGCGTAAAGTTGACATAACTATTAATATCAGCGAATTGCGAATACAGTTTATTTAACAGTTCGCCAAATAAATACATATCCCCCGTACTCGCAAAACCAGCACCGTCAACGCTTAGCTCAATTGATTGCCCACGTACCAAGTAACCGCGTAAAAGCTTTTCACTTGGCTCTACCGACATTCTGAGTAATGAATCAATGCGCTTTTCGTTTGCTGCACGCTCTTTAGCATCGGTTTGGTTGGTTGGATTATAAAGGTTAAGTAATACTTTTAAGTTATCTAAATTGGCTAAAGGTAAATAGTTAACCGTTAGATGGGCTAATAGATTCCACAAGATGCGGCCATCTGTTTGCGGTGGAATATATTCACTTACCGCTGAGATATTCGAAAAGCTCACTAAATCAGGCACATCTGGCGTGTTGATATTGACATCACCCACTTTTAGCATTTGTGTTAGCGGGCCGTTAGAGCAACGAATATCAGCGGTTATCACTTCTCTTGTTGGCAGCTCTTTACCCTCAGGAAAGTTGACGCGCAAAATAGCCTGAGAGTGAGATTGATCCGTTGCTTTTTGAATAAGCTCATATACTGGCTGGCTATTTTGTTGCTTAGCAGACAGCGAGAAATCCAAATACTTGGTTTTTTCACTTGAGCGACGATTTTGACCTTGTACATCTAAAATAGAATAAATCGTAAATTGGTTATTTACATTTCTAACGGGTTTTAACGCTAAATCACTTTGCTTATGATCAAGTGGAATAGGCTCAGCAGTTGTATCAAATAAATTAACCGCAGGGGCACAAAATAACTTAAAGCTATTAATGTTAACCTGAGTGGTTTCTGTATTTTTATTTATGCGAAAACGTAGCTTAAAGGCTTTAGGTAAAGGTTTATTTTTATCAAAACCAGAAACGTTAAGGAACAAGAACTTATATTTATTAATAAAGTACTCTTGTAATCGACGGTAGCTATTTAATTGCGTTTTACTGGTTTCAAGCAGAGAAAAATCATCATCCCAACCCATAGGCTCAACTTTTGAGTCAACCAATGGTTGTGTTTGATTGCCGTATACAATTGACACTGAGACCACTTTTTTAGTTAACAAATAATACAGCTGGCTTGCATTGACATAATCGCCAGAAATATGCAGTGGCAGGTCAGATATGAATACATCAGTGTTTGATAGGCTAGTATTATTGATAATAATATCGAGTTCAGAATAACCACCAAATTGATTCAACTCCACCGCATTAATGGTCAATGGGTGAACGTCTATATCGTTACAGGTTTGAAAGCGACAGCTAGCCCCTTGAATTTTTTGTGAATCAATTTTTGATTTTGCTTTAATCGTCACCGCATTGTTTAAAATGTTGCGTGGCTTAAATTCAATAATGGTTGTAGCGGGTATTTCTTTTAAATAATCAGGGGCTACTAGCCTTAAAATAGATTGAGCAAATTCAGGAAAGTCTGTATCTAACCTGTCCTGAATGCCCGCGCTTAAATAAGCGGTACCTTGTAATATACGCTCAACATCAGGATCGCTGCTGCTACCTGCAAGGTGGGGCGCTAATGCAGGATATTTCTTCGCAAATTCACGGGCGTTTTCTTTAAGAGCTTGCAGCTCTGTTTGATAGCTTTCAATTTTCATAATATTAAACTGTTGGCTCCACTACAATTTGGCCGTTAGAAAACACTTTTATGTTGGCCAAAATATTGTGGGTGAGTTGATTCGTGGTAGAGGTGCCGTTTAATTTCCAGCTATAACACGATACATCGTTGTTATCTTCATCCAAAAATAAGCTGAATTTTTCTAGGCGCGTTTCAAATTCAGTTAGTTGTAAACGAATTTGCTCGGTCAAAATATCTAAGTCAGGGATACCATGGGATTGAAACTGACCTTGCAGGTCCGGTAATCCCATTGCCTGATCAATAAGAACGTTGCCTTGTCGGCTGTTTAATAACCGTTCTATATCGATCAATAGCTGCTCTTCAAACGAGACTTTAGGCACTGAGCCTTGTTTACTATTTTGCCAAAGGGCAACTCGTTTTAAAAAGCGTACCTGAGACATTAGGCCGTGGCTCCAAAGTTATCTTCGTATTCAATGCCATCGACTTCATGACTCCAAATAATACTGTCATAGATAAAAGAGACTTTTTCCATATGGCCTTTTGCGTTGTTAGCCACGTCGGATGTGTGTTCTACAACAAAATCAATGGCGGTAATTTGTGCGTTTTTAAGAATTTGGCGATAGTAAAGTTCTTCCATACCCGCGCCGTCTAAACGGTACCAGTCAATAATAACCTCAGTTAATAATTCACCATCACTCAATGCTTGGTAAAGCATTGGGCTAGTACGATCAATTTCTTTTAATACCGTAATGGGTAAATGCACGCGGCGGCCATTTGGCAGGCCACGGTTATCTGTTGGCAGCTTGACGCTATGTTGAATACCTTGAATAACCACAAAACCATCTCGGCTATCTAGATCGCATTCACCTTCAATTTGGCCTTGATTCTCAGCCGTGATTTTCATGTAACCTGGTAATGCCATAATTTACTCCCTTAATTTAAGCTTTTTCTAAACGGCCACGTTCAGTTAAGGTGAAAGATTGCCCCATAAATTTAAAGTGGGGGGTAATGCTAATCGTTGATAAAAACCAACCTGCTTTATCTTCCATATCCCTTACGATGATACTGGCATTTCTTAGGGGCCTGCGTGAGCGTACCGCTGGTGCGGGGTTATCCATGTCGGATACATATTGCTTTAGCCAGCGATTAATAGACTGATCAATTTGAGAGCGCGTTAACCATGAACCAATATTTTCACGCTGCATAACTTTTATGTATTGTGAAAAGCGACAGCTAATCAACAGGTAAGGTATTTGCGTAACCAATTTTTGGTTAAGCAGGGCAT
>MDTG01438743.1_pt1 | contig 10131 bp, 12 predicted proteins | sample 811421 | NCBI WGS metagenome assembly MDTG01 (sample SAMN05326645, study PRJNA326480) | marine metagenome | isolation source: seawater | place: Pacific Ocean: South East | collected 2011 | reverse complement strand
GTCTTTATGTTGCCTAAAATCTTGATAGTCTCTGTGACCAAAACCAACTTTTTTAATTTTATCTCCTTGTTTACCTAGAACAACGAATTTCTTTTTACTGCCCTTTGGAGCTACTTTTGGTTTATTAAAACCAGAAAATAGTTCTCCATGATATTTTATTTTACCTGAAGGCAGTCTTTTGAATCTTGCTTTAGCCATTATTGTACTTTTTTCTAGTTATTATTTAAAATATGTGCATATTATAAACTATGAACTACAAAAATTTATTTTGTTTATTAGGTTTAGCTTTAATAGCTATTTGTAATATATCATGTGAAACTACAGATGCAAAAATTGGTCTTCCAGTCCCTTTTACTGACCCTGCTGTCAGAGTTTCTCTCGATGTAAAAGCTGCAGTCTTACCTCCTAAAATTTGCGTGGGGTTAGATATACAGGAGGACTAATATGCCCACTTTAGGGGATACCCCAACATTACAAAAGCTAGAAGGAGAAAGTCTACTTTCTTCTGATACCAATACTTTTAATAAGATAGCTAGAGAGGATATGTTATCTTTTTATGATCAGTCTACAGGTCATGTGAAATCAATTACTGTTAAAGAACTAGGAGAGGCGTTAGGATTAGTTTTTTCATAAAATGCCTTCATTAGACGGAGTTAATGCAACACCTGAGTTGACTGATATACAGTTCAACTTTAACGATCTTATCCCAATATATGATGTTTCTGAAAGAACTGTTAAAGCTACCACTTTCCATGATCTTTTACGTGCATGGGGGTATCATGGAACAGCCGTTATAGATGCTTTGAGAGCATATAAAGCGAAGTATCCCCCTCGAACAAAAAGTTTTTCAGGGTCGGGAACTACAGCAAAGTGGACTTACTCGGATAATGCTCCTGCTGCAACATCTACTGCTGTTCCTATGGATGATCAATATTTTACTACTATAGTTGCTTCAGATCAAACATCTACACTAACTAGAAACCCTGATTGTTGGGCAGCTAGATTTGATTTATCAGGAGTTGCTTTTCATGGGAACGTGATAGGAGGAGATGAGCAATCTACGAGAAGAGGTACTTTGATAGGCCCAAAAACTATTGCTTTTGCTACTCATCATAGTGGGGGCGTTGATCAGCGCATGACCTTTACAAATGCTGGGGGGCAAAGATTTACGTATAGGATTGCACAATCTGGAGGGTCTTTCTCAACATCACCTACTGGAGGTTACTCTTCAAAAATAGATTTAAAAACAACTTTCAATACTTTAACGGATGATTTTACAGATATTGGTATTGCAATTTTGGAAGGCCCAAATGGTGAGTCAATTGATTCAGTAGATGATAGTTTAACAATTTATGAGATAGCAAAAATAGAGGGGAATTCTACATTTAATGTTCCCTTCAACCCTCCAAAAGGATTTACTTATGTTTTAGATACTAGGTCAAGGATTTCTTCAAATGCTCCACACGGTGAGACGCAAGGATCTGCTAATGCTCATTTAACTCCACCTAGACAAAGAGTACATTGGAGAGTTGTAAGCACTGCTGGGTTAACTGGTTCTACCAATTTACAGCTTGATGCTAAAACAAGTAGTCAAACAAATGCCAATCAAGTTACTTTTGAGGATTATTTTGATGGTCGTGCTAGATTTAAAGATTCAGGTGATCCTGTTTTTTTAGTTGATGATGATAATACTTTAAAAATATTAGGTTGTTATGACGAAGACACGAAAGTTCCTGTCATCGGAACTCCTATTTATAGTGGTTCCGTAAGTTCCCCTGTTGTAACTTACGCTGGTTTAGACGCTCTTGACACATTCCTCACTGCTTGGGGAACGACAAGAGTAGTTTGAGACCTGTATCAAAGAAGGTTGCTTTTATTTTCTATTAATGTATTTTTATGTAAACGATACACAAAATGTTTAGATTCAAATTTAAAGCAAGACCAAAAAGCAGGAGACCACGTTTCGGTGGTTCAGGTAGTCCTTCAAAAAGAACTAGAGGTGGTTCAATGAATCGTCTTAGAAAGAAAACTGACAAAGGATCTGAAGAGGAGGAAAGTAAAAAAAGACCTACGCCTTTAACAGAAAAGCAAAAAAGTTTTGTGAAACAAGGATTTGATAAGACAGGTATGATAGAAGGACAAGGCGGGTTTGGGCTGCCAGCCCCTAAAAAATTTAAGTCTAAAGAGGAGCAGACGAAAGCTGAAAAGGAAGCAGAAGCTAATGTTAATCGAAGATTAGCTAACAGGGATAAAGATAAAGAAGCCCAAAGGAAGTATTTCCAAAGGCAGAGAAATAAGCAAAACGCTAGTACCAAAGGCAGTACCGCCAGAAACTCTCTTTTTGGTCTTCCTAAATATTAACAAAAAGGCAGCTCTAATTCTCTTATTGACTTAACAAGAGAATAGATTTAATTTTACCTATCGCATTCAGATAGGTTGCTCTAGCCATTAATTAGTTCAGTCTGCATGTGATCAGAGCTGAGTCTCTTAGAAATAAATCTTGTGGGTTGCTCTAGCCTTTCCCAATTAGTTCTAATTAAGCAAGGTTATACGATATTGAAACTAGATTGCTTCGCCTTCTAAAGGGGAGTGGTCTGCCTTAACTTATAATTTTATTAACTAATTTAATACAATGGCCCATACATTTAACCCTGTTACCAGTGGAACCGCTGCCATCGAGACTGTTCTCGCTGAAGAGGCTAACCGCATTGGTGCAGACATACACAGACAGACTATCCATACAAGTCCTTGGATGGATCTTATTAGACAAACAACATTCCCAGACCAGTCTGGTGGATTCTTAACAACTCTAGTTTACGACAGAGCCATTCCAGTATCTCAAGCAGGAGGCAGTAGTGCTTCAGGCCAAGTCGGAGCCGACTGGACTAACGTAGCTGCCTCTGAAGGTAGCGGAACTTTAGGCACATCAACTCTCGATCAGCCATTACCAAACGGTGATACAATGGCTACTGAAGTTGGGCCTAATGTCGCTGCAGGTACATCATTTGTACATTTCGGTAAAAAGCTCAAGCAGTACCAGCTTGCAAGAGCTGCTATTGAGTCACCACGCATATCTCTAAATGACATGCGTTTTGCTGCCCACCGTGGAGAGCAACTTCGTGCGATCATGGATCTTCTTACTGAAGCTACCCGCTACACTTGGGAGAACCGTTATCGTGATGAGTACGCTAAATTATCTGACGCTTATGTTGGATGTAAGACTAGTGGAACCGCTATTGACGGACAAGACGGAACCTTTGAAGGAGATGGCATCGATTCAGGAGCTCTTGACCTTAGTGCTGCAGGAGTTGCTGGCATTCCTGATGCTAACATTTCAAATGCAATTCTTGATAAGTGTTACTTCAACTTGATTCGTAGAGGTGCAGGTACTAATGCTTACGGTCGTGAGAATGGCCGTCCAGTGTTTGCACTTGTTCTTTCATCTGAGGCATCTTATCAGCTTCAGACTGAAGCAGGTTTCCGTGATGACGTTCGTTACAACAATGCAGCAGTAAGTGATCTTATTGCTCCATTAGGAATCGAGAAATCTTTCAGAGGTTTCTATCACTTAGTTGACGATCTTGCTCCAAGGTTTTCTTTGGCAAGCACTGATCAGTTCACACGAGTACTTCCTTACTCAGTATCGAGTGGCGTATCTAGTTATAACAGTAGTTACGATTCTGCTGAATATGAGGCTGCATTTATTTTGCATCCTGACGTGATGGAGTCACAGATTCCAGCACCTTTGAGCTCAGTTGGAAGCGGAGTTGATTTCTCTGCTAATAACTACAGAGGTGAGTTTAAGTGGTTGAACATTCCTGATGCTGTCATTAACCCTGACAGTGAGACTGGATTCTTCAGAGGTATCCTTGCATCTGCTTCTAAGCCGATCAAGACTGACTTTGGATTCATGATTCTCTTCAAGAGGGACTCAAGCACACCTGCTGCTTAATTCTAAAGTGGGGTTCCTGTAAAAGGGAACCCCACATAAATTAACTTTAAATATATTAAATTTAGAATTTAAAAATTATGCCAACTTTAGATGATACAACAACGCTACCAACTAATGCTGCTGTTGCGGGAAACGATGCTCTCCTTATATCCAACAAAGATTCTAGTGGGAGTAGTTTAATCCAACAAGTACCAGCCGCTCTTATTAGAGAAGGTTTTTCTCATGCGTTTTTGTTTAACTTTGATAATCCTACATTAGCTGCTGACTCTACCGAAAATGCTATCTCCTTTGATGTACATACATTTGTAGCAGGGGATAAAGTCAACATTGTTAGGTTAGTAACTACTAAACCCTTTACTGGATCCGACGGTTCTGGTGGCTCTTTAACTAGCGCATCAGTAACTGTAGGGATAAATGACCAAGATGTAGACGGTTATATCCAACCATCCAGCGTACTTTCCGTAGGTTTTGTTGATAACACTGGCAGCAGGATTGATACCGAAGCCGATGTAATCGGAGGCTTAAATGATCCAACCGATGGTGATACTTTTAGAATCACATTTAACCCTGCGGGAGTTAACAACAACGAACTCACAGCAGGTCAATTTGTTGTTTTAGCTAACATTATTAATGCCGCTGACTATGCTGATTGTGTTCCTGCTCTATAATCAGTAACATAACAAATCACAATAATCCCCGATCCTCTTGCAAAAGTAGGGGATCGGGGTTATTTATTTACAAACATATAAACAAAACAATATTATGCCAAAAGTAGGAAAAAAAGAATTCGAATATGACGAAGAAGGAATGGCTGCTGCTGAAGAAGAAGCTGCTAAAAAAGGTGAAGACATGAGATCTGCAGATGATTCCTTTGTAGTTGCTATTGAAAGAGCAGTTATGAAACCTGCCGAACAAGAAACAGATGAGGGTATGGAAGAGGATATGAAAGAAACAGATGAGGGTATGGAAGAGGATATGAAAGAAATGGATGAGGGTATGGAAGAGGATATGAAAGAAATGGATGATAGTATGGAGGAAATGGTAATGTCTTTATTTATGGAATTATTTGGAGAAGAGTTTGATGAAAACAACGAAGAACACCAGATGCAGATGCAGATGATTTCAGAGCTCATGCAAAAAAACCCAGAAGCCACGCCAGCACAGCTTATAACTATGTTTATGCGTGAAAACGTAGAAAATATTTAAATTATGGCTCAATCCTTATCAGGAATAAATATTCGTACTACCATTATAGCTACAATGGCTGGTCAAGGTACGAACGTTCAAAATGATATTAGAATTGGTAGGACACTAAGCGTAAGCCCCACCTCTTCTGAGGCAGATATTATTTACTCTGTAAAGTTCACATCAACGGCAGCCGCTGATCAAATAAGTTGGGATCTTGATCTCCATAAATTTAGCGCTGCATCTGGAGATTCTCCTTCGGCTTTAGACAGAGCAGGACACGACTTTACTGGTTATGCATCTAATGGAGGGACACCATCATCTCCAACAGATGCAGTGGGTGATGTTATTCCAGCAGCGTCTAAAATTGTAGCTATGCATTATGAGACAGATTCTACAAATACTGGAGATATAGTAATTACATCAACAGATAATAAGTTTGGTGATATTACTTTAGGAAGTGGAAATAGTCTTACAAGGTCAGCCTTACTTATCCCAAGAGAAGATCCTACAGATGTTAACATAACTATAACCTTTGCGGCTAGTGGCGATGATTTAACAGTTGTAGTTTTAGCAAAAGACTAATATGGCTAGAGTTACGTCGCCAACTAGAAGGCAACGGATTATTGAGTTTACTACTCCTAAAGTAGCAGACTTAGTAGTTATTGAGACTAAAGACGCTAGTAAAAGTGTAAAGTCGGCTGCCACCGCTGACGACACATCATATGGAACCCCACATCCCGACACTACAAATTTTCCTAATCACAAGTTAGCTTTAATAAAAAGTGCTAACGATCAGAATGGGCAGTATCAATTATGGTACTATGTTGTAAATCGTGACAATCAAGACCAGTATAATTGGGAGTTTCAAGCTGCTGGAGCTTCTAGCACTCGATATGATTCTGTTACACGTACTTATGTAATTCTTCGTAGTTCTTATGACGAAAGCAGCCCTGCTTTGAATTCATCTATGCCGACCACTACTAGTGATCCTTTTTCTGGTAGTGATGGTTATATACTATTTGAGAAAAAACAGGTAAGATCGGGCAACGAAGTTTTAGATTCTTTGTATGTAGTAGAGCAAAGAGTTTTTGTTAAGAAAGTACCTATCCGCAATGTTTTTGTAGACAGGACTTTTCCTTTCGATTCAACTGCTAGTGGAGCTGATTCTAACCCCTCTTTAGGAGCATTAGTAGATAAAGAAACTATATTCTTCCATTCTGAAAATATACAAGCTACAAAAATATTTAGCGCTTCAGGAGACACTCTCGTTGACACTGGTACGACTACTGCGAATTCTTTTAAAGCAGGAAGCCTAACATATGCTACAGGACACTCAGATCTTGGGGGATCACCTTCGGGGAGCTCTAATTTTTGGGGTACTGATAAGTTAGGTATAAAAAGGGAAGGAAAGCAAATATCAGATAACTGGTATGTTTTAAGTGAGAAACAAGTAGTCCCTTCAGTAGTCACATCAGGAGCTTCTGCGGGATTATCAGTTATCGCTAAGTATGAAACTCAAGAAAGATATGTTTGGCCTCCTGTGCTTAACGGTGTTTCTGGTTTAGGGAACGGTTTTGATCCTCAAAATGGGGGTATTGTAGGATATACATGGTCTCTCAAGGATGGTGGTGGAGAAACTGTAGTTCTTCCTGTCTATAAAAGAAACAGATATGACGGGCCCACCAAAACTCAATACGAGATTACTTGGTCAAAGACAAAACAGACTTTGACGGATATAAATCCAATGCATCCTTTGCCTGTTGTTTTTGCTTCTCCTTTAGCTTCTTTAAAAGTCCAACCCACTTTACATAATTTAATTGATATAGGTATAACTACAGGAACAGGACACCCTAAGTATAAGTTTGGTTCTTCTAGGTTTTTATATCCCGCAACCAACTACATTGATTGGCCTTCTGAAATTGTTGTGTCAGATACTCAAGAACCTAACAGAGGAGGCTATGTTAGAATAAAGAAAACTATATTTCCACCAAACCTACAGCCGTTTACTGGCTCATATGCTTAGATATGTCAGAAGACATTTATAATAATGAAGTATCTATAGATACATCAGGAGTAGGGAATCTTGAAAGCTGGCCCGAAACTTATGATGAAGATAATTTTGGCGCTATAAATAATAATTATTTTGGTACAGATGAGTTGTCTAATAATCCTACAGATCTTTTTGAAGGTAAGAAACATCCTTTTGAACTAGAAGTTTTACAGAAAGACGGAAGAACTCAGTTTGTATGTTATTATGGCGTTTTATATTTTAGTATAGCAGCTATTCAGGTTGAAGGGTTTGATGTTGGAGGCACTACAAGGTTTGGTATAAAAGGCCAAAGCCCCTTACCTAGTTTTGGCAACATAACACCAGCTAGTTTTATAGGACAAAGAGGAGAAAATAGAAAGTTTTCTGTTCTATCAAGCGGAGGTAAGTTCGGGACAGTGTATCTTAAATTTTATCTTGATGCAGTTAATCATACAATCAGTGAATGTACATTAAGTTTTATACCACAAGCGGATGAGATTCCAGAGGAAGAGCCTTGTGGCAAGCTAGAAAAAGTTAACAATAAACTTCTTCGAGAGGCCCCAAACAAAGGCCGATATCACATAAAGATAGGTTCATTTAATAAGACCGCTGATGGAGAGACATCAATAACACAAAGCATTGAAGATCATTTGTATTACGCTACTACCATTGTTGATGGATCAGAAGCACCAAGCAGTTCTGATGGGGGTACATACTCTTTAACTACTACGGCTACTGATGATAATCCTGCAGGTACTTTTGAAGCCCCTCGTCAGAGTGTAGGAACTAACCAGAACAATCTGCCAACAGCTACTAACAACCCTAATTTCATACCTTTAGGAGGAAGCATAAAAGGACAACAACCTAATCAACCAAATCCTGAAATTCCTTCATTTGATGGTGGGCCGTCTATTATAGAGGAAATAGATGAGCCTTCTTTTATACCTCCAATAGACAATGAATTTGGGGAGGAACCTTCTATAATAGAGACAACAGAGCACACTGGAGGATTTTTTGGAGGGTTTGGAGCTGCAGGAAGTAGCGCTCCAACCAACGGTACAGGATATGTTGATACAGGAAGTATATCATCAATTAGCAGTATTTTAGCTCTTCAAGAAAATTCTCCTCAAGGTAGTGATGGAGGAACTCCTTCTTCTTCAACTTAGGTTTGTCAGACGGGTATAAAAAATTAACTGACTGGTTTGATAGGGTTTTTGTTATAAACAGACCTGACAGAGAAGATAGGCTTAAAAAATTTTTAGACCATATACAAAATAATGGTTTAGCAGATCCAGAAGACGTTGTGGTTTATCCTGCTATTATGGGAAATAGAACCTCCTTCCCAAGCTATTTTCAAGCTGGAGCTGGGGCTTGGGGGTGTTTGAGGTCTCATATAAGGATTATCGAAGACGTTATAATGGAGCAGAAAATTTTAAATAAAACCATTGAATCAATTCTAATACTAGAAGATGACGCTGAATTTATACCCGAAACCCTACCAATACTAAATGCTTTTATGCACAAAGTCCCTAAGAATTGGGATCAAATATATTTAGGAGGGCAGCATAGGAAAGAACCGCAACATATAGGAATTCAGAGAGTTATGAGAGCCACGTCAGTAAATAGGACTCATGCATATGCTTTAAAACGTAAAATATATAAGAAAGCATACGTTCATTTGAATCATGCTCCTGATTTTATAGGAAGGAAAAATCATCACGTTGATCATCAATATGAAGTAGCACATAGGCGTAAGGACTGGAACGTATATTGTCCTGCTATATGGCTGGCTGCTCAGAGAGAAGGATATAGCGATATTTGTGATCAGGATTTAGGTAAGCGTATGTGGGATTAGTGATTAGTTGAAATTAGCATTATTTCTTTTATATTTAAACGTGCCAGCTACTACCGTCAGTTACTTATACACAACGCATAGTCAATATCTTGACGCTGCTAATTCTTCTCATATAGGGTTCAGGAAGGCTCTTAACGAAGTCATGCCCCGTTTATATAAAATGGGTTATTGGCGTGATATGATGTTAGAACACACTCAAGAGGCTTCTAGTGGGTACATAGCTTTACCACAAGACACAGATTCGATTATAGCTGGTATAATAGATAATAGTGCAGTCCCTACTCGTTCTTTATGGCATGATTATAAGTTGTTTGGAACAAATCAGGAAGACACAACGGTTTTAGCATCTTTCATCGATGACGGTTATCATACGACATTTAGAGACTTAGATGGAACAACTCAGTACACTTTAAACATTACTGATATAGGCCCAAATAGTAATGCAGAGATTTTTAATGATGCTTCCGCAGAGATAAAAATTATTTGCCGAAGGGCATCAACTACATCGCCTGACACCGTTACAATCACTTTGTCTAACAGTTCAGGAGGACAAACATCTAAAAGCTCTACTGAGACTAATGTAGTCCATATTGAAAGAATAATTTACAAAGATATTCCAGCAGGACATCTTACAAGATTAAAGGCAATACAGACCAGTGATACTAGCAAAGAAGTTATTCTTGCTGACATCCCAAGCGGGCAAGGAGAAATAAGATATAGAAGGTATAGAGTGGGAGGAACAAATAGCGACTCTTCAGCTCATTTATTATTAAAGAGACGTTTTGTATCTTTAAACATTGATATAGATACTGATTCGTCTGAAGATCCTATACACGTACCCGAAGATGCTATTGTCAAACACGCTCTATTGGGTAAGTTATCAGAAGATAATGGTGATATACAAAGAGCTGAATATCATTGGGGTGTGTGTAGCAGGTTATTAGAAAAAGACACAGATTCTTTTAGAGGAGCTGCTAAACCTTCATTGCACGTAGCTCCAAATGGAGTAGGTTCAGGAATGAGGGGTATGTATTAACAATTTTATAGTAAACTAAATAAATATGGCAACAAACAACATAGAAAAACAATCTGCTGGAAAAGGCGGAG